>Ga0116231_10003228_pt1 | contig 34037 bp, 19 predicted proteins | sample S1TSphgellanicum_2_FD_89695 | JGI IMG/M metagenome (GOLD analysis project Ga0116231, IMG submission 89695) | Host-associated microbial communities from peat moss isolated from Minnesota, USA - S1T2_Fd - Sphagnum magellanicum MG | ecosystem: Host-associated > Plants > Peat moss > Unclassified... | reverse complement strand
TTAAAAAAAAAAAACATTTTTCATAAATTAAAATTTAAATGTATTTTGAAAAAAAATTTATAAATAATTATTAAAAAAACTTTGTCAAAAGATTGGTATTAAAACATTTTTAAAAGGAGATTTAAAAAAAAAAAAAAAACTAAAAATTCAAATTGATGACCTTTTAATTTGATTAAAGAGATTGTCCCCACCATTGATCAGCCATCTTTTCTTTTGAAAACTATGTGCATTTATTGTATTAAAAAACCAATTGTCAAAATATTACTTATTTTAAATGGGGCTTTTAACCTTTTTTGTTGAAAGTTTTAATTTTTTAGTAGTTTGTTCCAAATGTTGATTGAAGGTACAATAGTAGATTTAGGATAACTTTCAGGTGGATTGGGTGATTACGCCTACTTTAATTCATTATTAGATCATGCTAGATGTTGACCGTATGAACAAACATAGCTATAATTGTGGGTTGATTGTGTAAATTGATAATTCTCAAGTTGTGGAACAAAAGGTTTCTAGTTTCTTTGAGGGAAAACTATGGCCATATTATATCTATTGTACTATTGAAAGTAGTCTAATTTTGAAGAGTGCATATGAGATTGTGAAAATCTAAAATTTACAATATATAATCTTGATTTGGTTATGAAATACATTATACTCGATGATAAGCAAATAGAAAATGACAATCATGGAACTCGAATGATGAAATTTATAACTTTGACTTCAATGGTCACTCTTGATTTCAATAAAATGTACAAGTAACTACTTAATTTTTCGTTGATATTTTTTTCATATTAAACAACTTGAAAATTCACACAATGGGAACTTGTGTGTTAATGGGTTGAAAGAATTCTTGTGTAATTGAGATTATTTCATCATTCACAAATCCATTCATGCTCTATCATGAGTAGAAAATGGCCACCTTGCAATTGGTCCATGGGACCAATTTTTAATTGCAAATGACATTTGCAACTAAAATCTTAATAATCATGTTGTACAAGTCACATTGACACTAGTCACAAACAACAACAAATTTTGGATGAAAGAAAATGTCAATGAAATACACCTTCATCCTTTGACTAGTCATATACATATTGTCGCTTGTAACTAAAATGCAACTTTTTTGGTGAACAATGGGAACAAGTTATGTGTTGCCACGTGTCCCAATACTTAATAATTAAAAATATTTTTTATTATTTTGAAATAATCTAAGACATTTGATTTTTATGTTCGGATGGTTTAAATTGTGACACATGGTGTAATAAAAATTTGCCATGTGGCATATTAATTGAATTTTTCCAAATTAAATTTAAATCAATATTTAGGTATGTAGGTTGAACTAGGTACCTACTTACCTATTTACCTATTTACCCATCTAGGCTAAACATCTATCTAGATGAGAACTATTTACCTACCTATTCAAATACCTATTTAGGTAGGTGGGTAGGTTAAAAAGTAAGTAAGTAAGTTAGGGAAGTAGGTAGTTAGGTGTAAGGTAATGAATATTTTTATTTTATTTTAGGTTAAGTCATTTTTATTGACTCATCCCATATGCCTATCTTTTTAAATATGACAATGTGAGATAAAACATCTTGTTTATATATTTTTCAAAATGAGACTGAAAGCCAAAACATATGGGATAAAATTTTTAATTGTAAATCATTTATAACTAAAAATGTTTAGTTGTAAATGATTTGTAACTAAGATTTTTATCCCATATGTTTTGGTTTTGCATTCTCATCTTTAAAAATATATAATTAAGTAGGTAAATAATAACTAACTACTTAACTAATTAGTTAATTAACTAATTATTTAATGAATAAAATATACCTTTAAAAAAATAAACTTGTTAATTAATTAATTAACAACTAAACTAGAAACTAACTAATTCACTTTATAATTATCAAACTAACTAATTATTTCATGATTACTGAATCAATTATATCATTAATTTTATTAAAATTTACTTAATTTATTAGTTAAATAGATAGTAATAATATTAAAATTTAAATATATATATTAATTATAATAATCTATCAACCAATTTAATTAACTAGTAATTGGCTATTATTGAAATAATTAGCTAATTATAAATAACCAATAAATTATTATTTTGTATCAAAATAACTTAATATAATATTTGAAATATTTATTATTTAATAATTATTACCTATTAATTATGAATATTGAGTACTAGTTTTTATATGTATAATAATATGATTAAAATCTATCCTAGGCTGACTATTTTATTATAATTATTCCAATTATTATTTTCATTTATATAGTTAATAATAAATGTAAATGAAAATATTTAATAGGAGCAATAACATTCAATTATTATTTTAGCAAGTTGATAACCAAGGTTAACTATTTTATTTTTATAAAACTGAAAATAAAAATTATATATCCTTAATTTATTATAATTATTGACTATTAATAGTTAATAAATATCAATTATAAATTTGAAATATAAAAACTTAAAACTATATATTAATATTTCCTATTAATTATTATATTAATCTAATAATATTTCATAATTGATTACTTATAATAATAATAATAATAATAATGTCATTTGTAACTAGCATAGGTTAGCTATTTATTTATTTTATTATTTTTATATATTATTATGTCACTTGTTAGAACTATTATGATTTATTTTAAATAAATTTTTTAAATAAATAAAAATTAATTCTTAATAGGTATAGTAATCATTTGTAAAATAATAATAATAATAATATATTAATGTTTTTATTACATGTAATTAATATTAATAGATTATATAATACTAATAAAAATAAAAATAAATGTCATTTGTAATAATTTTAAGAAATATAACAAGATGGTTTGGATAAACTTTTAATATGGGCATAATATAGTTAGCAAATATTTTACATAAAAATTTAATATACTCAAAATATACATTTATAAATACTAATACACCCAACTATATTCCCGATTATTCAGAAAATACACTTTTGTATACTTATAAGGTTACAACTAAATTGGTCACATTTGTAGTTAATGGGACATAAATTATTTTTTCGAGTGAATTACATTAAATGTTGTTCACATGGAAGGATGAACATCAAAATAGTTGCAAAAATGTCCAAATGTAGTTGCAAATAACTAATAGTCGCATATAATCACAAATATAATGGTTACATTTTGGCCAATTTTTACTACTGTATTCAATCATTATGTTGGACCATTCAAAATCTGATATAGCCCTCCACCTTTCACTTGATATCATTACATGAATCATTTCATAATTTATCATCCCATTAATCTATTTTCAAAAGCACATTCATCTTGTTTGCTTATTTGGTATCCATGAAAGTTTTCAAATTAAACTTATTATACACAAACACACACATATATATGCATCTAATGCATTTGATATGTTCCATAAAATATCAATGGGATTTGGTGTCTTTCGATACAAAATTAATTTGTACCAATATTATTATTTGGTTTTGAAGTTTTTAGGCTATATTCACAATTAAGGTACCAAAAAGGAATGACTTGTATTTAAAGGACTCCAAAGGATAACTTTGGATTTTTGTTTATTTTAGAATATTATATTTGCATTGGATTGTTGTATGCCAATAAATAAAATGATGTCTTGTTAAATCAATAAAAATATTTTAAAAATATTTGAATATTATGTAAATCTTATTTTGAGTCTTATAAACTAACTATATCAAGTGTCTAAATTGCATTTTTAAAAAAAGAATCAAAAGGAATGCATAAAATTATACCATTAATTTCAAACTTTTTGTACAACAAAAACATGTCCCCTTCTATGAAAGGAGTTACATGTTCATTGAATGAATTTGATGAAAAACCAAATCATACTAAAATTTCAAAATCTTCAAATTTTCAAAAGAAAAGGCTACAAAACAAAGGACTCATTTTCTAACATTTGATGAAAAAATTATGTTCAATGGTTTCAAAATGTCTAGCGTTAGGTGCAAGTCACATGTGCAAGAAATAATCTTGCCAAAAAACATGTTTAGTTGTCCATTGAAACTCATTTTGGGATTTTTTGGGATTTTTTTGCATTTCTAACTATAAACCAAAATAGTGACTCACAATTATGTGTGCATGTGAAAATTCATCACTGTCACATGAATTATCTTAAATTGAACTATTCAATTTTTTTCATTTCAATTTGTTTGGAGTAATGTTATTTGCAAAAAGTAGCCCCACAAAAGTCATGGTGTCCTTTGTCTTTTTTTGGAACCCCAACCATGAATAAACACTTTATATATAAGAGAATTGTTGATTTCAAATCTATTTTAAATTTTAAAATTTAGAACTTACAAATTCCAAGGTTGTGTCAAAAAAATTTAACTACCAATTCTTGAATCTAAAGGAACCCATCAGTTTGAAGTTCAAGGTCACTTTTGAGTTTTAGTGTTTTATAACGTGAAGGTGAGAAATTAAAACTTGAAAAATCCATCCAAAGCAATTTTCTTTTTCACCCTAGAATTTGGTAAACAAACACTTACTTATTTTTAAAAAAATCTTCACCTTTCTTCATAAGCATAGGACTTCAACTCCAACAATGTTTCATGGGCTAATATTGTGCGTAACTAGAATACCTCCATTGTCATTCCTTCACTTTTGTACCAAAAAAATGGACTCAACAACTTTTAATCCTTTAACACCCTCACAACCATTTGAATATAGATGCAAGAAATTAGAGTTTTATGTATAGAGCATTGTATGAAATTAAATTATCCTTTGTAACAAAGAAAATGCAAACATCTTCATCTTCACTTAATGATGGCAATTTGAATTTATTTTTTTCATTCATACATAACATTATAAGGCCCTAGAGGACCCTACCCTTAGAAAGATTCATCAAATCTAGTTTTAAAGTGATTTTAGGTCCATGTAAACATGGTGGGTTTAATTCTTAATTTTAAACATAATTGAACACGTAAAAATTGTGCACACTAGTTTCTTGTTGAAGGCTATAATAGACTTTAGATTTATTTTTGGACATATCTTATAATAATAAAAAATCTTTTCTTTTACTAAAAGCCAACTTTTACCAGAAATCCATCTTTATGAAAATCCTTTATGTTGACAAGAACATAATGCTAGAAGATTATATATTTTTAGACCCATGTTACTTGATTCAAGTTATATATTATGTTTTTAAAAACATGATATGATTATTTTTTGTTATAGATAAATTTCAAATATTTTAATCTAATTTTAATGGGATCACTATTTGTGACCCTTATCCCTACCTTTGATCTACTTAAGAACTTGGGGTGCAAATGCAATAACACAAGCCACACCCACCCCCCTTGGGTGACAACTTATTAGGTGTTTATATTGGAATTTTTTAGAATATCTTAAACAAAATTCTTGAAAATTCTCATCACACTATTATGTTATGGTTTATATAAAAATTTGTTTAAAAATGTCAATTTCAAAAAAATTCAACTCCATTTACGAGTCCTTTTATTGTTTATAAACATTGGTTTTAATGTTTTCAAAATGATTTTGGGCGAAAACATGATCAAAGGAATTAAAAGCGCCAAGGTAAACGTCCTTTGCCAAGGACTACACATGACATGTGTCATTTTTGTGTTGATTTATAACTTTAAATTTTGTATTTCAAATACCCCATTTAACATTACATTTTAAATATAAATACATTTTGATTACAAATTTTATATCATGTATATTATGCATTCATGTCTTCTATCACATAAATATGAACAAATTTTGTTAAAGGCACATGTTCAAAATCTATAGTTTTCAAGGTCAAAAGCACTTTTGAACCAAATGTGTTCTCATTGGTTATAAAAATCATTTTCATGAGTTCAAATGTTTTTGCCCTTCTAATCATCAATGTTAAAGTCCTCTTCAATTTTCAAAAGGAATCCTCCCCAACAGTCAACAACCCCTTCGAGGTGTTTTCAACTTTTCCAAAGAATGTTTTGGAGTTCTTTGGGAGATCCTTACGCATGGACTTGCCCACTGTTTGTATTCTTCACCATCATGAAACAAGTAAACAATATATCACATTTCACAACAAATTTACTTGGAAACAAGGATCCTCCCCTCTGGTACTGATCATCATGTTTAGATTAATTTCCAGCACAATTATTAACACTTTGGTAATCTGTACAGGATCATGGGAGCCTCAAAATCAATCAGTTCTTACAAGAACCCTATGATAGGAATTTGGGTCAGTTAATTGTAGAGGGGTGCAGTATGGTAAAGTGTTGGTTATGAAAGGGGTAGATTGAGTCTGCGATGTTGCAATATTCTCCAGCTTACAGCTTCCACCACTGTTCTCCACTTGCCATTATTGTGTCCCTCAAGAATTAGAGAAATAGAAGCATCAATAGCAGTAGCAGCAACAGCTGAGGCAACAGTGGGATGAAGAAAGCAAGGATTTTGGATGCTTCCCTGTAAAGATTTTCTCTTCAGAGGGTGGGTTTTTGATGTTTTATGTGGCATAATGTATATGATGTTTTAAAGTTCTAATTACATGTAATTGTGAATTGAAAAATCATATGAAATTTTTATAATCAAGTTATAATTGTGTATTTCACAGGTGAAATGAAATTATTCATTATGAAAGTACATAATTACATTATTATAACTAAATTGATGGCCTATATAAAAGAATTCTAAAAAATAATATTATGAAAATTTCAAATAAAAATATTATGGAATTAAATTATGAAATAAAATTATAAAATTTCAAAAATCAATGAATTTATTTGAATTTATAATCCAATTTGAGATTCAAAATATTATGAAAATAAAAAATAAAAAATCTAAATATTAAGATTAATATAATGCATTTACATTAAACATTTATAAATGCATCACAAAATACAATGCAGGTATGAAAATAAAAATTCAATTAAATTAAATAGTGAAATGAAGGTATGTAGGTAAATATGTAAATTCATACTACTTAGATAAATAACTAGGTAAATAGTAGTTATTATTTACTAACTACCATGCACACACTTTTACCTACTTACATACATACATTATGAAAAATCATTTTCATTTGTCATATCTAATATGATGCATTTTGGTTCTATATGTATTTAATTGAATATTTGAGCCTTGGGAGGTTTGATGCTCATCTCGAATATCCAATATATTGTATTTTTATTTTATGAGTCTTTTATTGAACTTGATTTCACCTTGGGAGTTATTAAGTTCATTTGGCATACCCTAGATTAGCCTATAATACCTATTAACCTTTCTCTATAGCCCTCGTGTAGCCCTCACAACCCTTGTACCCCTATTTAGCTTACAAGTGAAACAACCTATAAAGCATAGATGAGGTGAGCAGCCCGTAGTGGATTTTGTTTTGTTCTGTTATATTTTTTATTTTTATTTTTTTGGGTTCACACTACCTTGGCGGATTTTGTGCCAAGTTTGTGAGATTGGTCCTTTGTTTTGATGACTTTACGGATAACAAGCAATAATGCATGAGGACACAAAGAAGCAGTCGAATTGGGCCGCTCCAAAGCACCACTTGGAGAATAGTGGTGAAGGCTACAAATGTCTCACCAATTAAATTAATGCTATGTATCTTTGTGGAAATGCTCACCAGTGAGGCTGCATTATAAAAACTGAAGCCTAGCATCTCTCCGGTTTCATTGCAGAAGAATAAAATCCTTTTTGCGTGTCAGAAATTGGAGTATTTGAAATGTATTTGCAAGAGAAAGGGAAGGATAAGAAAGAATCAAGTGTCACGTTCTGTCATGAAGCATATTGAGGAAAGAAAGGGGAGGTAAAACTGATAAATTTCCAAGCCTAGAAGAACCCTCCCCTGCAGTCACAGCCCGCCTCGAGATGGAGGCAGCCTTCGCTCTACCCAAGAGTCCACTACCCAGCACGCCCCACCTCCACCCCACGTTTTGCCCCCACCAGCCTCCAAGGGGGATGAACCCAGTCGGAGACCTTACGGAGAACTGGGATGAAAAGGCGACAAGCGCTGGTCAGCCTCGTCCGCTTCACGAACGGGTTTGTAGCAGCTCAGCAGATTCAGCCCTGCATGGTTTTGCATGAAACCACGCAGCATGGTTCTACATGTTTTTTTAATTTTGCAAAAGAACTTAGCAATATCCTTTTAAATTTAGGAACTCTGAATCTTCCAGGTCACAACATGCTACTGAGCACTGGCATAGATTCCGACACCGGAAAATGCGTGCTTCCTTTTCTATTTCATTAACTTCTACAACGAAAAAGTCAAACCCTCCGCCAGAACAGAACCACACGGTTCTCCGCCGGGGTGCCCGGTGCACTAGCAAGGGCGCCGGATAGTGCTCGATGGGCCGCAGGTATTTAGCGGTTTGCTTTGAATTATAAATACTGATTCTTATCATGGGCCCAGTACAAGGGAATAAAATGTTGCCGTATGTCCTCTTCACTTGTCCTGGGGCCACTACAAAGGCATAAAAAAATTGTCGTATGTCCTCTACACTTGTATGGGCCTACGGCTAGAAGCTACAAACAGCATGGAATTCCACTGCTAGTTTGGTTTTTCATTTAATTGAAAACGGGTGTTAATTATTACAATCCCTTGGAATCCATAAGGATGCAATCTTTTGAGACTCAACTTTTGGAGCTGCTTCAAGAGAGATGAGCCATACAGTAAACTTACTTAAGGGCCTTCTATTGTGGAGATAGAGTGATCACTTAAACTAGTCTTTTAAAAAAGGTAGTATGTGGTGCTATATCGTCAAAAATTGTTAATTACATGTGGGTATGTGCATAATCATCAGTGTTAACCATCATCATATACTTTAAGACTTAGGTAAATAAGAGTTTCATAACAATCAATATAGGAGGATTACCTCATATATTGTACACATTGGAATCTTTGAAATATCATAGGATTTATGTTGAACAAATTCATCCAAGGTTAAGAGGTGGCTGATTTGCAAATGGAGACGATTTGTTCATCTAATTTATGGCTTATTAACATACTAAACAAAAATGGGAATGACTTGTAGGTTTCAAATGTGTTTAAATTATAAGGTGAAGATGTCAAATAATATAAAGCCTCATTCGTCACATGGATGGACATTTTGGAAAAGTACTTGCCAACATAATCTGATGGAACTAATATCTTGATAAGAAATGAGAAGTAATAAAATTAAAATGTGCATTAGGCATATTTGAAAAATAGAACTAATCATCCATTTCCTTCAAGTATTTAAAGAGGTTTTGCTAGCACCAATTTTTCATTTGTTTATTAAGACTTGGGTGAAAGCATGGTAAGTAGAACAAGAAAATGCCATTTCAAAATTCAGTTTTAAAATGAAATATTTTTTATATAAACATGAGACAATATTTATTTAAATTTTTTTAATTTTTCATTATGAAACCATTGCCCACCTAATTTGAGTAACATGGTGGACAATTTTTATAAATGAAAGATGTTTAAAAAATTAATACCATGTTTAAAAATAAAATCTTCAATATATTGAAATGTGAGATTTACATGGATCATGAACTACACCAATTTTGTTGGAAAACAACTTGCTCTATAATACTTTTTTGAAATAAGAATAAGGGTGATCATTATGTGTTAAAATTTGACATTACTTGAGACAAAGAAGGTATTGTTTGGGGGCTATTATTTACCATAAATTTAATTAAAATTTTCACCTTATTATAATCCTCCCTCTGCTTAATTTAGATCTTATTATCATTAAAAATTTGATACTATATATAATTTCAAAACAAATTGAAGTGATGAGGAAAATGAAGGATTCACAATTTGTTGACATCTTTGTATATATCAAACAAACCACCATTGAGAAAAAGGACAATCATATAAAGACAAACTGGTTGTCAAGTTGAGGAGGAATCCTAAGCAACATTGACTGATTCATCTTGGAAATTTCCATGTCTCTTTCATGATACTATCCCCCCCCCTCCCACCCCCCTTCAGAATCAAAGGCATTGAATAAAAAATTTCCTAATTATTAATACATGATTCAATACATTCAAAATATAACGTATTCATTAATCTTTTAATACATATTAAATGCATATTTTGATTTTGAAAATATGCATGATGCCATTATGGAAACAATGGAATAATTATAAAATTTAACCAATAACCACACTATAGCCCCGCAGCCCTCCCCCGCCCCCCAAAAAAATGCAGAAAAGTTTTTTTAGTTTGGCTAAAACTTAACTATCATTTTTTGAAATGTCTTTTCAACATTCAAATTATGTTCTAGTTAGAAATTTTTATGAAATGAAAACATGGATCATGAATTTTTTACAAAGATATCGGAACTTGGCATTAAATGTGTAATTTAGTCAAACTAGGAGTTCACATGAATCAAGACAAAGTTGAGATCTAAGAGAAAATTTCAACAACATGATATCTAGCAATTGAAATTCTAAGTTGTTTCATTTGAGGAACCGAAATTAATTTTGAGAGGGACAGTTATTGAACTATTCATCAATTGTGATGACAATAAAAAATTGAGGCAAACAACTTTAAGAAACTAAGAGGTGTGACTTCCTCAAGATTTTGATGAAAAATCAAGAAGACATTTTATGCATGAGGTTTTTTTCTGAACTCTTTTGCACCGATATAGGCTAGCTACATGAATCAAATAGCAATTAACTCAAAATTAACCTTGTTTAATTTGAATGTTGGATATAATATAACAGGTACGCATTCAAACTTTGGAAATGTATTCAAAAGAAAATCAGATTTAAATATGTTTTATCAATCCATTGCACATATAGAATTTCCCAATATTGATGAAAGAAAAAAATTCCCTGAACTCAAGAAGGTATTATTGTTTCAAGACATCATAGAGAATCAAAAATATCAAAATGCTTATATTTAGAAAAAGTGTCGAGTACGCAAGAAATTAATTAGATGAAGATTCCTTTTGAAATGATGAACCAGATTTTTGGGAATCTAGATAAAATTAAATAGTAAATATTTCACATGATAATATAATCGAACTACAAAATATATGAGCCATGGCCTCATTGACATTCAATTTGAGGTTTGAGTGGCAAATCTACCATCCTAGTTGATATTGAGTTCAACTAATTTTCATTTGATTTTTACTTGCAAATTCTTCTTGGTTTGCACAAAAACAAATATATAAAAACAAGTATGCAAATTCAATCCTTGTAATTTTCCAAAATACTAGTAGGTAAAAAGGGTCATTTTATCCAACAAATAGTAATTTAAATTGTTTAAATACAACATGTAAAGATGATGAACAATAGTTTTTGAACCCTTATACATTCAAATTAAAAATGAAAAGGGTTCTAAGTTGTGCTATAATAGTTGTTTCATTGCCACAACAATTGATCCCACATATGGTTTGAAAGATTTTGTACAACTACAACACTAATTTGCTCCCACATTCAATGATGAAAAAAAGGAGATTGTCAACAAGATTACCTTTATTTTTGTTGACATGATTATCAAGATAATTATCTAGACAACATCATTGAATCAATGGCCTTCCCAAACCTTGCTAAAAACAACCATAATTAGAATTCTTATTTGAACAAATATTTGAAATTTTTTTTGAAAATTTATGCTAGATGTGAAACTAGATTTTAGGGATTTCATTCAAATGAATTAAATCAACACAACTGAAAAAACTTGGAATAAGAATGTGAGTTCAATATGCCAAACATGACATTGTTTGATTGTAATTTAATATCCTTTTTTAAAGTTGAAATTGATAGAATTATTTCATTGCCTGAAAAGCAAGACACATTGACACAATGTGAAACAGAAGATCATAATCCACTTTCACACTAAGATACATTCTCAAATCTACTTATAATGGGATTTTGATTAGGTGGTTTAAGTGGACTATGTAACAGAGTAGTCTACAATTAACTAAATACATGATGTGATGAGAGAGTGAATACACGTTCTATGAGAGAGCTTAATGTTTGCTCACTGACCTATCTACACTAGCTTTTCTGGGATTGAATTATGGTTTCGTTACACGTGCTGTAATGGCATCATCAAACAAATCTTAACAATGGCGAGTCTCCAATTGTGAATCATCTCTCTTGAGATCACTTATTCCAAGGGAGAGGTTCTTGATTAGGGGTCAAAGTTGATCAAATCATTCCTGAATCAGAAAACAACCTCACCTAATGCCCACTTTACACTAGGACTGAAGGCCAATGTTAAACTCAAATCAAGGATTCCCATCGGTGCAAAAGTTGAAATCAGCCCCAAGGGCTTTGCACTATGGGTCAAGGCTGAAATATGAAAAATCTTTTCAATCTGCCCCAAGTAACTAATAAATTCTAAACTTTATGAGCTTGTATGGGCCCCAAGGCTGAAAAAAGGATACATACCATGGAATTTGGGAAGCCAATTTGCAACGCTTGGTGCCAATGTTGCAGGATTTATTAATAACCCGACGTCAATGTTTCAGCCTTTATTAGTAACGTGGGGCGAAACAAGGACCCAAAAATGTTCAAAGTTGGCCCCAAGCTTTGTCAGCCCTGACTCCTAGTGTAAAGCGGGCCTAAATCATTTTTAGAAGAATTAGTGATCTGAGATGTAATCTAATCTTAAGGCACTTTGTTGGGAGAGCATCTCCACCACCACACTGGCAAACATCCCTTTTTTTAGAAGAATTAGTGATCTCACGTGTAATCTAATCTTAATGCATTTTGTTGTGAGAGCATCTCCAACCCCACACCGGCATACACCCCTTTTCACTAAATCTTGCAGCAATATAGTGCAGATCTCGCTGCTGTCCAGTTTTAATGGTCGATTTTGTATAGCGTACGTCCTTGCTGTCAGGGGTTTACTGTGTGACCATTGAGGGCGGTACACACAATAAATCCCGGACAGCAGGACTCACACTGCGTAACAGCTCAGGTAATCAATGCTTTATGAAATAATTCTCTCTTTCTCAGTGATCTGATTCGGCTACGTCTTCCACCCTAAGGACCTTAGGGAATAATGCTATCTATCCTAGGGAACATTTCGTAAGCCTGAATACAACAAATAATCCACCCTCCAAATATACTAGATATTTTCTCTGAGGTTGTTACGCAGTGGTCATTTTAACCCTTTTAAAACATTTTTTCTATTATGAATTTGGACAGTGACCATTACTCTCGACCAGATGTAAAGACATAAATGATCTTTGAGTGTTTAAAGGGACTTTTATAATATATGTGGGTGTGGACAGTGATCAATAAACAGTATTGTATTCTAAAATGAAGGAGTTGTTTACTATTTTGGGGGTGGAGATGCTCTGAGAACGTATTTCTAAATTTGAAACTTTGGACACACCCCCTCAAGTACTAAATAAGAGATTGCACCCCCAGAGTAAAATTATAGTTTGGTTCTCTCCTTTCAGCCCTATATAAGGTTATGAAAGTTCAACTTCGGGCAAAGGTTATGAAACACCACGTGTTGCTACAGGGAATGTGTTCTTAGCATGTTTCCATCAAGTTCCCAAATCCATTCCTCAAAATGTTCCCAATAGCACCTGGGTTTCCTTCTACACGATTTGCCCAAAGTTGAACTGCCCTGTATATAAACTAAAAAGGTCAAATCCAAGGGTGGACATTTGTTTCTATTTTGCAACTTGAGACCACATAGGTGCTTCTATTGGGGGCATGCCCAATGTTCCCAAAACATATGCTGACCGGCCAGTCAATATGGCTCCTCTAAAATAAAAAACAAATTAAAGTTGTGAGTGCAACCATGATCCCGTTAATATGAATCACACTATACTATATTAATTAATAGACTAATCACGTCAACAGATAATTAGGAGATAAGTTGGGAAAACATTAAACAGGCCAAAGGAAATGAATGCAGGCAGTACAAAAGTACTGCTGCGATTTTTTCCTCCAGTCTGCCCGTTTTCCTGGTTTATTTTCACCTTGTTATGCCTAGGCATGTTTTGAGTCCATGTTATGCGCATTATGAACACACTAGGGGTATAAAGGGGTATGTAACGTATTAGTTGGCATGTTATGTGAGGTTACAAGTGCAAAACATGCCGTATTATATGAGATTACTACTGCAAAACATTCTTGAGTGTCACTTGAGAAAATATGGATGAGGCAAGTGTGCAGACTGGAGGAAAAAATCGCACCAGTACTTTTGTACTGACTGCATTCATTTCATTTCGCCTGTTTAATATTTACAGATAAGTGGCGGTAGCAGAAATGCCCATTCAAAATAGCAGCATTCGTTAGATCTGATCTTATTGTCTAATGAGGTCCATGAAGACTCATCTAGACACTAGTGCACCGGCATGTCAATTGAACTGTTCGACCTCAAAGGAGTCAGTCCCAGTCTTGTTTTTTTCAAATGTGCAGTGTAGCGGGGCTGGCGAGAATACCAAGTCAAAATGCGACATAAATGGCGACAGTTTAATGATTTGGCCATTAAAACTGTCGCCGCAGGCAGCCCTGTGGCGACACTCTCTCTAAACAACTCTAATACTGTCTCACTTTTCGCAATTTCTTTTTCAGAAAACAGGCCATTCTCGCCAGATTGTTGAGGCAGAGTCGCCTTTTGGCGACTTTTCGCCAAAAAACAAATCACTGCCAACGACCTTGCACATTTCCAACCATACGTTACTTTCGGAATCATTTGGCCTTTTCTACTGCGATACAGCTGCCTGCAACTACGGCTTTGCCGATTCCATTGGTTGGATGTGCAACTAGGCATTCAGATTTACCGATACTTGAAGGCGGTAGCGCAAAGAAACGAACGCCCTGGTTGCTACTTTACAAATTGGGTCTGAGAGGTACCCTGCTTCTTTATGAGAGGATACAAGCTGAGCTCACAATAAAGCGTTTTTCGTATGCGTGGTTTGCTTCACAGGGTACTAGATTCACAGGTGAAGCATGGAGAGACAAGGTTAAGATCATCTGTTATTTGTGGTTTGCATCCGTGGACGAACAAATGGAAGTCTGGAGGACCACGTTGTTGTTGATTGCAGTACTGCTGGAAGCTCTAGTGTGCAATCTGTCCACTGTTCCAGGCGTTTCAGCTCAAGCTCAAGGTTTGTGGCCCATCCATACAAGCCGTGTCTGATTTCTGCACCCTTTCGTAGTATGAACTAGGTACCCCTCGTGTTCCACTTTTGAAAATTAGGTAGCTCTCAATTCCCTTGTATGCACATGTTTCTTTGAATACGAGATAAAAAACTGAATTTCCTAGCAAAATGCGATGAAACTTGAAGAAAAGCTTGAACTAGTGTTCAAAGAGTTTGGATTTCTTTGTGGAGATGTGAATCAACATTATCTCCTAGTATTTTGACGAAGTATCAATTCTAGGTCTCAAAGTTGTGTCCAAAGGTTGATATTTGAGGCCACGCATCCTACCTTTTTTTGAACAAAAAACAACTATAACTAACGCATTAACCAAACAACTGGCTTCGCAAGATGTTCGGAAAATAATCAACGAGTCATAGGTTTGGTCCAGCTTCGTTCTCTCAAACATCTAAGGTTCACCACTTCAGTTCTCAGAACGCGAGTGGCCTCAAGATGTAATTCAACATGAGTTGACTTTTTTTTTTCATGTTGGCATGTAGGACCCATCTTTGTCGACTGTGGTTCAAACGCTAGCTATGTAGACAAAGTCACAAATATATCATGGGTCCCTGACGCTCCATATATAACATCTGGTGTAAACGGATACGTCCCTAGTGCCCAAACGAATTATTCAAGTTTCTCCGAATTCACAACCGTGAGATACTTTCCTGATTCTCGTTCCAAAAATTGTTACACCTTTCCAGTATCGCCAAAACAAATGTATCTAATCAGAGGGACATTCTTCTATGGTTCTTATGACAATGCCACCACACTTCCCAGCTTTAAGATGGGTATAGATGGGAATATTGTTGCCAACGTTACCTTTCACGACGCTGATACATTTGTGTATCATGAGTTTAGTTATCTATCTCAGCCGACTAATAACGTGACGTTTCTATGCCTATTACGAGACTCGTCTAATTCTGTTCCATTTATTTCTGCAATATCTTTATCACACTTGTCAAGTTATTATTATGTGAATGCAGATTACTACCCTAATTATTTCCTCAAGACAAAATACAGGTTAAACTTCGGTGGAAATGGATTCATCAGGTATGTCAGCTAAATTATGTTGATTCCAAAGTTGCCAGTCGTGTCCCTAATCAAGTTGTTATAACTTCGTTTGTGAAGTGGGGTTAAGTTACTCCTCGAAGAGTTCTCACCCAGTATCCTTGAATAATCACAGCATTTGGAAATCGCATAAAATAACAATAACACTAATGGGGCCACAAAAATATGCTTCCTGATCAATGTAAATAAATTATCTCTAGTTTGTGAAGTTTCAAACACACTAGATATGAATGATCATTATACTCAACACGCATATTGCATTTCTGTTTTATGTGGCATGATCCTACTGGCTCTGAATCCTTTGGGACTGATTCCCTTGACCTATGGTTGATTTGCATACAAGTAATCGTAGTTTGTTTATCGTTCAATTTTTATAGCATTTTCGGTTATTGCAGATTTCCCGATGATGATTATGATCGATATTGGTTTCCCGTGCAAGGGTCGAATTCAACATTTCTAAATAGTACCAATTCAGGGCTGCAAATTTTAATGGCTAACCACTCAGTCTTGTCGGCGTCTGAAGTGGATTATCCCCCTGACGCAGTCATGCGTACTGCCCTAACCGACAAAAGTGGCAACATGACGATCTACTTCCCAGACACTAACAGCTATCAAATGTATATGTTATTTTACTATTTTGAATTAGATCCAACTGCAAATGTTACTTCACGAACATATTATGTAGAGGTAGCTGATAATATTACCGTCTTAGTAAACCCAATCCGCAACCAGTCAAGTTACTATCCTAATGCCCTGGATTATTATGGCATTTCGTATTACGATGGATGGAATATTCTTCTCTATCCAGACCCCACTAGTCCTTTGGGTCCCTTGGTGAATGCCTTCGAGCTCTTTCAAATCGAAGGCGAAATGGTTACATTGACAAACCCTCAGGACGGTGCGTTAATCATCTGGTTGTGAGTTCTGGTTTTTGGTTGTCTTTTATTATTTCTCATCAGAAGACATCCAGGACATTCCACACAAAGGGAATCATTTTCACATCTCAAATTAACATGTCAGAGAGAATTATCCATAATGCAATGTAGTTAGTATGCTAAATTTAGTGTTGGATCTTTTAACATTAACTTCTATTTTGCTCGACATTGCCCTTCAAAAAAATATAAAAAGACTTCAATTGCATCATAATGGCTGACCACTAAAACAATGGTTTTCCATTATGAACCACATTACATTACCAAAACAAGGATAAACTTCAATCCATAATTTCTAAATTTTAATCTACGAAATTATTGCCTCAAAGTATTGCTGAAGGTTGTGACAACTAACAGAAACTAATCTGTGATGTGCATGTAGCACTTGCTGTTGAGGAGATAAAGTCAATCTACAACCTTACTGATTGGAGCGGTGATCCATGTCTTCCAATTCCGCATTCTTGGGTTACATGTCGCTTTGACAGCAATTCCATCCCTTCAATTACAGCCGTGTGAGTAATTTTCCTATTCAACTATATAGCCATTTTATTGATGTTGTAGAAGATCCTAATACTAAATGATGCATCCAACTTTCATTCACAATATTTGTGTCAAGTTAAAATCTTTCCTCATTTAAATATGGAAACAATGACAAGGGCCATTATCAAATTTAAATGACAATGATTCATCTAACCTAGTCTAAGTAAGATGATTATAGAATCTCGTAGTATTTCATCTTACAAAATTCTAGCTTGAAATTTGTTTAGCCCATTTCCAAAGAATGAGGCATGGAAACGAGTTTTTTTTATTTTCCTTTTTTTTAAAACAAATTTTCAATATCTTCTCCACCAAATGCATTTTATTTTTTTCCAATTGAATTTGAATTCAATTCAATTCAATTCAATCTTAATCTAATTATTAAATTCAATTTGAATTCAATTCATAATGTCATTCAATATTTTCATCCATTGATCAATTGATCATCACTGTTAGTGTTAAACAATGTGGAACCCAAGTTTGATTAATATAACTATTTATGAAATACCCCAAATTGGGAGTTTAGGCCTAGTTTTGGCAAAACTAGGGACTCAAAAAGAAGTTGGGATGAAAACAGTATGAAAAGCCCAAGGCACAAAACTAGTTTCAGACCTAAATTGGTCTAAGGGAAATTTCACCCCCAAATCTGGATGTGCTTTACTTGTGCCTTGGTTGGCTCATATTCTTTATGGGATTAGGCCTTGTGAAAATAAGATTTGCAAATCTTCTAAACTGATACCTCCTTTCATGGAATGGTACCCAATTTCCCTCACTTTATAGACACACACAAATTGAGGACGAATGAGAGGTTAGAGGGTCAAATCGGAATGTGACTTTACAGATAACAGTTCTTTACAGGGTTGCACTGTAAGGGCCAGAAAGGGCACCGAAAAGTGTTCAATGGGGGAGGGGGGTATTTAGCATCTTGCTAAACTAACCCGCATAAGCTACTGAAAACTTGTAGACCAAAGATGGCTAATACTATTTCACTCTACTTTAGGGTCATGTAGGCTTTCCGAGACATACCAACATCGTTTGTTTATATCTTCAAGTGTTGACCTAGTTCAAGTCCCTTGGCTTAGAGACATGAGCTCTTTTAATTATATTATCCTACTAATGATTGGCTTGCCACCAATGATAATCCAATTTAAAATTGTCATGTAACTTAGCAGCCCACAATGATTCCTAGGGATTTGAAATACTATGCAAAACATTTTACAACTTAGGGGTTATTTTCTCACCTGTGACATTTGGTCACTTTTAATGTTTCATAGATCATAGCAAGACTTTTACTAATCTACACACTGGAACTGGCGATTAACTATTGGTTAACCTCTGGCTAATCATCAATTCTAATCACTTCTTTTTCAAAAATACATATTTTGGTTTTGGTTTGAGTTCCTACACACATAATTATAACCTTGAACCCAATTTTGGGTTTGATTCTTTAAATATATTATGCCAATTTTGAAAATCAGACCTGATTCTAATGTAATCCTTACTAATTGGAGCCAAAACCGGAACTGGCAACTCTGGCCTGCCAAAATTGAATACCCACCTAACACAGGAAATAACCCTCTTGTATTTGTTGGTACACCATATACACAGGTTATTCACAGAGAATAACTGTAATTATACTTCATGTCTTATGCTTTGTATGAGGTTATTTTTATGAATTTCAATTTGTGCTTAATACTGATCCATGAACATTTCACATCCAAGCAAGACTTTCATATCATTCATCTAACTTTTCTAATTGGGAGCTCATGTTGTGATGTTTGACAGGAATCTTGCTCATTACAATCTAAGTGGGCCCATTTCTCCTGGCTTTAACAACTTTCTGAACCTCTTCCAGTTGTACGTAACTTTCATAAGCAATATTACATTATCTTAGAATTGGTACCAACGATATGGTCTTTCATCAAACCCCATAAATGTTGGTCTTATAGTTTGAGTGTAAATGCTAGTTGACGTGCATTCATAAATATTCACATGATCTTACATTTACCAACATCAAATTTTTAATTTAAGAGCTTTGATCCAACAATAACTACTCCAACATTCAACTCATAATTTAACAACTAATTGGCCATGATGGTAGAGAAAATGGTTTTTATGACAATACATGAGTATATATTACTTATCTTCATATGGTCATTGTAAATATTGTAATTTTAATAATTGCATAGTGGTTTGTTTTTCAATGATGGTGTGTTTTCATTTGGTGTGCAGAGAATTACAAAATAATGCACTGCAAGGTTCTATACCTATACTGACACGGTTAACGAGCTTAACAACGTTGTGAGTATACACATCCACCTCATACAGCTTATTTGGGATACTCTCATTTTTAGATCCAGGAATTGGACATGAAGTCAAAGACATGATTCATGGCCAATTGGCACTGACATTTTGTCTTATATATACATTACATCTGTAAAATCTAAATATTATTTTATTTATCCATTGTCCACTAACCTCATTAATACTTTGTAAGCAATAAATAATTAGAAACATTTCTGCCACTATAGTCTGAATATTTTAGGAACTATTTTAGTGTATATTATGTTTTTGTATTTTTGTTTTGATAGTTAGAATATGCATTGATTCAGGTGTGACCTTTTATTCCCAGATTTTGAAAAGATATTGTGGAACATTGTTTTGTTTTGATCTACAATAGGAATTTGCAAAATAATTCTTTATCTGGGGAGCTTCCATATTGGTTGGTTCAATTACCGCATCTATCATTCTTGTGAGTACTCTATTATATAGTTTCCACTTCAAAAAGGTTATTTGCATGATATTTTGATTTTTAAAAATCAACTTACAAGATTAAACGTATATTAATTCATGATTGAACCTTTAGATAGGACTTTCAAGTTTAGCACTAATTTAAGACTACTTACATGCTTCTTTTTTCATTTTCATATTAGTCACAATCATATATTTGCACAAGCCAAGATATAAGTATATCATGGCATAACTTGAATTATTCAATTTGGATTAAAAAGTCCAACAATGTTGAAAGACTAAAAACAAGTTGTGACATTGGACTTTCTACAATGTGGAACAGGTTAGTACAATATAATAATTTTAGTGGGCCTATTCCCCCAGGTTTCATTCCCAACAATGGCACTTGGACTTTCTTGTAAGTAAAAACCAAAGATTCAAAAATTTGGCATTGGATCTTTGCATGATATTTTTCATGCTTTGTGAAAATAAATTCTTTTGAAAATTAGGAATTTGTATCCATTATCTTTGTTGTCAAGAAAAAGAATGGTTTTGATTCACCAAATTTGACAAATGTGTGTTTGTGAAAACTTGAAGGTATACTCCAGGAAACCTATTCTTGGAGTCACCAATATCCAATCCCAAATCTACAAATACCGGAATCATAATTGGTCCTATAATAGGTGGCAGTGTAGCACTTGTTGTCATCATTTGTGTCATTGTTTATTTTCAACGTAAAAAAAGACGGGGCAAAACCACCAAAACTCGTGGACATTTGCAAATGATGAAGTCTTCTCATCAAGGTAAGTGACAAAACATTTGATATTTGGTAATTGATATTTTCACCTTTTGTAATCATTGTATGTATTTTAAAGGTTTTTAAAAAAACATTTTGAGTGAAAATGTGGTAACTTGCACAAAATACTATCCCAAATAATAGTTTTTCATACTCCCTAACAAAGTGTTTATACCAAAATGGTACAAGAACATAATGATATTTGAAAAATAAAATCACATTCAAGATGTAAATGAACCTCACCTTCTAATTTCTATGAATGTTTTAAAGTTGGATATGGTCACTTTGTACTTTGTTTATGTTAATAAATGTCAAATAAAATAACTTAACATATCAAATGGTGTTAATACTATCAAAATTAAATGTTTTGAGAACAAAACATTTTTCAACAACTAAAACATCCTAGTGTATTTGAAAACTTATAAAATGTGCTTAGATATATCATATCAATTAGGGATAATTTGACAAGAATCAATTCTTAATGGAATTGTCCATTGAAAGGAGTATATCAAAAATTAATATTTTGAATTTGATGTTTAAAGAGAAAATGTTCCTACAACCATCCTTAAGGGAATCATGTTGTTAAATTTTTGAAAACCTTAAATCCATGATTACTTGAAGTGAATATTTTCAAAAAGTGATATACATATAATCAACTTTGAATTCAATATTTTAAAAGATGAATAAGTGCATCTAACAATTATTAACATCTTGAGAAATTTTAATATATGAACTTGTTTTAGAGTTCCAAATTGAACATTCATCTATATAGGTGAATGTAGCTTTCCTTGTAAATTTATGTCACATGTTTTTAACATCCTAATCATTTGATCATGTGAAAACAATAATCCAAGTTGTTCATCATTAATACCATAATTGGAAAAAAAAACATGTCTAGTCACTAGTCCCTTTTGAACACATTGAATATGTCCAAAAAATGTACATCTTAGTATGGTTAATTTCACCCTTTTATTTCTTAATATTATTTTATAAATAGTTTGGAATTTGAGAAATTATTAAAAACCAATTTATATGTAAAATGATTAGTGTTGGTATATCATAATTTGGCATGTATTCTCTAAACCTTAAAGCTTAATTTTTAATTAATTGCATTATGTTTCTTCTTTAATAGTCTTTTTATTGTTATCAAAAAAAAAATTGACAAATTTTTAATTTGTTAATAATAATTTATGGTTTCGAAACTTAAATAGATATGAAATAAACCACATTTGAAATATGTCAATGAAAAGATTGTATATAGTTTTCGTTATTACAAAATGTGGGTGCAATTCACTAGTCCTTGTTCACTAGACTAATGAATTCACTACTTTTCAACTAATCCCTATTTACTAAGACCAGTGAATTCATTCCAAATCTAGTGAAATCACATAGTGTACAAGGATATCATTAAACAATGTGAAAGGGTAAAAACATGTATAGGACTTTATTTTATTTAAACATGTGCCTTTCTAGAAAAATTTATCAAAATTATATGAAAAGAAATTTGGGTGGTTTATTGTTTGTTGATTGAATGAACGGAAAGTTATTGGTTTGTCACTTCATGTAAAACACAACTAAACCACTACAAATATATTTTTGTTGGAATTAATGTTATGTATGGCTAATTTGCAATCTATGACATAGATATACCAACATTCAATTGCATGCAAGCAAGATTAATGACTTAATGTCAATCATGTAGGTGCGAAGCTTTATTCCCTTGATGAAGTTATTGTTGCAACTAACAACTTCAAAACAATGATTGGAAAAGGAGGGTTTGGAAATGTATATTATGGCAAGCTTGAAGATGGACAAGAGGTGGCAATCAAAGAGCTTGATGTTAAATCAACCCAAGGACCATCTGAATTTTTTAATGAGGTTTGTAAAAGTTCAAGACCTTTTTTTATGTTCATAATCAAATTAGTTCATCTTGGTTGTGAGAACAAAAATTTCAACCCATTTAATTATTAAACATATTCCAAAAAAAATTAAATGTTTATATTTACAACAAGGAGTACTTAATTCCTTCCCTCCATGTTTTAAAATGTGTTGTCAAATTATTCCAAAATGTGAACTTTGAATTTTGATTAAAGAATAATACACTAGCATCTTCACAATTTTTTAAAACCTTGATTTTGGAGTTATATTATTCATTATCCGTCAAGAATCACCATCTCAAAATTTGAAAATATGCCCCTAAGTATTGGACTTATTTAAAATGGACACTTTGAATACCCCAAAAGATTTAAACTAAAAGCAACTCATGGACTAACAAAATCATATGAATGAAGTGATGAAACCATATGGATCCCACGTCCCAAATATTAAAGGACACAATACTTAAATCATGTACTTGAAAAAAAGTTTGAAACATGTGGCCCACTAACTTGAATGAATTTGATCAATTAATTATTTGAAATGATGTTCAAAATTATGGAAGGGTTGACATTTCAAGTATTCATCTTCAAAAACCCTGACCTATGCAATGTTGAATCAATGTGATTGATGTAGGTTGATATTTTATCAAGGGTGAGCCATCGAAATTTGGTATCTTTAATTGGATATTGCCATGAAGATAATCGAAAAATGTTGATTTATGAATACATGGATAAAGGCACTTTATGTGACCATTTATACGGTACTATCAACTCTTATTCAAGATTTTGATTTTGATTTTGAATACTTGATTGACTCATAAGTTCTAATACATGGAAAAACCTCCCTATACATTAGAGAAATCCTTAAAGTGATCATATTTTTGGGTCCTCCTTTCACCCCCTACACCTTATGTTAATCTCAAATTTTGTTATTTTTAAAATGAAGGAATTTAATTGAATAAAAGGTAAAACTTAATATGACAATATTTAATGCACAAGATTCAAAATTATTATTGCAAGAAGTAAGCACATTAGTGATGAAAGTTCTCAAGAACAAAAAGAAAGGTAGAGGTGAAATCAAATTATAATCACAAAATTATGTATAATTTGAATTTCACCTTGTATTCACTCCTTATTTAAATGTAATGAATTTATTTATTTATAATTAGCCCCCTTAATGACCAAACTCAAGGTACTAATCTTTTGTTTTTCTATTTTATGTATATATGTATTGATGAACATGTTTTAACCATGTTCTTGTTATTGTCATTTATAATTGCTATTGTGGTTAGTGATTTTTTTCTAAGTGGAATTTTTTTATCAAAGTTAAACTTAAAAGTTTGCATGAAATGAAAATTTGGGTGATTCATTTCATGAATGTTTTTTTTGTATGAATCATGAAATTGCCAAATTTGGAAAATTATTTTTCCAAATCATCAAAATTTTATCATAAGTTCCAACTACATGTATCCAAGAATATAGAATTATCCTTAAATTGTCTTATTTTCATATCTAGTTTATAGCCAAATTTGGCTAAATTGTGGTTGTACTACAATAAATAAATAAACAATTTCATGTTAATATGTTTTTTAAAAATTAAACACAGGTGATTTATCAACATTGACAATTGAACAACTTGATTGGAAAACACGCATAAACATTGCTCTCAATGCAGCACAAGGTAAATGATTCAACTCAAATATAATTATTGTTGAGTAACACATCTTTATGAATTAATGTAATTTTATTTTAATAATTTGTTCTTTTACATGGTAAATTTCAATTTTGGGCCTATCCAAATGAAACATGAAACAATATATCATAAAGGAAAGATTTTCTTGGTAGTTATGGCTTCCTAACATATTTACATAGTAATATTTTTAAGACAATCAAATTTGGAATTTGCAGGCCTAGAATATTTACATTCAGGGAGCAATCAAAGCATTATTCATCGTGATGTTAAAAGCAATAACATTCTACTTTCCAGTAATATGGAAATTGCAAAAGTTGCTGACTTTGGTCTATCAAAATTAATATATGGAGAAAATGATATTACTCATGTTACAACAAATGTCAAAGGAACTATAGGGTATCTTGATCCAGAGTACGTACTTAACCACATACATTATATGGTCCAATTTATTGTAATGTGTGACATAGATTACAAAATCAATAGTTTGATGATTAAATATTATGCACTTTACATGATTTCATCTTGTAGAATGTAACTTGATCATTTCAAAATGTCATATTACATATTGTAATTTGCATTAACAATTGGTGTGCTGAATTTTCTCATTGATAGGTATTTTACAACACAATATTTATCACCAAAAAGTGATGTATATGGCTTTGGTGTTGTGCTTTTGGAAATAATATCTGGACGCATGCCTATAGATCTAACATTACCAGATCCCAATGCTTGGAATTTGTGTGAGTGGGTAAGTTATAAATTACAGTCATTTGAAGTTTTTAGAATTTTGATTCTCTTTATTTACCTTTAACAGTATCATTTTCAAACGTGTAATGTAGGGTGAAAACATGATAAAATATACATAAAAAGTCGCTAAAAATATGTCAAGTTAAAGAGGCAATCTTTCATGAAAACATAAGAAAGTAGATTCAAATTTTACTTAAATTTCATTTTGAAAGTATTGAACCTTCAATTGGGTTTATTGTAAATCAACTACAAAATTTCAAAAAACTTTGGAATAATAATTGTAAAGAGGAAGTAGGTTTGAAATTAACTAGTCAATATGATGTTCAAACCTACTTTTTCATTAGAAAATTTAATGAAATATATATGTATGAAGTTATAACATAAAGATCATGGTATATTCAAGGGCCTCACCAAAAAAAAAATCTACTTTCTCTTTGGTAGAATATAGTTGACACATACTTGAATCAAATGTTACACTATAGAAAGTAGGTTTTAAGAGTTCTTGAATTGAGAAAAGTCTACTTGAAACCTATTTTTACAATGAAAATTTTAAGTATTAATGCATAATAATGAAAAAATATCTTGTTATTTATCATTCAACTAAAAAAATTGAATGTATAACAATTTTGTGATGGGTTTTGATCCTATTTTTTGTTCACTTGACAAGTAGACTAACAAGTACTTTTTGTTGTACATTTTACCATGCTTTCACCTAGTATGTTCTTGTTATGTTGTTTCACCCAAGATCTACTTGTATATGTGTTGCAAAATGGAATTAGGTGTGTATATCAATCATATAATTTAAATACTTGGTCCATGGAAACATTACACATGATGGTGATATAAAAGTAAAACATCAGATTTTAACTTAGCAATAATGCATATCTATTGAGCATTCACCTAAAAATCGTTTTGCAAATGACATCAAAAGGTACAAATAATATGTGTATGTGTTGAATAGGTGCGATCCAACCTTCAAGCGGGAAGTATTGACAAGATTTTGGACCCTATTGTGAAAGCTTCAAATCCCCAACTTGATGTTTTATGGAAAGTTGCAGAGATTGCCATCCAATGTGTGGAACCCAAATCTATTCATAGACCAACAATGACCAAGGTAGTTGAAGAATTACGAGCTGCACTCTTACAAGAAAGCTTGAACCCAACATTATTTGAATATTCACCAAATGATACATATGGAATTCAAGATGAATATGGATCTCAAATAGAGGCATTTGATCATAGACATGTGGAATCGACTTTTAATATATAAACTATAAAATTTTAACGTCACATCTAGTTATAAGTTTTAGATCTAATGAATGTGTACAAACTTAAAAGGTTAAAGGTGCATCCATTTACATTCTAATGACACTTTCAATTCAAGTTTTAATGTTCATATATGGGTACATTCACAAATATAGGAGCCATAGGAACTGTAACTAATGTTTTGTTTTTCATGTTTTCATGTCAAAAATATATATTAATACTACATTTTTTTTTTATATGTTTTGATGATAATGTTTTAAATATATTGTGGAAACATGTGTAATAATTTGAAATGAATATAATGAAATTTGAATTGTCAAAAACATTGATTAATCATTGCAACCAATGTTTTTTAATGTTTTTTACTCCTTGAAAAAACTCATAAATGACTTTTAAAGGATTCGGAAATGACATATTTTTGGAGAGACTCTTAAAACACATATTCCCATAAGAGTATAATGTAACATATTTTTGAGTCAAAAAGACTTTCTTATGACTTTTTGCAACTTACAAACAAAATATTCCTAGTATATACTTAGAATCTTTCAAAATAAGCAATCACCGAAGTCCTTACTAAGGGTGCACCCCTAGCTTCTTATTTTGTGAATGTACCCATATGTAATACTCTTAAAGTTTATTTTCTTCTATCACTATTAAAAAAATTAGATAGCAAATTATCTAATGTAACTATTCATTTGATGTTTTAACAATTATGACTCTTTTAAAAAATTAGTCAAAAATGCAATATATAAAGTTTTGAACTTATTAACCATAACATGTTTATGAATGATTTCATGTTTTTTCTATGATTCAATTATCTTCATTCATATAAAGGATTTTTTTTCATTAATGAAAATCACATGTCATAAACATTTCTTTTGACAAAAAAAATCTTAATTTTATTGAAAAAACCTAAGGTGTTTCTATAGTCAATATAACCCATATCAACTTAAAACTATTAAGGAAATTGAATCTTGGATATATTTAACATAAAATTCATTTTGCATTAATTTAAACTTGAATGAATTTTTAAATAAAATCTATCAATATCATTACCATACCTTTGGCTGAGGTTTGGTGTTAAATAATTTTCAAACAAGAGATTTGAAAAAGAAGGAAGTTAAAAGTTAACCCTAATAAAAAAACCTAAGAATTCAAATTCATGACCCTTTTAATATTATTAAAAGAGATTGTCCCTACCAATGATTTGCAATCTTTTCTTTTGAAAAATATGTGCATTCCTTGTGTTAAAAAATTAATTGTCAAAATTTTGGTAATTTAAAATGTGACTATGGAACCTTTTTTGTTGAAATTTTTAATATTTCAATAGTTTCTTCCAAATGTTGATTGTGCGTACAGTAGTAGATTTAGGATAACTTTGAAACGGATTGGTTGATTATGCCTTTTTTAATTCATTATTAGACTATGTTAGATGTTGACCATTTGAAAAACAAACATAGTTATAATTGTGGGTTCATTGTGTAAATTGATAATTCCCAACTTGTGGGACAAAAGGTTTCTAAATTCTTTGAGGCAAAAATATGGCCATATTATATTTATTATACTATTGAAAGTAGTCTAATTTTGAAAAGGGCATGTGAAATTATGAAAATCTAAAATTTTCAATATATAATCTTGATTTGGGTGCCAAGTACCTTATATTATATGATAAGCAAACAAAAAATGACAATCATGGAACTCAAATGATGAAATCTATAACATTGTAATATTTCAAAATGTGGGTGCAATTCACTTGTCCCCATTCACTAGACCAATGAATTCATTGCTTCCCCACTAAGTCCTGTTCATTATAACCAATGAATTCACTCATAATCTAGTGAAATCACTTAGCGTACAAGGACACCTTTTGTTTCATTGTTGACTTAAATGGTCGCTCTTGATTTTAATAATATGTATAAATAAGTACTTAAAGTTTTTTGTTGATTTTTTTTTCATATTAAACAACAAAATTCCCAAAATGGGAACTTATATGTTAATGAGTTGAAAGAATTCCTACATATACATGAAATTATTTCATCACTTACAAATCCATTCATCCTTTATTCAATCATTATGTTGGACCATTCAAAATCTAATATAACCTTTCCATCTTTCATTTGATATCATTACATAAATCATTTCATAATATATCATCCCATTAATCCATTATCAAAAGCACATTCATTTTATTTGCTTATTTGACATCCATCTAATGCACTTGATATGTTTCACAAAATATCAACGGGATTTGGTGTCTTTTGATATGAAACTAGTTGTACAAATGTTGTTTGGTTCTTAAGTTTAAATATATAAAAGAGAATTGTCAATTTTGAATCTATTTTAAATTCTAAAAATCAAAATTTACAAATTCCAAGGTTGTGTCAAATTTTCTTGATTACCAATTCTTGAATCTAAAGCAACCCATTAGTTTGAAGTTCAAGGTCACTTTTGAGTTTTAGTGTTTTATAATGTGAAGGTGATCTAAATCAAAAAAAATTAAATCCATCTAAAGTGATTTTGTTCTTCACCTTAGACTTGGGTAAACTAACACTTCATTTATTTCAAAAAAAGTCTTCAATTTTCTTCATAAGCATAGGACTTCGACTCCAACAATGTTTCATGGTCTACTATTGTGCATAACTAGAAGACCTTCATTGTCATTCCTTCATTTTTTTGACTCAACACCTTTTAGTCCTCTAACACCCTCACAACCCTTTGAGTATAGATGCAAAAAATTAAAGTTCTATGTATAGAACTTTGTATAAAACTAGATTGTCCTTTGTAACAAATAAAATGCAAGCATCTTCATCTTTATTTAATTATGACAATTTGAAAATATTATTCTCATTCATACACAACAATATAAGGCCCTAAAAGACCCTACCTCTTACCTAATCTATAAAAAAAAAATTAAAAAAAAACCCTTAAGACTCATCAAATCTAGTTTGAAAGCAATTATAGTTCCATGTAAACATGGTGGGTTTAATTCTTAAATTTAAATATGGTTGAACACCTAAGAATTGTACAACACTAGTTTCTTGTTGAAGGCTATAATAGACTTTAGATTCATTTTTGGACACGTCTTGTAATTATCAAAAACCAGCCCTCTTTTACAAAAAATTGTTTATGTACCAAAAATCCATGTTTATCGAAATCCTTTATCAAATCTTTTTATCAAATTTTGGTGGAATCACCATTTGTGACCCTTGTCCTTATCTTTGATCTACTTAGGACCTTGAGGTGCAAACAAGATAACATGACCCACACCCACCCCCTTGGGTGATTGTTTATTAAGTGCCTATTTTGGAATATTCTTAAAATATTTAAAACAAAATTATTTTTAAAATTATTGAAAATTCTCATCACACTATTATGTTATGGTTTACATAAAAAATTGTTAAATTTTTTTTTATTTAAAAATCAAGTCCATTTACAAATCCTTTTGTTATTTAAAAACAATAGTTATAATGCTTTCAAAATGCTTTTGAGTATTTTTCATTCATTAGATTGATTTCAAAAAAAATTAATATATATACCAATACATTGAAAATAAAATTATATAATCAATTCCATTTGGGGTTCTTTATTTTTTTCTAAAATGGTAGATACACAAAACCAAACACTAGTTACACTTGTTGTAGTATCTGTTAGTGTGACTACACCCCTTGGAGGGGGATGCTTGGGTTAGAGCAAGGATTCATTGTATGTTATGGAATAATTTGTAAAAAACATGTTCTTGAAGTCATCTTTTGCATTGGAAAGTTGTGTAATTTTTTTCTTTTGAAGTTGTATTTGCTTATTGTTGAAGTTGTTTATTTGAAAAAAACTTATTGAAGTTATATTTGTTTGAAAAAATTGAATGTTGGATTTACTTTAAATTTGTTTCACATACTTTCAGTTAAAAATACGATATAGTCTATTTGAACTATTATTGGTAGAATTTTTATCCTAAACTATTTGTCATTTAAAAAGTTGCAAGGCATGTATTTCATTTTTGTTCCTTTTCCTTGATACATATAACTTAGGATGTTACTAAATGGCCTTAACATTTGGCAACCATACTATGGATACAAAACTAAGATTTTGGTTTATGACTTTTATTTTGAAAGTTTGGGTAGGAGTCATAATTTGTCTTCACCAAAACAATGGATTTTATTGTCAAAAGTGAGAATGTGCTTTTTTAGTTCTTGATTTTTCAAAAAAGCCACAAAAGACTTCAAAAAACTTTGAAAAATACCAAAGTCTTTTACTTTGTCTATGAATTGTTTTTTGGTGCAATATGACAACAATGCTTCCTAGGCACATGAGAAAGCAATTGGACAAAGTGTTGCAAAAAGAAAACAAGGTGGACCTTTTAATGGTCAAGGAGTGGAGCTACTAAAAATGGATTTGGAGAGCATTACTTTTATTCATAGTGAGGAATAAGGGAGACTACCACCAAAAAATGAGAACTAAAAAATTGGAATGATATCAAAAACCATATAACAAAACGGGTTTGTTGGTGTAACTATGCAAGTACAAACATTGGGGGAACCCATTTGGAACCCTACTAAAAACCAAGTTTTTTAGTACCATGAAAATTGTTGTACCCAATACTTATGCTCAAAATAATGAAAAATTTCAACTCCAAAGGTGTTTGAAAAAATTATGGCAATTCCAAAAGAAGGATACTTCGAATGACAAGCACAATGGCTATTCTTCAAAGATGAGTATCATGGGTGATGATGAATTCTAGTAGAAATTTTGATAACCCTCATTTTTAATGACGAAATCACCTTTTCTATTCCATTTTATTCCTTTTGTCATGGCATATGCCACATAATAGAAAATTGCTCTTACCAATTTAGCCAAGTGTTAATTAAAAATTCGTTACCAGCTTTTGTGCCTTGTACCCACCCAATTGTCTTTCAAGTTGTAGCTCAAGTATTTGTCCACTTGCTCCAATTCATGGTCTATTACTAATTGTAATATCAAAACTTACCTAAATTAGTTTTTATTTTAGTGACATTTTTTTTTTCTATGCCTCTATTTTATGGTAGAAAGTATGCGTTATAAGTGCATACTTGCATGAACTTACAAGTTATAAAGTTAGATTGGTTGAATAGTTTTAACATGGACAATTGGGTTTAGACAATTTTGAAAGCTCCAAAATTGTGCTTGGATGAATGTTTTATGCACCCGGTACACATTAGATTTCATGAAATACATGTAGAGAATTTATTTTTTCAAGTGCAAATGGAATATGGGTTCCTGATATAGATCAATTTTAGTTTATAGCATGGATAGTTGGACAAAAGTATGTTGTATACTTCAACTATCTCTTGGTTGTGTCAAAGGATTCATGAACTCAAGTTCCAAATCTACTTGTGCCTATTTTGATTGTTTTGTTTTGTGTGGTTCCAAAGATTTTGCTCCATCATCCATAGTTTTATCAAGTTTGATACAACACAATCCTAATGATTTAACAAGTGCACAAATTTCTTTTTATCTCAAGTCATAGAAAGAATGCATTCTAGATAGATTGAAACTTGACTTGCATTATATGTATACATCCCATATATGGATGCTTTAAAAGGTAGGGAGAAGGAATAAGTGTTGAAAATATAAAACTTTAAATTCCACTCTTGAACTCCATTAAATTTGCATAATGTTTCTTGAGTCTAAATTTTTGGTTAATTAGGTCTTGGCTATTAGATCATACTAGTCAAATTGACCTTTGATAAACTCTAAATTCTAGAGTGCACATGGGCACTTCTATAGGTGATAAAAATTATTCTATATAATTTGATCTTTGGATGGACATGTCTATTTTTTTCTTAAAATTAAGATAATGTATTAAGATTACAAATGTGAAAATAGTTCATTAATGTCCATATGTGTCCATTTGGGGCTTCCCAATTTCAAATGTCAATATAATCCATCTCATTCCCTAATTTATTACCTTATAATCCCTCTCCATCCTTTTTGGGTTTTTCTAAATTCCATTGACTTTTTAAATATTCCACCTTAGTTTTATGTTCTAAAGGCCTTTTTATTTTTATTTTGTCAAAGTCCAACCCATTTGAATCCCTTTTGGGCATATGTTTATTTGTGACATATACATGTATAGTGTAGTTCACTTTCACAAATATAACCCTTTCACCAAACCCATTTACAACTACACTTACTTTATATAATGTTTTAAGTTTAACAAGTGTTGGAATCTTTGTTTCATTTAAATTAAGATTCCTGATCTTAATGGATCTTCTAACATTTTATAGCTTGAACTAACAAAGTGCACCCTTTTTTCCCAAGTGAATTACCACAATAAAGGTTTCACAAATATAACTTTATATATAACCCCTAGCAAAGTGATTTATTTATTTACGAACATATACCCCTAGCGAAAGATAAATACACAAGTTACACATGTTATAGATCAATATTTCGAAAATTATGTAGGCATTTAGTGATGCACCCCCAAACTCCTTGATAAACTCAACTACAAGCCCAAAAGTGAAAACAATGGAAGGATAAGGAATTAGGGTATGCTCCCTGGTTCGCAGCATTTCAAGGATAGAGGGGCATGCGCACAAATGAACCACGGGCAAACATGGACTCTCAAGACTCACCACAGCCCAGACTTGGGGGAAGCCACTACCTTCCCCTTTAGTATTTTCTGTGCCTAGCCACAAGGCTTGCACTCAAATGTTATTTTGTCTCAAGACACTCAAGTTGGGAATCCCGAAATTCCCAAAATTGGGACTTCCACGACTTTAGAAGCCCATAACTTTTTTTGAAGACCTCTGACTGAAATGAGGTCTGAAGCAAAGTTGTAGCCATCATCAAGATTTTTACAAAAATATGTGGCATGCCACCTACACGTAAATAAGTCAGGGTGATTCTTGACTTTTAGGGGTCAAGAGTCAAATTGGCAATTTGACTCTTGGCCTTTCTTTTGGCCATAACTTATGTTTTAAGTACCTAAATGGGTCATGTAAGCCTATTTGAAACATCTACGTCTCAAGAATTTTCCAATGGTATAACACTAAAAGAAAAAGTTGACTTTTTCGATTGGTCCTTGTGATTGTTTTCTAGTCGCAGGCGACATCTACAACTAAAAGTTGTGTAGTTGTGTTGGACAAGTCACAGTCGTTCTTAGTCGTAGGCGACAACGGGGTTCGATGGAAACTATTCAGCGTACAAATACCAGTTCATGACAAAATACGAGTATACGTATGTGGTGCCAATATTCAACAATTATTTTGGTTATTATTTTCCACTAATGCCCAGAGACCACGTGGTATATTGGATATTTGATTTAAATTTTT
>Ga0116231_10003227_pt1 | contig 34042 bp, 33 predicted proteins | sample S1TSphgellanicum_2_FD_89695 | JGI IMG/M metagenome (GOLD analysis project Ga0116231, IMG submission 89695) | Host-associated microbial communities from peat moss isolated from Minnesota, USA - S1T2_Fd - Sphagnum magellanicum MG | ecosystem: Host-associated > Plants > Peat moss > Unclassified... | reverse complement strand
GCTTAGGGCATGATACAAGCTCTCATATTGGATCAGATCAAACCTGTTTCAAGCTGGCAGACCTTCAACAAGTTTAACAATTGGGCATCTGACCTCCTTTGCAGAGACTCTTGATGAACAGTACATAATCCAGCCAGGTTGATGCTCAATGTACCTCTCTCTTTGACCCGCTGCAGCAGTGCATGATGACTCATTAATAGAAAACCTATGTCTCTGTGGCTGCCTGATGTTAGATCCTCAATGTAAAGGATTCAATCCAATATTCAGGATCTGTCCTGGTCTCAAGAACACCAAAACTCTCCATACAGCTACTTTGCACTGAAAAGCAGTAGAGTCATCACAAGCTAAATCCCTAACACAAGAAGCAGACTCTTTTACACTCTTGTCACAAAGGTCAAAAATTTTATTGGTCCCAACCAAAGGCCCTACTTGGATTTCTTCTTGGGTCTCTTCCCCTTCTCTTGATTTTTAAATCTCTTGCTTCCAGATGCAGGGTGGTCAGCATCATCATCATCACCAAACCCCTTCCTCTTACCCTTCTTTCTGGTGGAATCCTTTTCCCGCATGTGTATGGTGGTGAGTCGTTGAGCCTCACTAACCTGTTCCAAAAAGCAACAACACCTCTTCCTCCTCTGCTGCAAATACAGGCAGTTTCTTCCCAATAAGCTCCTCAATCTTTTGATAAAGCTCCACATCATACTGACACACCATTGAAATGGCTCGCCTAGAACGACTTGCCCAAGCTGTTCGGCCAACTCGATGAATGTAATCCTTCAAATTTGTGGGAATATCATAATTGATCACAACATCTATAGATGGAATGTCAAGACCTCTATTGGCAACATCAGTGCAAATTAAGGTACTTTCCTCACCTGCCTTGAATTGGAGGAGTACATTTCTTAGGTTGAGGGGGGCCCACACCTACTTTAGTCATGCTTACGTGCAACATGAAATGTCCTTCTTCCTACAACTAAAGAAATGCACCCTTCTTTTGAGAGTTTGGTAGTTATTAGTGTCTCAAGTCTATAGGCATCCTTGATGGACATCCACAACGACATATCCTTTAAGTTTATCTTGGAGGATGACTCCATTTCTTCAGTTTCTAGAACTCAAATTCATTTTTGTTCAGGCAAGGGGGTAGGGCTATGGTTGGTTGTTAAGCCATCTATCCGTTTGTTTCACATTACACACTTTACTTTCACCTTAACATTGCATTTTTGTTTCGGTTTGATTCAACCATTAGCATCTAGTTTTCTCATGTGTGAATGTGGACACGGGTTGGATGCATCTAGCATGCACTTAGTTCGTTGCCCATTTGGAAATCAATGAATAAGCACACATGACACCATCCAAGACATCATGTATGCCCTTGCTTAAGAGAGTGGGCACATTGTATGGAAAGAACAATGGTACACCTTTACGTTAAGAATTTCATTACGAGCCAATCTTTACATGACTTGAGAGGACCAAGTTTTTGTTGCCAATGTGGTGGTTATTCACCCAACAAAGGAAACGGTGGCTTTGAATGTCATTGATCAACTAGCAATTGTAGTTGTGGAATTTAACGCCATTACTAAAATTTGCAAGTATAAAGGGCTTCATGAGGGGCACCATTTTATTTCGATGGCCATGGAGGTGCACGATGCACGGTGGTGTGATATGGATCGTTTCATTAGGGAGTATGCTTATCTTTTCCACAATAGACGATCAAAAGGTCATTTATCCTTGTCCTTTTGCATTCAATTTTTCAAGCAACGTGTTAGTATTACTCTTTAACATGCTTTAACCTCTACTATAAAAAGGAAGATTGCATTAGCGAATGATGTTTATTTTAGACCTCTCATTACTATTAGATTTCACAATTTGCATGTAGGTGACATTAGAGGGGCCGTGGGTGAAATAGCTTCCTACCACGAGAAGGACTAGTTCTTTCCTTTTTTTTGGTTCCTGCAAGTTGTGCATATTTTGGCCTTTCTTTGGCCTGCCCTTTTTGTATCCCTTATGATGGTTCGAGCCATCATTCTTTTATTGGAATTTTGTGTTCAGCTTTAGGAATTGAAATCTAGTAATGTGCCCGTCCAAAGGCCTTATTGTGTAAAATTACTACCATGAGACATGAACGGATTTAGCAATTTAATGTCGAATAATCAATTTATTAATTAGAATGCATTTTGACATGTAAATTATTAATTAAAATTTTTTTTGACATAAATTGTAAAAAAAATAATATTTTCAACATGGATGAATGTAAGAATAATTTTTCATCCACTTGAAGTTTCGTTCAGTTGTTATGTTTCTTGATTAAATTATTTGCTTTCACAATTTTGATTCTTGTTTCTTTCCTAAACTCCCTTTCAACAAACTTAGAAAGTAGCAACAAGTTTATGAAAACATGGTGAAAGCCTATTCATGAAATTTTTTTTGAGTGATATCGAAGGTTTTAATGGGGATTTCACTTTTGTGATTTTCAAAGCTTTTGGTGCAAGTGTGAAATGCCCAAAATGGGTAAAGAAAAACCACTTACAACAATGTTCAAAAGAATTACAAGTGAGGAAAGAGAAGCAAAATTGAAACATGATGTACAAATTTTCAAAGAACAAGTTGTTCAAAAGCAATCAATTGTTAACAAACTAGAGAAACATCATGTTGGTAGGGCAAAAAAGGTTATAGCTGCAATATTATCTCCATAAGAAATAAAGAGAGAGAATGAGGAACCTACTAAGGATGGGAAACAACAAAAGAGGAAATGATTGTCACCTACAAAGGATGGCAGGAAGTCATTAAAAAAGAATCTTACACAATCTGGTTTCAACCTCATTTATGTCCTCCCATTGCTACTACAATAAAAAAACATGGTAATAATTTTGGAACATTACACTTTATGAAAACAACGTTTAGGAGGCCCAACATGCCAAGTCCTTATGAAAAATTGAATAGGGCATGTTTATGGGAGTGGTGAATTATAGGTGGTGAATTATAACCAAATTATAAACATGTTGTGAAAGTTGGGATAATAGTGAAATCCAACAAAGAATCTATGCATGCATTGGAGAACTACCCAAAAGTTCATGATTCACTTGTTGTCATGTTACGAAAAATGAGAAAAGTTGGACAATTGTTTTCAATTGGCAGTGTGCAACCTATTTTTCATGGAATGATAAAATTTGTAGCACCTTAAATCTTGTAGGCCTTGGAGGGTTTATAGTCACAAGAGAATGGACATGTTAATTCATGAAGCAATACATGAATTGGTCTTTCAAAATGACCACAATAGAACAAGTAAAATACCACCTAATTTATCTAAACAAGGATGTAACATGGCTTATCAGGTAGTTTACTTAATGAAAGCTTATAACATTCCTCCAACCCTAGCTGTTAATAATGAACAAACATGTGTTCATTTCATCCCAAGAGCAAAAGAAAGGACTTGGGAAAGTAAAGGGTCAAAACACATTCAAGTTTTCAGGGTTGAAAACAAAACACAAATTATAATGGTTGTATATTCAACTGCAAATGGTTTCTTACTTCCCCTTCAAATTATGTTCATAAGTACTACTCATCGCTATCTACCACCATCTAACGAGGGAAAAGACAAATGCATGAATTCAAGTTGGGATTTTACCTTTAGTGAAAACCATTGGTCAACATTGGAAACAAAAAAACAATTCGTCCATAAGATCTTGTTGCCATATCTACATGCTCAAATTTGCCACTTGAGATTGCATGAAAGTTAAAAGACGGTGTGGTTGTTAGATTATTGGTCTATGCATAAAGGCCATGAGTTTTTGGATTGGATGAAAAAAACACACCCAAATATTTTTGTGATATTTTTTCCAACTAATTACAGTAGTGTCCTCCAACCAACAAATGTAATTATGCAATAGTTGCTAAAACATGCATTCAAGTGTTGACATTTTAAAATGGAACAAGCATTTCATGTTGGATACTAAGAAGGTGATAAAGTATTATATGTATCACCAACAAATTGGCAAGGCAATGAGGAATCATTTCATGACCATGAGGGTTACTAAAATCAACACTAGAAAGCTAAAAACCAAAAAATTGAAGATTTTGTTCTAGCACATCCTAACCTCCAAACACTATCAAAGAAAATGTTCTTTGTTTGGGATGGAAACCACTACTTGTAGTCTTGGCTTCCATACATCAACCATGTCCATGGAGATGATCCTGCCTATAATACTTTTGTGGATTCAATTGTTCTTGACACAATTGAGGGTCTAGTTGAACTTATCATGACAATGATGGACCTTAATTAGTAAGTTTGACCTAAACTATGAACTTTTCTATTTTGATTGAACCTACTAGGTACAACTTCTAATGAATTATTTTTTATTGTTTAAGGTCTATTGAATTTGACCATGTTTGGCCAAACCTTGTGCATGATTTTTTCCAAATCCAAAACATAGGCAAAATACTCTTGAATCAATTTAGAGGAGTCATCCTAACATATGTCTTTAAGAAATGCAAGACCAAATCAAGGAAGATTTGGTATTCACTCACACAAGAAACCTTTATTGAATATTTATACAAAGTAAGGTAAAATCATGACCCAGAGATATTTTGAAGTACATAGGTTCATTAGTTTAGACAAGGATGTCAATTTTTTTTATTTGATCATGATTGCATTTTGTAATGTAAGCTTTCCACATTGAACGTTCCTTTCATGTTTTACTATGAGAAAAATCTTGACCCTTCATTTTGATCTCCAACAAGGATGCATGCATTGATGGAAAAAGCTATGGAACAAATGTGCCGCAAGGGGAACTACAATGCCTTTCTAAAACATTTACCAGTTTGTGACCTTGCCCTTGGAGATGCCTTTTTGGAATAGGTTCTAACCCATTATGGTATGAACTTTGAACCATAAATGTTCATTAAAAATCTTCAACTATTGGTCACATCATGTGTGAGTAGTGAACAAAAGGTGAAGTGGTTATAACAATGGAACCAATATGTTATCTTGCGAAAGGTAAACCAGTTTCCCAAGTCAAGCTTTTTAGACATGGTTTGTGCAAATTGGTTGTAAAAGGCAACATTTTGTGTTAGGTGGGTTCAATATTCTCCTAGTTTTGGTTGAGTTTCTTTTTCAATTCACTTTACGTTGATGCATTCATTCATCACTAAACACCATCATCTTGAGCTCTAAGGTGATCTTTGAAGAAATCCACGAATCCACATGGTTAATTCAGTACATAGTTTATATTTAACTTAGGAAATCCAAAACTATTCAGGATCCTCTGGTCTTATTGGTCATAATAGAACCAATTATGATCTTCCCAATCTTTTTGAAATAGATAATGTTGTAAAATGTTTTAAGTCGACCAAATCCATGCTTTTGATGCCAAAAGTAGGTTCATATGAGTTAAATTTTCATTTTTGATCAATGTTCATTTGAAAAAACATTCTAATGGATTAATTGGATGTAATTGTTAGTGTACATTTAATCCATCTAGCGTTTTTATTCCCTACTTCCAGTGTCGAAAATAGGTTTATTTTTGCTAAATATTCCTTTATGTTGAATTTAGCTTTCAAACAATTTTTTTGTTATGTATATTTTTAAACTTTTGAATGTACATTTAATCCAAGTTACTAGTTATGTTTTTATTTTCCCTACTTTTAGTGTCAAAAGTACCTACCTATCTTCATAAATGCTTAAATCCCATTTGGGCCAACTCCAATTTCCTCTCCTCATTGGCCTTCTTCATCATGGAACTTGAATATGAATTTGTAAATTTGTCCCTAAATGTTTTACTTTCAACGGTGAAAATAAGTATTTGTCACGTAATAAACCTTGGTTTCTACAAATAACCATCTCATCATAAAAGCTTTGCATTAGAAATACAAAATAAAATTTGCTAATTATTCTCCAAATTGTTCTTAGCTTTGGTCTAAAAAATAGGTATTGAAAGAACTTTATCTTGGGTTCTTTGCCTTTTTTGTCATAAAAAAGAAAAGTGCAAGTAATTGAAGTCAATAACATGTGTTTGTATTTTAGTATGTAGAGTCTATTTTCAATGTTGAAAGTAAGTGTTATGGATGTGAATTCTCCACTTTCTTCCCTTCAATAATCTTCATGTCATTGGTAGAAATCTTGTCGTTTGCAACCACTCCATGCGTGACTAAATGTTGCCTACAACTATGAATGGTTGCCTATGTGACTATTTTTCAAATTTGGATGGATTCAATCTTCCTTTCAACTAGTTACAACTATGACCTATTTCATCTTTCCAATAGGTTGATTTTTCATGATGTCTTTATATTTTTTACAACATCGTATATATGTTTAGTTGCACATGCAACCAAAATAATCACATTATAATTGCATAAGCTACTTAGTAGTTACACATATAGATTATTTAATAATACATATGTACTTATATGTATATACCTACCTACCTACCTACTTACCTACCTACTCAATTACTAGATACCTATCTAATTATAACCTATGTGCCATCTACTTACCTACTATGTATTTATGTATGTATGGCCACTTACTATGTACATACACCCTACGTACCTACCTATTATGTACATGCCCACCTACTTAATTACTAGGTTCTTACATACATATACCCCTACATACCCATTAGCTATCTAATAGGCTATTTAATTATAAATTATTATTATTTAGAGGCTATTTAAATATGTACTTAAAATAAATATTATTTAAATAGGTACCTAGTAAGAACTTATGCTACTTAGTAGGTAGGCTATATAATAGCATATGTGCTAGGGAATAGTTGCAACTAGACTACAATTATGTGACTAGGTTGGAACTAGGCTGTAACTCAAATTTTATCCCATATTGTTTGTTTTCCTTATTAACTTTACAAACTATATAAGTAGGTTGGTTTGGTGTAGTAACTTGGATTAAATGTACATTCAAAACACATTCAATTTTTCTAATTGCCATGTGGGAGGAGCTAATCACATAGGCTCCACCCAAAAAGTTAAACTTAAAATAAAATAGAATTTTGTTGTAAAAGTTTTAAACCTAGACCTAACTACCTACCTACCTAAGCTAAACCTATGGTTAGGTGGCCTAGGCTTAGCTAGGTGCCACATTGCCTATTGTAAATGGCCTAGCTCAAAATTAGGCTAGGTACCATAGGCACTTAGCTAGGCTAAATGGCCTAACCTAGGCCTAGCCTGGGTGCCACGTGGCCTATCATAAATGGTCCAACCTTAAACTAACCCTAAATGATTATAGGGCAATCTTAAGTTGCCACATGGCATAACTTAGGCCACTACGTGGCACAATCTAAGTGCTTTAATTGGATAGTTGAATATATATATATATATATATATATATAGAAAAATTTAAATGATGCCATGTGTTACATTCCTAAACTACCATATGTCACATTTTTGGTGAACCATGTGTGCATTGTAGTTGCAAGAACTCATCCTTGTATGCATGTATAAAATCGTCATATTCATATTCTACAAAAAAAAAATTCATCCATTGCTTGCAACTAGCGTCATTGGCAACTTGTTGTCTGCTGCTAGGTTGATTTTTTGTTGCAAATGTCACTTGCAACTCAAATTTAGTCATAAATGACAATTACAAATGACTTTTTTCTATTAATGTGTGGTACCTTCTCTCTATATCTCTTTTACATTGAGGAACAAGGATAAAACACATATATTGCATAGCTCAAATCTTAGTACATATAACTTCATTAATGTTTCATTGGTCGAAAGGTGTAGGTGGAGTCCAAGGTCAAATTTTTATTACAGTCAGTAGTCAAGGATCTTAATCTCATGATTTGTCCAAGCCATGATATGGTTTTTCTGTTGAATCCATTAAACAATGGAGGTTGGCTCTTTAGGAGTTTGGTTTTTCAAAGAGTTCAAATCCAAGGATGAAATTGTTATACTAAAACTTTTGAGCAACAACTTGCTATGAAAGAAGCCATGAAACAAGTTTTATTTAAGCACACATTAAAAATAAGACACCATTTGTTATTATGGTGGTTTTGTTTTCCTCTCACACAATGTTTTGTTAAAATCGCATTTATTCTGTCATGTGAAGGTATTTCAATTTTATCCTTTTTGCTCATGTGGTCATCAAAGCACTCCCATCCTTGTTACTCATTTGGAGAGATATGAAATTTAACAATGTGATGTATCGGAAGGACCTAATATGGGATTGGGTTGCTCCACATCTCATCAAATGTGTGTGGTATTGGGACCACCCTAAAAACTACACATTGAAGTAGGAAGTACCTCTTCACAAAAGATTTGATCGTGTTCCCTTTAGGAATGACCAGATGTTCAAGTTCCTCTCTTGTGAAGAAGTTAAAATAAACTACAAAAAAAAAAGGCAAACAAAAAATTGGACCTTCCCAAACAAGTACAATATGCATGATCAAGTTCCAATACAATTCAATTACCAAGAGTCAAAACATGATGGCATTGTCTAGAGATAGCCCTGGCCTATTTTGGAGCAACAGGTTCCTAGTCCTATGCTAGTCATTATTTCAAAGCCCCCACCTCATAGACCTATTTTCCAAGAATACATGAAAGATTCGCGCCTTTTGTAATGGGCATTAAATTTTTGTGGCATAGAGTTGTATGTGTTTGGCTATAATCTAAATCTTGGCTGTTCAAGCATGAGGAGATATCTACCATTCTAAAGGAGGTAATTTGAGTTCCACATGTTACATTTACTTTCATATTCTAATCAATTTTTTCATTCCTTCCTCATTCCCTTCTATCTCAATCACAAGTGTCTTTCGAAGGCAAAGTTAATCTCTTGATTATGGACATCCCCATAGGCATCCCTATTCCGTTTGTTTTTGAACCTTCTATGGAAATACCTTCCTAGAACACAAAACTCAAAAATTATGTTAAGGTTATGTTCATTTTTGTAGACTATTTTTTGCTTAAACGGTGTGGAGTTCTTCTTTTCTTTTTAGATGACCTCCATGTTTTCAAGGAAATCTCCTCCTTTCTTGATAGTGATGAGCTCAGTATCAAGATGAAATGGGTGGTCATCAACTCCCTACCACTGGTGAACACTAAGAATAGGAGTCAACATGTCTTCCCCATTGTCCTATTTTATTATAATTCAACTTTGCAATCTATGTGGTAGATTTTTTTGATATATCAATTTTTCTTCTTTTACAAATTTTCATACATTGAACCATACTTCTTGCATGGGAGGACTTCCAATTTTTCCCAGCATCTATTGTTGTAGTTGTTCATGGCATTCATGTTTGTGAGGAGGATGTCCTTTATAATTAAACAACTTGAACATCCATGATTGTATATGATAGTGGGACCCCATTTCAAACAATTCAAGAGACTCATCCTTTGGCATTGTAGGCGTTGGTTGAAATGTGTTCTCCTTTAAACTCCTTTGTTGTTCACTTGGATTCCACTATAAGTAATCTCATTGCCATCTAAATTTATTCATTTTGTCCTTTCCTCTTTGGGATTTTGATTCATGTTTGTCAAAAGGAAATAATATTTGTGCTTGTGATGCAACTAGGAGGCATGTTTTTGCACTTGAGGTGGATCTTGTTGCTTTTCGCAAGGCTTTCCTTATGTTGGTCAAGTAATCTGTACCTAAGGATACACAACCACAAAGTTACAATTTGAATCCAAATTTCCCCCTAAGGAAGAGAGCAAAGAGATGATTAGATTGTGCATAAGTTAATTTTTAATATTTTTTATTTCAGTCCACATCTTGAAATGTAATTGATGTTCATTTGTATGTTGTGAATGCTTATAGAGACCTACAAGCTTCACACTCTTTGAGGAGTATTCCCTTCTTCATGTGCAAGGAGTTTTTTGCAGTCCTTCTGTTAGCCCAATCTACCATCATATGCCAAATCACAAGCTAGGATTTTAGAAAATTTCCAATCCTTAGATCCATTGTCAGAGGACATTAGCATTGATTTTAAAGTTTAGGCCTTTGAAGATGAATTTTTTATGACCTGTGACATTTTCTCTCTTTGATTTCTTTGTTGATGAGTTCAAGGGTCAACAATTATTTCATGCAAACTATCATAAATATGGATGGAAAGTTCACTTTCATGTTCTTGTGTAGATATTATGGATATTTCATTTGTGTTTGATGTCACCATGTTGTTTTGTCTCTTTGAATTATGCATTATTTGCACTTTTACCTATGATATTTTCCCTTTAAGAATAACATTTTTTTGAAACATTTAAAAAATTCCATCCTACCTTCCATTTCTTTGCAAACATGGAGTTTTTTTCTTGGTATATAAATATCGATAGTTAAGACAACTTATACATTTTCTATTAACCACAAAAATATTTTGAATATTTGTGGAATTTTGAATGTCACACTAGATTTTTTTAAATTTAGTCAATTTGATAATAATACATCTAAATCTATCATTACAAAATGAAATGCAAGTTATTTTTTACAAAAATTGATATGTTACTAATATTCCAATCCCATAGAAGATTATTAAATTATTAAATAACATTTTTAATGAATTAAAAAAACATTTTACATCCCAAGGAACATTTTGAAACTTATTTTTAAAAATGTATAATTAACATGATTTGCATTTAAACATGGTTAATCATCATTTGATGAGCACAATGAATAAAGATTGATCATGTTCAACCTATATTGATTGGGATATACCATGGTTGACCATAAATTGAACATAATAGTTTGACCATGAAACTTTGTGTGTATGGACATTTTTTTTCAAATAGAAATATGGATTCACAAGATGTAAGCAATGAAATCCTTAGTTTTTTTGTTGGGCTTTTCTCCCCTCTTATGTGTTATTGGATCCCTTTCTGTTGTGTCTAAACTAATATTCTTTTTTGATCCCAACTTTGAATTGTTTGTAATATATGTCCTAACTATGTTTCTATTCGTTCAATTGTGTTTTATGTAATGAATCATACGTATTGATGTCAAATCTTCATATTCAATCTTCTATTGCACTAACTCAAAATAAATTTACATATTCCTAGTATCAACTTCTTTGTTTTCTTCAGTTTGATGTGATTACAAATCTATGACTAAACATAAACTCATAGTTGTTTCTAGCACAAACTTTTAATAGTTCATTCAATCCACTAATCACAAAAGTACAATATCTATGAACTTCAATGTATTTATTTCAAACTTCGTAATTATCTATCCAAACACACATGTTCACTCCTAGAGTTAAGGATTTCGAACCCTTATGTGAAATATATTTCTAGATTTCAACAGTGCTTTCGGTTTTTATTCTGAAAGTACTAAACAAAGTCAGGTTTCATAGGTGTTTGGTCCATGTCATTGGAAGCCATTTCCGACCTTGGTGTACTTGGTGGCATGGTTTTTTTTTTGTCTTTCATATTCGTGTTTCCATCTTTTATGCATGTTGGGGAACTCGATTCTTTTACCTTGCTAGGGGTAATGTTATTTGTCAACACCAATTGGTCCATCTCTTTATTATATGCAAGGACATGCGATTCGTATGGATTGTCCTCTACATTATAATTTTTTCTTGGCCATTTTTGTTTTAAAATTGATTCATTTATTTTCTTGTTCGCCTAGAATCCAGATAAGTAATCACATTGCTGATGAAATTGTGTTATGGAATTTTGATTCATCAGGTGTGCTAGCCATGGATTGTCCCTAGGAGGTTGTCATAAATTGTTCAAAAACTATGGGATAAACATTTTTATCATTTTCCTATATATCTTTAGTCCTGTAAGTGATTAAAGGATGTCTAGTACCTCACGTTTGCTTGGAACTTTCTAGCTACATTCTTCAACTTTTTTTGTCTATAGATAGGTATTTGTCCAAGTTTGGTGGTATTTGGCAAAGCATGTTGTGGATATGGATACCAAGATATCCTGCAATTGAACATAAAGACTCAAAGCTATGTTACTGTAATGGATCCCTTCAAACAAACACAAAAAAAGAAATTGAATTCGTAATATTATGGACAATTGCAAACATGTCTACTTAACGACATATTTGTTTTGTCTATGAAATTTGTGCATTTGTTACAAGCTATTTTACCATGTATTACTATGGAGCTTAAAATGTTTACAATGGTAGAACAACTCCAAAGGTTGGAATAGTTAGAAAATATGTTTTGAAATCCAATTTTCATTTTAATGTATTATAAGGCTATTGTTTAGGACGAATAAACTTCCATGATCTATTATTGTCCATATTTTGAGCAATACATGTTTTAAACCAATCAAAGTCATTTTTCTTATTTGTGTTTTTTCTGAACCACTTATTGCCACTTGGTTGGATTCAACTTTGTTTCGAATACTTGTCTATGGGGTGTGTGTCAAATGTATTGTCATTTTGGGATTTATTGGCATTTTTCACTTGTATCTTTGATTGTAGTTCAACCTTATGCCATTATATACATTTAACAAACTTATGTGATTTCAAAAAGTCTTTTAAGAAAAAATCTTAACATTTCCTATTATATTAAACAAGAGATTTCTTACATTGGAATAATGGAATGCCACTTGGCATTATTGATGATGCGGAAGAACATACCTTTTGTGTCAAAAAAAAAATACCCCCATGTCAAGAATACCTATCATGAAATATTTTGGGTGACATGGATGGAATATACTTGAAATAATTTTTTTGTTCACGTTCACCCATTAATGGAATAACATCCTTGACAAGGAAATGGGCACGTAAAGTCAACTAACAAGTTCATTATCAATCCCATTACTAAGTTAGTGAATGAAAATAAGGCAGATTGGGATAAACATTTACCTATTGTATTTTTCTCCCATAATAACTTGCAAGGTAACTACATGGTATACTACATATTAGTTAGTATACAGACTACATCCTCCAATGCCTGTGCATAATATGTTTTGTTGGCATTTAGTGAGGACCATAAAGATGCAAACCATGTTAGAGTACTAACAAGCAAATTAACAAACTTGTAAACTAACAAATTGCACTTGCATAGGAAACTATTGGGAATCAACAATGGAAAAATACTATATGGAATCAACAAAGGTATCCAAAAAGAAATTCAAATTTGGAGATCATGTAGTTTGGTTTTCAAAGGACAAAAAACACATCTTGGAAAATTCACTAGGAAGTGGTTTGGTCCATACATAATACAGTTTTGTTTACCAAATAACATTAAATTTTTAGTCATTATGGATAAATTTGATCCAAATTCTATACTTGCCAATATAAACAAGTTAAAACCTTACCAATTTTTGGATGATGAAACACATACCATAGATGGTCCACAACCAATATATTGGGAAGGATAAGGTGATGCTGATGTTAATGATAAAAAAAAAGACAACAATGAAAAACTAATTTATGTGGTATAGAATGAATAGATTGAAAAAGAATCCAAAACGAAGGTGGATACATTTTTATGAAGGTGGATTTGGATGACATTTGTTTGGACCCAACATTAAATGGCAATAGAAGGCACAACATTTCAAATAATGAAACCCTAAAAAGGATAGTGACAAATTAGGGGATGCGGGATTAATGGTGTTGACTTGTCGTGACAATGCGTATGAACAATCATTTTCATTTTATTTTATTTTCATTTTCCAATGTTTCTAACTCATCAAAATGAATAAAGAGAGTTTTGTTGAAATTTTAAAGAGAAATGCAAGAGAAAAAGAAGAGGTGAAAAGTAATATTATTTGTGAAAAAAAAGGGAATTGCAACATTAGGAAGCGATTACTATAAGAGGCCAATCAGTGAAAGCATATTAAACTTCACATTTTGGATTTACAAATCCACATTTGCACCAAGTCCATTCCCCACTTGCTTCTTCATATTACAACAGGGAAGGAGAATTGAAAAAAGTCTATGTAGTTTAGTCCAAACAAGGAATGAAATAAAAAACTGGTTACAATTTTTAAGAGAAAGAAGGCTTTCATTTTTTCAAGGTGTGCTGAAAATTGTGGTGTTGATAAATTATGAAGACGAAGACGACCTCTGATTTTTTCAAGGATTGAAATAATCAATATCACCAGCACCACTTGGGTGAAAATGGGAGAAGAAGAAAAGACATGGGCATCAGTAGTTGAATTGGTAGGTTTGTTTGAAATTGATTGGAAAGCCCCATGCCATGATATGTTAGTAGAATTCCTTAATACTTGTCACATTAAAAAGGACACAATTTATATTCATACAAGAAAGAAGGTAACACTTAGTTGTAGACAAACATTTCATTATAGACGTGTTCAAGATTTCCAACATTAGTTGGAAAGAACAAAAGTAAGTAGATAAACAAATTGTACATAAGTTTTGCTTCAAGGCATTGTCTTGCTAAGAGCTTACATAAATGCAAAACATGGAGTGTTAGTAAATGAAAACACCTTATGATATTCGTTTTCTTGCACTAATTCAGATAATGCATTAGAAAGATAAATTTTGTTACTTTAGTAACAAAAATGTTATCTTATTACAACAATGGATTAAGGAAAATTTGTAGATTAGGCAAACACCATTTTCAAATAATTGAACAAGGAATTACTCAAGTGGACCTCATCTTAGACCAAGATGTTAAAAGGTATAGTCAAATTGATGTCAAGAAGGATGCGTGTCATTTTGCATTAGTCATTAAGGTGTTGAGGCAACATTTTTTTCCCAGAAACTAATTTACAGATGCCAATAGAACCAACAATTGGTAGAGCTTAACAAGCTTCAACATCCAAGGCTAGTGTTTTAGAGTTGAAGGAATGATTACAAAAGAACAAACGATCTTTACAACAATCTAATCTGTCTCCATGGAATGCAAATATGGAAAGGCGAAAAGAAAGAAGAGGGCAACCTTCTATTGTGGAGTCCATTGAAGAGGGAGATGAAGAAGAACCTTTTGTCTTCAAGAAGAGGCAACATATGAAAGGAGCTTTGCCATGTACAATTAGTGGCAACAACTACATTCACTATTCCAAGGACACAACAAACACATGAAACAACAAAGACCAAGGTCATTAACACCTCCTCCAAGAATAATAACACATGCTAAATAGGAGACAAATTTAATAAGACCCAATGAACAACAAGCAATAGAACCTATAGTTACTATGGAAACATAGAAGGAGCAAAATAAACAATCCTAGTTTCTAGAAGCTAATCTTGGTGGGTGGTCCCCACTTAGATCCCAATTTCTTGAACAACACTACAATTGTCCAAATTCCACAATAGGATGACATGCCATCATTATCAACAATATTTTATGATGTAGGAGTTCAATAGGGACTTATAGGCATGTACTTCCATTTGTTAAAACATCTAGAAAAGATACTCCATTTTTTCAAACACCACACACAATTGGGTCTTTGAGTCAAGAGGCAAAATATGACCTAAAAAAATGGAATGTTTTAGTATTTTGCACATTACAACAAGAAGATGGAACAAACAAGGATTGAATTATCAATACTTAAGTTGTTGTGCAATAGAAATGAAACAGAAAAATAGGAATTCGAAGCCAAACTTGAATCTATAGCATAAGAAGTTGCAACCTTACAACATTAAATATTGGCCAATGAAATTTAGATAAAGAAATTAGTTCAAATTAAGGAATAAGAACTAAACAAATTACAAATGGATGTGATTCAACTGGGTCAAAGGAAAAGCAATTTGGAGTAACAACTATAGTCCTTTAATAACATAAGGGAGGAAAGAAACATGTTGAAGCAAAATCAAGAGAAGGAGGATGCACGGTATTGGGCCCTAAAAAAACAAGTGGATGTGTTTGAAGTCCAATTATAGCTTTACAAAAAAACAAAAATAATCTATAGCATATGGTGTAAGAACAACAAATGGAGATTTTAAAATTCAAGGAGAAGATCCAAATTATTATGCACCAGAGGAATGAAGCCATACAAACAAAGGATCACACTAAGGCTACTTGTAACATGTCCATACAAGCAATATAACATGACATTAATTAGCAAATATAAGTAGCTATGGACAAGTTAACAACCATGGAACCATACATTTCTAAGCATAGACTAAGGGATTATAACAACTTTCTTATGTAGAATACCACCTTGAGGACCAAGGTCCATGGAGTTGCAAACATCTAACATTGATGACTAGTGGAATTTGGTCCAAGATCTTTTGTAGAAAGATATACAAGGGTTTGATGAGCACAGAACATATGAGGCTAGTTATAGAAGGAAGTTGAAGGCATATCGAAAAGTTTACCTAGATTTTGTGTACATGTATCACCTTCTACAATTTTAGAAGATAGTTTTGCAACATTAGACTTCGACTAGTTTGAGGTAGATACAAATGAAGAAACATTTAAGGTGTAATCAACAATACTTGAAGAGATGAAGGGAAGAGTTGCCATAGAGGAGATCCTTGGGGAGTAAGGAGATGTTTACTTAGTAAACTAAATTGAAGTGGGAATCATTGAAGTGCAAGAGCAGTTGCAACAATAAGTATTTATACTTTCAGAGTTAAATGAATATGCAACAACAAATATTGTATCTCAATCAACAAAGTTTGGTACAACTATTGCCACAACAATCACATCCTTAGATGAAAGTGATAATGGTTATATAAAGGATACTGCAAATGTACAACATTAGGTGCATCAATAGATCCAACTTTAGAATGAGGGGTTATTTGTGGTGGAAAGGGAGAAATCTGCAAATTAGGGGATGCATGTACATGAAATTACAATAGTGATTTAGGCATAACAATTAGTCCATTCAAAATACTAGCATGATTTTGTACTTATTATCACTAGTGTAGCTTTGTACTTTACCATGCACAAGATTTCAAGGATGAAATCCAAAGTAGAAGGGGGGTAATGTTAAGGGTGGAACTATGCGATCCTTGTTGGACAAAGTAGACAAAGGTATCAACATTTGGCATAGTGGATACATGTGTAACGAGATTGTGTAGGTTTAATGGATTAGGACTTATGAGGATTGATTCAAATTGAAGTTTATGATAGGAATTCGAGGAAGATCTATAGAAAAGTTCTATAGATGGTTGGACATTAGAAGATGAGGGAATTATGATTCAAGAGAATAAGTAGTTTTTGACATATTGAAAAGTTCATGTTTAAGCTAGACATTAGTTTTGATGGAGAAGAACATGGATACTACAATGTAATTTTGTTTCATATTTTTTGTAAATCACCCAATATGATATGGTTTGATTCTATTTTCAAATCACTACAAAGTCAATCATTGTGCTGATATCTATTTTGTAATGCATTTTTTTGTTGAAATTACCTCTGACTTTTATAGTTGTTATTGAACAAACTCCATATGTTTGAAAATAACATGTTGAATATAGAATTCTAGAATGAAACAATGTTAAAATATTAGCAATTATCATATAAATATTTAAAATCAACCACAAGTCAAAAACTTTTCTCCTTAGGCCTTTAAAGCTAATAATAAGGACTATTGTAACTAGAAAATAAACAAGAAATACAATTTGATTTTCAAATTGAAGAAGAGGACTTTTGAGTATGGCCTTGATTTGGAAGCAAGCTTGCCTTGCCACAACAAAATGGAGCGAGTCAATTTTCTTCAATTTTCTTCTTTTGACTTTATAGCACTTCAAAATATATTTTGATACAACTTTTTAGAGGCCATAGCTTACAAATGTTTCAATAAACGAGTGTTTCAGTAAAAGTCTCTCAATACTTTTTATGTCAGTTCAAGTATGTCGTTTCTTTCATTTTTTTTTTGAAATGAATTTATTTGTCTTGAATATCATTTTCCACCCCTGTATATCTGTTTTTCCAGCCCTGTTTTCACCTCACAATTTGCTTACATCCCTTAGAGGTTCAACATGCAGAGAAGTAATCATTTCTTCTACTTCAAGGAACTGCAGCAATCGATAACCTCAGCTTGCTCTCTGCTGCAATTAATAGTGCATCACAATGGTTCCTCCCAACTTTAGAGATCATATCAAGGGTTTATGTTAAAAAGCCATGGACAAAATGTTCACTTGCAATTCTGTCTTCAATAAAACATGTGATGCTATAGAACAGGAAACTAAAGCTTGAGGAACCATAGAACCATTATTGACCTTTGGAACAGTTTCACCATGTTTTAGGGGTGTGGTCTCCAGTAACTATAACCATTAGCAACCATACACTAGTACTTGCTAATGATTTTGATGGCCAAATAGTTTCATGCTTCAATTAGATACTTTACACTGCTACCTTTATGTCAAGGATTTGGAAGTTCAATAATGTTATCTCTTGTGAATTTTATGTACTAGGATGTACAAATCATGATCTTGCAAGTGAACATTTGGCAATGTTCATTTAAAGAATGGCAACATAAATTTCCATTTGAGATGACTACAATTGAAGTGTTGAAGTGAAACATTTTTCTTCAAAAGGGAGATGATATGTTGATGAGCCAGTATGATTGTTACATCAAGGAAGATCTGTTGTGGTGACCTTAGTTGATGAGTACGGTCTGATCCTATTACATCTTGGAAGTTGAAGAAATAGATTGCAATCTGTCTCAATTGTATGGGTGTGTCTACAGCTGAAAGAAAATAAGAGTAACTATTGTATCATGTCAAAAGTTCCAGTGCAAGAGCGGTGATAGTTCTGAGTCTGAATTTAAGAGTGAACACAATGTGTGAATGGGGTTATGTGAAGAGGGACCATGAAAGTTGAGGTTGTGTGGTTCGTGATTTTGTGGAGTAATAATTTCAGATGGCAAAAAGCCCAGGTTTATGTGTGACGTCTGTTGAACAATCCTCTTGGTAGCATTTGGCATCTGAATTTGCAACATGTGAAGAATTCACTTTGAGCACAATTTTCAGAGAATTGTGCACTCAAATCCATGTTTGAACATCTTGACACTTGACACCAACTCAACACCAGAGATTCTCAAAACCTGCAGTTTCGAGCATTCACTAGATGTTTTCCCCTAGATCAATATGTCAAGAAATGAAGGTGAAGATGTACAGCGCCTCATTCCAGAGAGTTTATTTACGTTTTAAATCTCAGATCAATCATCATATGCTCGGATCCGTGGCGCAATGGTAGCGCGTCTGACTCCAGATCAGAAGGTTGCGTGTTCGATTCACGTCGGGTTCAAAACCCGGATAATATACTGAACCGAGCTCCGTTTTTGGCCACATCTTTTGTTCCGGACTATATTCCTTCTGAGTTCTTGCTTGTTTCCTTTTGTTGGCTCTGCCTCTTCCTACGAAATGATTGCAGAGTTCATCGGGTCGAGATTAATTCCCTATTTGAACTTTTGCTGGTTTGGAAGGAACTTCTAGTTCTGGAGTCAATCTTCTTGCAAGATCAAGTAGTGTTCACATGCTTGGTGGTTTTTACACAAAGTTTGTTTTACATTCCAAAGGCCAAAATGGTCGGCGAAAAAGTAAACTGGAATCAATAATTAAAAAATTGGACTTGTACATGGACCAAACAAATTGTTTTCAATGAGTCCAAAAACTCAAATTAATTTTTATCATCTGTCAATCGTGACCAAAATCAATACCCACCAAGGTTATTAATACTCTACCTATAGGGCTGGTTTGGCCCCATATTTTCAGATAATCTATTAAAAATGATTGCCAAATAGGTTCGGAAGGAGGCATGTTCTTTCCTAGGGTTTCCCTTTTGGCTACCCAAAAAACCCTTAGCAACAGAATTGACGTGCACAAAAGTTACGGTTCATAGGAGCAATGAGATGCATGAGTAAGGTACATACTACATACTATCATCACCATAGTAATGTGAGAATCTTGGGATGTCACCATTTTCTTGTAGTAAGATATTCACATGAGTGACAAGAAATGAAAGTAGAAAGAACATTTTGTCCTTGATATTCTACAATCACTCATAGGGCAAGATGCTAAATACCCCTAGCAAGCTTTATCTGGGCATTAGTGTGGTGCGTTGTTGAACTTTTGTGGTGCAATTTTTATGGTTTGATCATAGTTCTAGGTTAACTAAAAAGCACAATTGTTCTCATTCAGCTTCAAAAAGTATGCTGATGGTAGATGTCCTCTCTTTCTCTTAAGAGGTGGTGAGTTTGACTTTGGTGTGAGGCAACAGAACATGAATTCTCTTACTTCTACTTGGCAAAACAAGCAAAATCACACAGTTCTCCGTGAACTGCACAAAATCACACAAGGCTCAAAAAAGGGCACAAAAACACAAGCCAAGACAAAGCTCATTGGGGGTATTTGGCATCCTCCACTTGCGGATACTGCCTTCTTGGCTTGACATATCACAGTGAAGTTTTTCCAGACATCATCTGGTGTATATTTGGACAGTGGGGCCTCATTCATGAAAGTGAAATTACCATTGTACACGGTGGTTCACCCTGGCAAATTGGGAGCACACCAAAATCCTTCATACACAAGGTTGTGAACAGGTCACACCCATCTTCAATTGGAAGAAACTTATTTCTGTGGCTTGTATGGCAATTCTAGGAACATCAACTTGACAATAGGTAACCCATCATCACTCATATAAATCTCCTATTGCAAGATAGAACTTCATTCCTTGATCCTCACCCTTTGCTAAATTCAGATGTCTTCCACAAGACTACTCCAGCTAGGCTCCTTTGTTTATTCTACTCATCATAGAAAAACACACGTTTCAGACTTTCCAAAGATTGTACTACGCAATTCGATATCCACATCACTTTCTGCAGTTCCAATGGTGTCAAAGGAGAATGCTCATAGCAGCAAGTAGTATTTCACCCAGAGTCAAACAAATGAGAGTTAATGCATGTCTCATTTATCTCGCAACAGTAAATGCAACTGCAAAACTGAATGGCATGCAACACAAAAGCAAAATAAATAGCCCTTATCAACCCAAGCCAATACTAATGACAGGCACACATTTGTAAATGGGGAAATCATTTACAAAAATGAGAGGTTGAATTGTTAGCAATATGTATTTTTTACCTGCCAGAAACAAAACCATTTTAGAAGTCAATGGCCATGTTTCCTATGCTTGTGCTTCTTCCTGTGACCTGGTTTCTCCTCAAAGCTATCTGTTGGCAACCATTCTCTGTCTGAGTGATGTCTATGCCTCCCATGCAAAGAAGTTTCATTTCCATCATTTCTCTCATGGGTTAACTTCAAATCACTGTAATTTCTGTCACCATGACCATCTCTTACATCTGAAAAATACTCCCTGGACCTTCCTTCTTTCCTTCTTTCCCTGTCCTCCCTAGACCTCGCCTGTGGCACATGCACATCTTTCTCTGATTCTTTCCAGTGCCATCTGCTTCTGTCACCTTCTCCAACATCAGCATCCCAATCCCAGTCTCTACTATCCTTTGATGCTGTCCTTCCTTGACTGGAATGGTCAATCTTTTCTTTAGATTCAGCTTGGTGTATCTCCACACTATTAATATCACTCTCAAGCTCATCCCTGTTGTCCTTGCTCACATCAGGTTTTTGACCCTGATCAAAATCTGCATCTGAGTAGTCTCTGCGGGCTTCTGGGGTGTTTCGTGGGTCCACCCTTTCATCCAAGCTTTGTCCAGTGCCCAATGGACGATAAAACTCACCATCCTTTGCATGCCTCTCAAACTTCCTTCGTGGTGGAGGAGGAACCTGAGCAACATCCTCACCAGGTAAGAACTTAAGACTGTACAGCCTTTTTTATTAATATTCCTCGTCCCTAACTTGCTTAACACCCCTTAAAGCTGAATCCCTCAAGGTCTCAAAGCACAGAGAAATTGTGGGGCACAACAAGAAATAGGACAATCTTAACAAAGGAGCACCTGAAAGCGACTCATGTAGTGGCCGTCAGGAGGAAGTGGTATTCCCAGCTTTCGTAATTCATCATGTGGTATGGGTCGCCTGTATCAAGCCAGATTGCCACCAAAGCACAAATCAATAATACTTGTGTCTCTTTTCATTTTTGCCTTCCAGCAGGTACTGGGGTATCTGATTTACTATTTAAGATTGATCTAGTGTAGCCAAGCCATGGCCTGGCTTCACATCAGACTTCCTTCAACAAGCAGAATCCACAACCCAATGTTTGGTCTCAAGATCAGAAGAAGTGCTTCATATATCCTTTGTTGTCCAGTGCAGGAACTGCTTCCTTATTCATGGGTCTTACATCAAGACCTAGATGCTAGGTGCAGACAGCTTTGCCCCCACTAGCTCCCAAGCATGTAGGCCACACCAAATAACAGATCTTCATAATCTTTCAAATCTAATATGTGAGATTGCAGAGAAAAAACTCTACAACAACACTTTGAAGGTAACATTTAAGTCAGCCTGAATAGAATTGATAGATTAACAAACAACAAGATTATTGAGAGTTCAGAACCAGCAACATACAGTGAACACAAAAGATGAGCCCCAACCCGAAGAAACACAGAAAAAACTGAAGAGTGGTTTGAACAATGGTGAGACTCACTGATATGTTAGATCAAAAGCAAAATGCAGAGATCCAGTATGCTTTAGCTCATATGCTCTGTTACCTGGTCTGAAATCAACTGAATAATAGCAGATAGAGTAACAGCTTAGGAGATTGAAAAAACAGAAACTTACAAAGGTGCCCTGAATGGACGTTCTCGACCTCCAAATCTGAGTTGCCCTGATTCTTTCTTCCCACCAAGGCCTCCACCTGCCTCGCCAAACACCAGTCATCAAATTTCTTACCAGAATCTTGTAAGGAATGTCAGAGACTCACAAGTAACACTGCAAACAGTCCCATCAAGGCAAGAATGAACACTGCAGAGGACTGGTAGAACAGAAAGACATCAGTAACATTTGCACCTGACATGCAGATAGACTTCAACACCTGGTGATCACAGGGCTCAACTCAATAAAGATCTGAACTGTCCTAGCTATTTCAACATCAGGGAAAACACCAATCTAAGTTACATACCCTGTTGTTAATGTTTTGGTTTGGGTTGAAAAGGTATCACCAAAGGAAAATGATAGGCAACATAAGAAAAATCCTGCACATACAAGGTTGAAACATTTGCCATATCATTCCTTTAGGCTCCAGATATGAGACTGCATTACCAAGTCTGCGAGGGATCCAACCAGGCATAAGCTGTTGACGATTATAGTCCACCAGTATTTGGTGACCATCTACCATGGTGTGGTATGCTGTCTGCATCCATCCCCAGTGCATGTCATGACACCATCACCATTTACTTTCTTAAGAAATCCAAAGATGTTGAGACAAACCAATCATGACTTTCTCAGTAGTCATAAGCTTGCTTCACTAGAGAAAGGAGTACCTCATAGGCATGTAGCATCTCTTTTTCAGTCTCATACTCCACAAACGCATACCCACGAGAGGCACCTGTCACTGCACATACCAAAAAAATCGCATGAACCAGGACTGTTATGTTTTGACCTAAACTAGAATATCCAGGGACTACAAAATGGCTCTGCTTAACATGTGTCAAAGCTCTCCATCAGAATAGCTCACTTCTAAGGGCTTGGTGCAGCACCATCTTCAACCTGTGAAGTACATGCAGTCAGAACCCATCATAAAACAGAGTATACGTGCTGTGCTCCTAGCAATTCCAGTGATCCAAAACTTCAAGCCCTAAGCCTTCTATCGTTAACCATGCTTGTACACTTGCTTTGAAATGTTCATGAGTCTAACGGCTGGCATAAGGTTCGAGGAATGATTTTGTAGTGCAAGAATTTCCAATCTACACTTGATCATCATGTTTGATTTCTTTATGTGGATAAATGGAAACTGACCAATATGGTGGACCAATCGCAGCCTCTTCACTCGCCCATATTTGCTCATAACCTGCATGCATTTCATCAACCAGAAAAATGGTAAGGACCTTGGATCCCTCATCAAACCATATGAACTGAACAGCCAATAAGTTCAAAGGATCCTGGATTGACAACAATTGCAACTCTTGCAGAGCAACAGCAACAAGAAGTAATAAAAAATACACACCTCGGCAAGTGAACGCTCGTCAGTGTTCTCAGAGAGGCAGCCTACAAACAATGTGCAATACGGATCCCCTTCTGCTTTTGGATCCCCTGTTGCGTCATCTGCAAAAGTTGTACATCATCCCGAGCTTCAAAACCCTAATAACTGACTGAAAGACAAGAAATTCATTATCTATCTAAACTTGACGCAACAATATCTTTTTGGTCTCCAGGAACAACAAAAGAGCACTGACATAATTAGCCTGCAGAAATCTGGGAACCTTCATTTTCTGCCCCTGTAACAACAGAGCTACACTACACGGTGCAAGCATCTGGAAAGTGGAACGTACATAAGCCAGCAGAGGATGCCAAGAGGGCACGGTAAACGGCATTGTCGTGGGGGGTGATATCAGTGCCATCGATGCTCCCTGCTTGGATGGGATGGTAGGAGGAGGCGTAAAACACGCCATTCGCTCGAGCAGACATTTCTCCGCCAGCTCTCTCCCTCTCCTGTCTTCACATCGCGATCTCAATCTCTGCTGCATCTGTCAGACGTAAGTATTCTCGGAATCCGCTGTACCCTCACAAATTTAGCTCCCTCTGTCTCTTCTCCTGGACCTTGATGTCTGCGAAAACTAGACGATAACATAATTAGGGTTTTGAGGTCCGGGAATCCAAAATGGTTACGTCGATAGGCTAGAAATTAGGCTCGGGACACGAGGCGCAATCAGCCTCAAACATTACGGCTCGGCAAGTTTCTGACGTTCGGAAAATATTAAACCTTATTGCTAGGGTTTAATATTTTGTGAAAGATCTGCAGAAAAATGGCTAAGGTTATGGCCATACTTGATGTTTAGGGTTTACAACTGACATCTGATATTAAGGCAAAAGAAGAATGATGGAAATTCAAATATTTCACCATGCAAAAATATAATCTTCAAAAACCTCCACTGAAAAAAACCAAAATCCTTCAAGATATCATAATTCTATAACTAACTTCAAGTTTCAACACAAGCCAAAATATCATGTTTCAAAAATCTTCATATAAAAATAGACCTACTACTTAAGGGCCGAAGTCCCTTACACTACTATCTTATATATTAAAGCAACAGTGGTGTATGTTTGTCCGGGCAATTTTTAGGCATTGTCCGGACAGACAAATAAACACCATTGTGGTGTGCTTTGTAAAAGAGGGGGGTCGAGTAAGTTGAGGAATTTCTTGATTTGGGAATTTTGATATCTATGACAGTTATTACCCAACTAACAGTTGATAGACCTGGCACGAGAGAGGTTCAGGTTCAGGCATCCAGTGAATGCCAGCACAGGTGACGAGGGCCAGCACGGGCTGGGGGGGAGGGGTGGGCACGAACGAGGAAGGACCGGGCGGGGGGAAGCTCAACGGGTGCATTATGCATCAGGTTCACACTAGTACTCTATAACGAATCTAAACACAATATCCTTGCCTTGGTAGGCAAGGCCAACAAAAGTGCCACGAATCACAATATCAACTTTAAACATTGCAAGTTATCTTAACCTTATCTCAACATTATTTCAACATGTCAAAATAGGATGTTAAATTAGTAATTAACATTGAGTTTTTTTTGGGAGTTTGCTATTTAGTACACACCTACACATCTTTCTTCCGTTTTTTCTTTCTTGGAAAAGAAAGGAAAAAAAAAACAAGGATAAAAAAGGATGCATGCTAAACATTGATTTGATTTATCATTTTTTTAGACTTTCATTAACATTGATGTTTGACTTTTGAATTTTTAAAAAAAAAATTTAATGTTAGTTAATATTTTTGGTGTGGATTGGTGATTAGTTTTAACATTGCTTAATGGAACATTGAAGTTAACATAGGTGTGACCATACTTTAAGTGGTGCAAGACTACATATTACATATTAGTCATTAACAAATCATGCCACTAATAACACATTGTTCTTATAGTTTTGAAATGTTTTTCCAATGCATTCTTCCCTTGAACATCAATTTGGAATTGTCATTAAAGGGGGTTGTGAATCAATGGTCCATAACATTAAGTGCACCCTCAAACTCCACCTTGATTGGGTTGTCTTGGAAGTCAATATGATTAATTCATGTTCAATTTCAGTTTTTCTCTTGTGTCTTTCTTTCTTTGGTCAACAATACCCATATATCATTGACCCTGCCCATGTTATTCCATTTGTTTTTTATAATTTTGCCTCCCATTTGGCTTCTATGGGGTTGGTCATTAAACGTTGCAAATGTTTAATTTGGGCCCTTTTAGGCTTGCTTCTTAGGTTTGCTTTCCTAGCTAATTTTTATTGTTTTCATGTCAATGACATTAAAATCATGGGTGTCCTCTTTGGCTCTAATTTTTTTTCCTCATCTTTTTTGCAAGACGTTTTGGGTAAGGATGTTCAGCACGTTGTTGCGTTCCTAAGATGCTTTCAACATGTTAAAAGTTGATGGTTCAACCCATATACCATGTTAATAGTTGAAGAAATGATAAAAAAAATACTAACCCATTATAAAAAGTTATTTCAATTTTCACATCAACAATTTAAAATTATTATAAAAAAAAGGGTTCAAATTATACTCATAAGTGAACAACATAATGAATGTAACAACTATGAACAATATTGATCATTAATTAGTGTAACAAACCACTTGCAAACTTAAGATGGTTAAATATAGTTGAAATATAATCAAATTAGACAGTAATCACAATGTGTGGGGGTGAAAAAGGACAGATTTCTTCTTGTAAAGTCAAGATTATCCACAATAAGAAAACAATAATTTGGAACTTCCCGGCAATGCTTCTATTATTGTGGTACTTCAAAACTTTCATGGGCTTTTAAATACCATGTCAAGATTCCACAACAAAAATGACCTTCAACTACTAGTCAAAACACATAAACTCAAATTAAAGATTGTCACCAATAAACAAAAAAGTATGTGATGCTTAAATTTGAAGATTTGATAAATCTTGTCCATGGGATGTAGAAAAGTTGTTACATGATAAATTAAAGAAATCCAAATTACATTGCAAGCCACAACTTGCAATGGGTTATGATGATATTGTTGTAAGTAGGCTAAGAAAGTGGATCAATTTCAAGCTTATCTATAGTATAAGTTCCTTCCTCAAAACATAAATTTTAATCAAATGTTTGATTTTGATGAGTTGATCAAATGACATTGTTTGGTTAATCTCTAAAGTGCCAATAAGCTTTTCAACCATTAGTTGATGCCAACTAATTAAAGATTATTAAAGATTTTAATCGGTTATATTGGGGTGTTGATAAGGTAAAGTAGACAAAAAAAAGTAGTCCACCCAAAATCCAATTAAAAAATGGAATTTTTTTTGACATGGACACAAGAAAGTAGATTCAAAATATTTTGAAGTATAAATATAAAACCATAGGGCCCTATATTCAGTTTATGGGAAGTTGGATACAAAGTTTGAACAACTTTGGTATCACAAAAGTAAGTTGAAAATAAAATTGAAATTAACTAGGTCAAACTAGTGTTCAAACCTACTTCATATTAAAATTTTGATATATTATGATTATAACATCCATAATTTGATAATACATAAGTATTTCTTAAGGCTCCATAAAATCGATTTTTTTAAAAATGAATATTTCATTTACATGTACCCCATTTTGTAAAATTGAACATTTTGTGCAATTAGATTTTAAAAATATATATATACTTAATTTTATTTTTAAGATGGGGTTTTTCAACATTTTAAATATAAAATGAAAGATTATCATCATGTTAATTATTGTACGAAAACAAATTCTATTTTCAATACATTAAAACATTTTCATGACCACATGTAATTTTTTTGGACAAGGAACAATGAGTCATCTACTTCACCTTATTTGCACCCATTCATCAAATAGTGCCATTTGTTGTTGTAATTTTTAGTTCACCTTTTCAACATAAACTCCATGTTTTCGCAATTTGCAATACAAAATTTCATGGAACAAAGTTACTTGATTATGTGAATGTGAATAATTGAATTCTTCAATCCAAGTGCAAGGTATTTTCCATGAGATGTTGACGAAACAAGCTTTTGTGATTGGACCACCCTCTACATCAAACACCAAAAGCTCCTTAGTTGAACGTTATTGTGGATCCCATATATACATAATATTACCAATAGTTGGCAACTTAAATAGAAAAAGAAGCAAAAATTCTTCACTTGCAAAACTTATTATTATTGGATTCGTAGATACACAATGTTATCAAGGATTATAATTTACACAAAAGAAAAAGAAACAAGGGAAAAACTTGGGCCTAAACATAAACAACAAATGCACCACACATTGAGTTTTGAAAAACTTGTTGGCATTCCAAGATCAATCAAAGTTCAGTTAGTAACCTTACAAAAATCAATTGCATTTATAGTGCACTTATAATTAATCATTTGAAAAGATCAAATGTAACAAATGTGTGCTTACTTATTGGAAAAAATGAATTGCATTTAAAGTGCACTCAATTCACATTCAATTTTTTGTGATAGAATATTTCTTGAGGCTTTGTATAATAAATGCACTTTGTTATGAGTAAACGGACCATGTTGTTCCATAAAGTAAAAATGTTCAATTATGTGTGACGCCCTTCTTTTTAAGTGTGAGAATTTGCTAGATGTGAGTTGGGTTTTCTTTCCATGTGTAAATACCAAACGTCAACACCTTCTCTCTAATGCAAAAGTTGAACATTTGACCCGACCAAAACCAAAACCTTTGAACCCAAACCTTTTCCCTTCTAAATTTCTATAGGTTTCATGCCAATGTTCCACCTCTTACCTTCCCCAACCAAAAAATAACTTTAGCCACAAGTTCACGCAACAAGCAAAAGCTTGCACAACTTGACCGCATGTGAAAACAACAAACATTGAAAGTTCACACAAATTGAACACATGATAAAAGACTTGTGCAATGCAAAATACAAAAGCTCATGCACCTAAAACATTATGTAACACAAACATAGTGGATATTGAACAAAATTTAGTTCATGGTGGATTCAAGACTAAAAATGTGTTTTGTTGTGCATTTCTTTTTGCCTTGGGCTTGCAACCAAGGCAAAGGCTTACAAAGGTGCAGGCCAATAGCGAAGCCCAGGAGTCACATTTCATGATCTCGGGAGTGCAAGAGAGTGTGAGGGAATGAACCCCCACACTCCCAAATGAACTCCCACTTTGGGAGTTAGAATCCCAATGTACTCCTGAATTTTCAGAGAGCAATTTTAGAGGTCAAACTCATTGGATTGAGAAGTTCCTCATATCATTGAAAAACTCTTGGAACGTAGATGTCTAAAATTGGCTTGGATGACCCATTTGGACACTTAAAATACAAGTTATGGCCAAAAGAAGGGCCGAGAGTCAAATTGGCAATTTGACTCCCAACCACTGAAAGTCAAGAATCGCCCCGATTTCCTTGCATGTAGGTGGCAAGCAATATACCATTGGAAAGCTCTCAACAAGGGTTATAATTTTTCTTTAGACCTCACCTTAATTGGAGGTCTGCACACAAACTTATGGGCCTCCAAAATCGCGGGAGTTCCAACTTTGGGAATTTCAAGACTCCCAATTGGAAATCCCGGGACAAAATGACATTTGGGTGTTCGTCTTGTGACCAGGCACATAGAATATTATAAGGGGAAGGTGGTGGCTTCCCCAAGTTTAGGCCGTGGTGAGTCTTATGAGTCCATGTTTGCCCGTGGTTCATCTATGCACCAAAGGTGTTCCAGCTACGCATTAGCCAACCTATTGTTTGGTTTGTGTAGGTCCATGTGAGTAAATGATTTGCTTGTCAATCTTCCTAGTCCCATCCTAGAGCTCCAACATGCCTTTCTACACCTTAAGTGTTATGAGCCAGGGAGTGTGCCCCAACTCCTTTTCCTTCCATTGTTTTCTTCTTTGGACTCGTAGCTGAGTCCATCAAAAAGCTTGGGGGTGCGTCATTGGATGACCCATATCAAATATAGTTGCTTTAACCTATCTAACCCAGTTGCTCTTAGTTGGTTACCCATCAAAACAACCATGATTAATTATAATCAAATGGTTCTTATCAAATGCAATTAGGCTTGTACAACTTGGATCAAATCTAATCACTTCAACATGTCCAACCCAATTGCTTTTAATAAATTGCCTAAAGGAAAAAAATGACCATGATTAATTATAGTTGTCTTGATAGTTTGTATCAAATCCATATGTTTAACCTATCCAAATTGATCATTCTTTATCAATCACCTAAGGAAAGAAAAAAAAGAATGACCAAAATTAATTTAAATTGTCTTGGATGGCCCATATAAAATCTAATTGTTTAATTCAATTATTTTTAATCAATCACCTTAAAATAAAACAAAAAAAACTTGAACAACCACAATCACTTACAATCAACCTTGGACAACATTGATCAAATCGAATTGGTTCAACCTATCCATATTAATTACTTTCAATTGAATGCCCCAAAAAAAATCAATTAACCATGATAAAATACAATTGGCCCTTAATGGGTTGGATTAAATATGATTATATCCAATTGGCATGTCTAACTTAATATAGTTTTGGTTGGTTGGTTGAAACAAAACCAACATAATTTTCAATTGATAATGTATTAGAATTAACCTTAATCTTGCAAAAGATTGTTACAAATAATATTTTGTTGCTAATAGGGACTTCAACAAGACTTCGCCACCTACCTTCCACTACTTTCAATTTTCGATTCACATGAAATCCTTCAATAGATGTAGAAGTAAGTCATGATCATAGGTTGTCAAAAAACCTAATGTTTGAGGTATGAAAATTGTCTTATTACTTGGGACAAATAGATTTGCATGGTCACACCATTGGGCAGTTGGTAGATAGTCACAACGTAGTATGAGTTAATAGGAAACAAAAACTCAAGCTCAACATGATGTGAACATCTAACTACCAATTTACAAAAGGCATCACACAAATTGAAAGATGACAACCTATAGTTCATGCACAAGTTCAATATTGAACATATTAAAGCATTGCACTTAGAATTGAAGGTACAAAACAAGCACATATAAACACCATTAATTAGAGTTGATGGAGGGAAAATTTACTCAAATCAAAGCTTAGATTACCAAACATTATGAGGATAAGATGTTGGAAGAACAAATAGTTAAACAACATGAGAAAATGAAGGTGATGTCTTAAATAAACAATCATGTTGATCATAAACTTGCCAACAAAATCAACATGCTCATCAAATGACTTAAATGGCAAGAACCATTGCCAAAACCAAAATTGCCATTTTGCAAAGGGTACTTTGGGAGGTTGAAATTCAACCCAAAATCTAGAACAATAGGTGAATAAGAAATTGATGCCAAATATGATGATGTTTTGAAAAAATGCCTTGAAGACGTGGATCAATTATGGCAAAGGCTTAACATGGAGAACTATCTTACAAATGAAGAATTCTCATCCATACAAAAGAAGTTTGAGACTTTGGAAATAAGTGTTATATTGGTAAAATGTAATCATTATTAATTACAAGCTTACAACAATTTCTTAGAAAAGTGGGCTTTCTTCCAATCTAAATTGCTAAATTGTTCAAGAAGAAGGCAAGAAGTCACAAAGCAACAAACACAAAGACCTCTAGAATTCCTCGAAGAAAAATGTTACATTTAGGAAACCTTTCAACATTGTTGAGATGATGATTGTTTGCATAAGATGTAAATCATGGTGCTACCTTTTCCAAATCCAAGATTGACTTACGAAAGTTGTTCTTTAATGAATATGTTGAAGGAGATGTAAGCAATTCCACCTTTTTCAACAAAAGTCAAAATTTTGACTTTAAAATTGAATCTCAACTATTAAATCCATTTCAGGGTGCAATATTTTTGTTAATAGAAATTTTCATCATGGTTATCATATGATAGTTTCCATAGTCTTTAAAAAATATCGATGATACCAACTTCAAGAAAATATTTGAAATAGGAATTTTTTGCAAAAGATAGGATTTTATTCAAATTTATTAAGTGCAAGTTAAGAAAAATTGCCATTTTTTAGAATCTTATTGTTTTTAGCCAAATTTTTTTTCTTTTCTTTAGATAGAAAAACACCTTGCAAAAAAATCATTTCAACATTTGATTTCTTGTTCTTGCTTGTTTTTTTGAAGTTTGTTGTTAAAAGCTTTGATTTATTTTAACATTATCAACATTTGTTGAATCTTTGAACAATTTTAAATTGACAGTGTTTTGAAATTTTAAGAAGTTTAAAAAGTTTGTTGAAACTCATTTTGGTAGATATTTTTGAAGCATTTTCCTTTGATTTTATACATATCCCTTAGTATAATGATTTTTAATTTAGTTATAAAATTATAGAATTCTTGAAAAAAATTATACTAGAATATTACTCCAAAAAAATTTGGTAGTTAGTTCAAAACTTTTCATTATAGAAACCCAAATATATTCAATAGATTTATCAAGTAGCCTTACCATGCAAATAATGTCAAATAAAGGTGATTCACATAGTATTGAAAATGCCTTGAAATAATGACATTAAAAATGATATCAAATATTTCAATTAGAATTGTTTCCACAAAATTTGAAGCCTTGAAAGCTTTTGAAACATTTATTGAAGGTGCAAATGAGGTGAATTGGAAACAATTATCATAGCATTAAAAACACCTTAAGGAGGCACATAAGAAATGGTGTAATGTGTCTTTATTAGATTTGTTGTAAAAAGGTATGCATTTTCCAAGTTTTGGTTTATTACAAAACATAACACATGTTGAACAAATAAAGAAATAAACATTTCGAAACATGTCAAAACATTTTCAAAATGGGTTTTGAAAGTGCAAATGAGGTTTGATGAAAACAATTCACACATAATGTCCAAAACATCTTAAGGAGACACAAAAAATATAATGGTGCAAACATGTTTATATTGAATTTGTATGCAAAATGTTACCCCTTGAAAATATTGGCATATTAGAAAACATGACACATGAACAAAGAAACATGGAAACATTTTCACAATGAGTTTTGAAAGTGCAAATGAGCTTGAATGGAAACACTGCACATAACATTGCAAATGCTTTGAAGAGTTGCACAAGGAAATGGTCTAACATGTCTCCATGAGATTTTTTAATAGGATTTTATGCCCCTTTAAAGTTTTGTCATATTACAAAACATCACACTAAATAAAGAAACATGGAAACGATTTCAAGATGAGTTTAAAAAGTGCACATGATGTCAAATGGAAGTGATTCACATGGCATTGGAGATGCTTTGAAAGGCACACAAGAAAATGGTTAAACATGTTTCTGTGTGATTTGTTTACAAAAAATCATGCCCTAGGAAAGTTTTTGTTTATTAAAAAACATGACACATGAACAAAGAAACATGAAAACATTTCAAAATGCAGTTTGAAGATGGAAATGAGCTTGGATGGAAATGATTCACATGCTATAGGAAATGCCTTGAAGAGGGATGTAAGAAAATGATGTAACATGTTTTCATTGGATTTGTTTTCAAAAAGTTATGCCTCTTCAAAGTTTTGGAAGTATGACAAAACATGACACATGATTAAAGAAACATGGAAATACTTTCAAGTTGTGTTTTGAAGGTGTAATTGAGGTTGGATGTAAGCTATTCACATGGTGTGAAGAATGCCTCAACAAGGCCCATAAACAAATAGTATATAGGAGAATATTACAAATATTATAGTTCAAACAACAAAGGACTCAACAACTTAATCAACAATCAAAACCAAAAAAAAAATTCAATAAAACAACAAACAAACAAAATGATAAATGATCAACTGTGTGGAACATGGGATTTATCCAAAACTTTTGAATCAATTTGCAATTTACAAGTTGTTGCTACAAGTCAACTTTTTAAAACCTAATAAATCTTCCAAAACTTAAAACATGTTTCTAAAACACTTTGAAATTGATGAAATGTTCTCAAATGTGGCAAAAACAAATTTAATCATTTATGAGTATAACATATCATGACCTTGCAAGGATTTGAATCTGAAACAACAAACAAATCAAAGAAAAAATGATGAAACTCATCAAATAACAAAAAAATAAAATTCTAAATTTGTAACAATGAAACCAGAAAAAAAAAAAAAAAACAACCACCCACAAAAAATAATAAATAAATATCAACTAAAAAAAAATAAAAAAAATACATTCCACCCTTTT
>Ga0116231_10003226_pt1 | contig 34048 bp, 16 predicted proteins | sample S1TSphgellanicum_2_FD_89695 | JGI IMG/M metagenome (GOLD analysis project Ga0116231, IMG submission 89695) | Host-associated microbial communities from peat moss isolated from Minnesota, USA - S1T2_Fd - Sphagnum magellanicum MG | ecosystem: Host-associated > Plants > Peat moss > Unclassified... | reverse complement strand
TTAATATCCATCAATATCCACCAATAGTCACCAATAGCCATTAATAAAATAGCCACCAATAATCACCAATATAGTAGCCATTAATATCCATCAATATCCACCAATAATCACCAATAGCCATTAATAAAATAGCCACCAATAATCACCAATATAGTAGCCATTAATATCCATCAATATCCACCAATAGTCACCAATAGCCATTAATAAAATAACCATTAATAACCATCAATAAAAGAATTACCAATAGCCACCAATAGCCATATATTAGAATTGTCAAAAATAATCTATCGTGAAATAATCTATAATAGGCAAAAGTAATTTAAGATGAAATAACATATAGTAGCTTAAAATTGCCAATAATAACATAAGGTGAAATAACTTTCAATAACCAAAAGTAACCAATAATAATTTCACATAATAAAAAATAGCTTAAAATGAAATAACTTAAAATGACCAAAAATAATTTATAATAGCTATAAATAGCCTAAAGTGAAATAATTTACACCAAAAAATAACTTACAATAGCCAAAAATAGCCTAAGGTGAAATAGGTTTAAATAACTAAAAGTAATTTAAAATAACCAAAAATAGACTAAGGTGAAATAACAAAAAATAGCCAAAAATAATTGAAATTAACCATAAATAATAATGTAGGGTAAAATAATTTAGAATACTGAAAAATAACCTTATAATACTAAAAGTAACCTAACATAAGTAGTATTATTATATTAATAAAATCTTATCCATTTATTAAATTATTTTTTTCAAAAAAATGGTCATTAAAATGTTATTGAATAGTGATATTTTAAAAAAATTCTTAAAATTTACACTTTCAAAAGGAAATAAATGTAATTATGCACATTATTTTTTTAAATTTAAAAATAATTTCGAATCATTTCATTTGGATAAAATATTAATAAAATATGAATTTTCAAATTTTATGTTTTTATAATGTTTAAAATGAATTATTTGATAAATAGAATGCAATGTAACATATTATTACAATGAGTGGGGTGGCTTGATGGTAGGGGTATTTGTTTCCATACTAAAGGTGAAGGGATCAAACCTCACAAGTGGTGTCTGTGTGGTCAACAATGGTAAGTTATCGAATATTCTCTTATGTAGTTCTTAGAATATGTGTTTAAGTTGGTTACGTGGTCTATGTATTTAGGTTAGGTTTTAAACTTAGCCTAGGTAATGACACATGTCAATAATTCATAGGCTAAAAATCATGAAATTATCAATAATATTATATATTAAATAATTTTTAAATTTAATTAATTTGCATGATGCCTAATTAATTAACTAGTAAATGAATGGCTTGGTAAATTTATATTTCACTTGAGAATAACCTTGTTTCACTAAGTACTAATGAACCCATTCATTATCTATAACATTTGGTCCTTATTCATTAGGGGGTTAACTAGTTTCATCATGGCAAAAATGTTCAATTTCATTCAAAATCTAGTGAAACCCATAATGAATTAAGACACATTTTGGTGCAATGAAGGGGCACAAAAGAAAATGTAGGAGTTGGACACCCAAAACTCAAATTATAGGAACGAGCTAGAATAATTGTATAACCAAGTTATTGAAATCAGTAAAACTTTGGGCTCCATAAATTATGGATAAACTATTCTATAGTAGACCCTAGAGTAGGAGTAAGCAAATTGGAAAATCATGGAGCTATCTTTAGGCATGACCAACAAGGAGTTTAGGATGGCAAAGACAAAGGTGGAAAGGCTAGAAAGTCAAAATGAGGCACTTATCAAAAAAACTCAAAAGTGCTAAGAGGAAACGCAATATTCAACTAAAAAAACCCAGTTGCTACAACAAGATCTTGAAGATTTGAGGCAAAATCCATGCATGATTTCAAAAGAAATAAAAACCTTATAAGGGAGATGAAGACTTTGAAATAGAAGGTTGAATTAGCTGACCTTTACCACCACCAAATGGAGGAGTTTGATAACCTAACGATGGAGTATGCATTCATGAAAGCAAAACTTTTGATTTATCATAGAAAAACAAAGGGAGCCAAGTAGAATAGTGGGTGTTGCATAAGGAGTAGGTTGGTGAAATTATTTGGGAAGCATTTGAGACCTACTGGAAGGATGAAAAACTTTAACAATGTTTAGAGGCTTATCAGAAGGTAATGCCTCACTTAGTGATGCCTCTTTTTTATTCCAGCAAGGTGGAAACACCCTTTGTCTCTACTACCAAATTCAACACACAACAAAATGAAGAGCAAAGTGAAGGAGGTCAAATGGAAGTAAATTCTGTTGTTGCATTGAAATTTCACCTTGTTGAGTTGGAGGTAACTTCTGATATTGGAAACATTCTCAATATTGCAAACCCTTCTGATACTACAAGGTGATTCAAAAATGTTGAAAACCATGTCCCTACAAAAGTTAATGTACCTCACATTGATTCGATTGCCCTAACGTTTTTCAATGCAACAGTCAATGTGGACAGTAAGGTTATTATGGTTGGAACCAATATGGACACCAAGGATGTGACTTTTGTACAACCATATATAGCCACTAACCTTGTTAATATTTTACCAAACATTTCCACTACACCGAAAAGTGTAGGATTAAATATTGGGGTAGTGTTGTAAATTGAATAGAGGCCACTATAATGGAATAATAGCTTAGTTTTTTTGAACCATTGTAATTACAAAGACGTAATCCCAACTAGAAAAGGGGATGATGTTGAAGGTTGAATTTTATTGAAATATTTTTATTAGATTTATGTTACCAAAATCAGTTAATGGATGTTTCTTTATTAATGACCAAATTTTCCTTATCAAAAACATGTTACTAATTTTTACTGAAACCAATTTTACTACCGAATTAGATTTAGTAATTTTAGGACTGATTTTTTTGGGATAGGGCTAACCACTTGTTCCACCATTTTCTTAAATTTCCTTCTTGAAGTACTTTGTGCATGGGAGTATTTTTGGAGTAAATTAATTTTTTTTTGTCATACTTTTGTATGTAAAAGTTCTATTAGTTGTTTTCTTTTCGTATGTTGTGAGTATTCTATTTTTTGTATGTAAGGTCTTCTTCCTTGTATTTGTTTCGGGTTTGTTTTTATATAAAGTTTATGAGGCTATCGTACTAAGTTTTCATTAGCCTTTTGTGTTTAGGATTTTTACTTATTTAAGGAGAGTAAAAAGACTTTATCTTTTGCTCCCTTATTTTATTCCTTTCAAAACCCGATAGTCCACTAGGCGGCCTTAACAAGAGGGGAGTTGTTCAAGTGTGCACAACACGAAGATTCATTGCCATTGATGGACCTAAAAAGTTTGGCCACTTAGCGACATCATATTTCACTCCTAAGGGTTGAACAACTAAAATGGACCAAGCAAGCTATGATCAAGCCAACTAATTTGTTGTTTTGATGTGATGAACCTACAAGTGCATTTAACTTCAAAAAACCAACACAAATTCTAAACATACCATGTTCCAATCCATTGTGACCATGAAGGCAATGAGAATGTTATTCCAAGAAATAGTTAACTTGAAGCACACAAGGTAATGTGGATGCTTATCAACAATTAGGTGATTAATCCAAGGAAATTAAGATGGGCGATGCTCTTGCCGTTTAGGTTCTACCAACTTGATTTGACGGGTGAAGGAAAGTAAAAAAATAACAATTGGGATAATCAAAACTTAATTGCAATGATGGAGGTTTTCAAAGCTAGTCCTAAGATTTAGACTACAAGTCTAATGTTTAATGTGCATGTCACATCACTATGGAACCACATGTATGGATTTACGCAACCATGAAAATAAAACAAGGTAAACATCTTACACAAGAAAGAGGAGACATTTGTCCTATATGTGAAAAAGGTGCAAATGATTGAGCATCCAAACACATTCACACTATTGATATTGATGGTGGTTGAAATTACATAAGAAAGCCCACTACTCCTTTTTAAAAGATTTTAGGTTGGGGTGGTTAGGTTCAAAAGGCACAATCTTGACTTATCATTGAAGGTCACCCATGGTTTATAGGTTGGTCATGCAAAGGGTCTCCAAGAAATGTTGCATCATTTTCTATAAACTTAATAAAGGTTTACTGTGCATATCATTATCAACCAAGATGGAATTGTGATGAATTAAGTGCATAAGGTCATGGGAAAAACAAGGTGTGCATGTTCTAATTAGGATAGGTTCTAAATTTGGCATTCAATTACACTCGAGGGAGTGGTTGTTTGTGTTGTCCTACATCAATGCAACAAGGGAGTCACTTTGAAATTTTTATTTTTTAAAAAATAAACATTTACATTGAAATTTCATTGAAAGGTTTGAGATTAAAATTACATTGGATATGTAGCCCAAAGCATGGATGATTACAACTATTTTTGACAAATGGGTTTCACACTTCATCACATGTGTTCATGCATGTGGAAGTAACATATGCACAACTAATCATCACTTGTTAGTTTTAGATGGCCACAATTCACATGTTACAATAGATGTTATGCATAAGGCAAGAGGGGTGGGGTTGGATTTGGTTACTCGCAATCACACCCAAGTCATGTTTTACAAGCTATTGTTGTCGCATGTTTCAAATTATTCAAGGCAACATTTAGATTTTCCATGGATGTGTGGACCTTAGCTAACAAAGGAAAAGGTGTTAAAAAAGAAGACCTAGCACAATGGGTGTTTATAATATTTGGAAAAACATTAAATCCACCTAACATATGCAAGGGGTTCAAGTCAATTGGAATTTAACCTTTTAACCCAAACATTATGGCAAACAATATGCAATTTAATGATGCATTTGTGAAGACAAAAACACTTAATCTAGAATTTGATTAAGTTGATTTACACATTAAAGAAAGTTTTGGGTCAGTCGATTCTAATCATTGATAACATTTAACATTATTACATTGAAGTCAATGATTTTAAGTGTGAAACACCCACTATGAGAAAAAGGATGTTTTGCAATTGGCTTTGCAACTCATTATATTTATACGCCGTGAGTTTTAATGGACAAGTTGCATGAGTTGCAAAGTTCCAACTTATCATATATATGGTGCAACTCATTGCAACTCAATTGTAACTCAATCAAAATAATTCATTTCAACTACTATTCAATTCCATTATAACTACACCCATGATGTCATGTTGATGTCATTAATTGTCATCCATCTATTAGAATTTGACACATGGCATTATGAAGAATTTTGGACATTAAAAAAATTCAAAATATTAATCTTCATCATCCATTATGATTGTAAATGATGGTCCAAAATTGTGACACATGGCACAATAAAAAAAATTGCCATATGGCATATTGATTGTATTTTGGAAAAAATTAAAAAATTAAAAAATTTAATAACTAGGTAGGTCATACATAACCATAAATAAGTAGGTTAGTAGGTCTTAAAACCTACATACCTATATACCTACGTATTTACCTAGGACTTTAGGTAGGTGGAAAAGTAGGTCCTACTTACTTACTTAAGATGATAAGTAGGTAGGAAAACACAAGACTAAATGCATTAAAGAATAACCATGAAATTTTATTTTATATTTTATATTTTGCCTTCGGGTTAAGCTTTTTTCAATTCATCCCAAAATGGCACATGTATTTGAATGTGAAAAGATAAGAGAACTAACCTTTTTTATATAATTTGTAACACGGGATTCGAAAACAAAACATATGGATTAAATCTTTTAGTTGTTCATTAGTTGCAATTGAGTTGCAACTATAACAATTTAGCGTTTAAAGTAGGCCAAATCCAAGGGGAGGGTTCCATTGTTTTTAATGTCTGAACAAAACTTGAACACCTCCTATTGGTGCATTTAGTCCATAAAAAATCATCAAAAATGAAATAAAATTGAAAAAGTTGTGGCCTTTCAAAATAGAGGGGTTACGAACTCAAAAAAAACCACCAAATGTTATAAAGGCTAATTCCCAAACACACACAAAATTCCTTGTATTTTTATTTATTTATTGTTAAAGTTCAAAGACAATTTGTAGAACTTCAGGTGTTGTTCCTATAACACGTTAAATAATTTACAATGAATAAAAAATAAAAAAGTTATGAGGTTTGAAAGTAAAAAAAGGTACAAAAAATAAAAATAAAAATTTATAAGTTGGAAAACTTATTTCTTTTCTTGTTATTTTTTCATTATTCATTTTCCTTTGCACTTCAAAAATGATTTTTAGAATTTGAAGTAGCACTCCCATAACATTTTAAATCACTCGAAATGAAACACATATGATGAAGATATAAATAACTGATGAATATGTATATTTATTAAATTATAAATAGTTATTTTATAATCATAACATAGTTGAACAATAACACTTTAGTAGTGGTGCATTAGTGGCCATACTAATCGTATCAATGGGAATCATAATAAAAAACTAATTGCAAATGTATCCAATGATGGGTGGTGGAAATGTGGACATGTGGCATAATCACATGTATGTACATTGTACATTAGTTGTAGCATACTTATTGCTTTAGTGACACATTTATAATAAATAGTCACTACATGTAACTATAATGCAACTCCTACAAAAGTCAAACATGGTTGACTACATATGTATGTATGATGTGTATAAATTATTGTATAGAAGACCCATTTTCAACTCACTTGCAACTATAATGCAACTAATTAATTTTCTAACGTGACAATTTATTTAAAAATACATTGTATTTCTAAAAGGATAGTTGCACAATAGTTGTAATACCCAAGGGATAGTTGCACAATAGTTGTAATACCCAAGGGATAGTTGCATAGTAGTTGTATATGATTTGTTTTTTGAATTTTAGTTGAAGGGTAATGTGATTTTGACGGACACGATTTCTCATAATGACCTCCCAAAGGTCCCATCTCAAGGTCATGCAATGATTTAAGTACTTCATTGACAATTGTAGGGCCCATGGCATCAATCAATTTGGCATTGATGTTGTTGATGCAACCCATTAACCATGTTGTTTGTATTTAAAACTTTGCCTAAGGTCCTATGCAAGCCCACATGTTGGGTCTCAATAGAATAACCTTTCAATGATCATTTGAAATCCATTATGATGACCTCTAATAGTTATGTGTATGCATTTGAGTAAAAATTAGCATGTAAGGAAACGCCAACCAAAGAATGTCATAAGGAGGATACGCTTGCATCCAAGGATCAAAAAATTGTTGAGAAAATTACGAAGGAGATTACTAAACAAGTGAGGCTGAATGAAAGTTGGTGAAAAAAAACATTTGTTGAATCATGGTTTGCCAAGCATTGCATTGAGCAAGGTGATGCACTCCATGTTGCGATCAAAACTAATTAACCTTTACTAGCAAATGCTTACCAAGTCCCATTATGTGGAATTGCACTTGGGATCTACAATTTCAAAATGGCAAAAACAATTGAAAAACCAAAAGCTCAACAAGAAGGTAGAGAGGTAGTGCACAATGCTTTTATTGAACCAATGTGGGTCCAAAAACAACTTTCAAACTCCACTCCAATGTAATGAGACTTAATTATTCAAGAAGTCATTGCAAGAAGCTCCAAAGTTCATGAGGAGCTAATAATAAGCAAAACACAATCCTTGTGCAATTAAATGGCTAGAGTTAGATTAATGGTGGTTGGTTTACTAGTTATGCACAAAGACTTTTGTAGCTTTGTAAGCACAATTTTCATGATGGGATGATGCATTTAATCGCAGAAATTTTATACATTTAAAACTGATAATAGAGAGTTTTGCAAGACCCATGTCACATTATTCAAGTCAATGTTCCTATATCTTCATGAGGAGTTGCCATATATCACAAGTTGATTATTTATGAGTTAATATAGGAAGGCCCAAATCAAAACTATAATCCAATCTCATGTATGAGCCTCCAAAATACCCATAATAGGTGCCTAGGCTTCTAGACTTTGGAAATTTCTTTTTAATTCAGAGATGCACAAAAATTTGTGATTCCACATCTATTTGGGTATTCATTCATTTGCTAATCCAATGATTTTATGTTTTCCATCCTAACCCTCTTTGAATTGTCGTGCTCTATAAACATACTATCCATTTACAGACCACACACACCTTAGGAAATTTATCTAAGTGTGCTTTTATGCCTAGAGAGCTGCACAAAGGTGCAAATCAAGGTTGGCCTTTTGGCTGCAGTGATGTTTAGGTGTTGGACACCAAGCTTTGTATTGCGTTGAAGTCCTTCTGATTTGTGATGCCCTTGTTCAGGGGGTTGTCACCACCACAAAATGAAGAGGCTTTTTACAGCATCTCCACCCCACACCAGCAAACAACTCCTTTATTTTAAAATAGAATACTGTTTAATGATCACTCTCCCCACCCACAAATGTCATAAAAGCCCCTTTAAACACTCAAAGACCATTTATGTCTTAACATTTGGACGAGTAATAATCACTTTCCAAATCCATAGTAGAAAAAAGCTTTTAAAGGGGTTAAAATGACCACTGCAAAATGGACCCTCATTACTGGAGACCAGCAGGATTTGGCCTATCCTGCTGCAAGGTTTAATGAAAAGGGGTGTTTGCCAGTGTGGGGTGGCAGATGCTCTTACATACTATTGTCAAATCGTCTTTTCTCTAGCTGAGCTTGTCATAAAATAGGGTATGTTTAGAATTTTAGAATTTTAGTTTTCTTCATCATCACATTGTCCGACTCGTCAAGCAGCATTGAGCCGGGCGCCGCATCTAAGTGATTGCACCTGGTCAGTGATTCCCATTACCAAACACTCTGGCGCATGCATATGCGGGGTGCGTGATACAATGTCATCAATTTGTCCCTTTGTTGGTACATGTTGATCGCTGAGCACGTCACCACAAGATTTCTCCATGACTTGAAGCGAGCAGTGTTTTCTTTCTCCCTTGCAATTTTTGTTATTGTTTTTTCGACGAAAAGTTGGGAAAATTTAACTAATTTTTTCTATTTTGGGGAGAAAAATCACCAAATTTTCCTTATTACAAATTTGGAAGATGAATAACAAGCAAACAAACAAACAAACCTTGCCATGCATCTAGTTATGATATTGATTTCTCCATGATTTGAAGTGAGCAGCAGCAGTGTTTTTTTCTTACAAATTTTGTTGTTTTCTGAACAATTCTTCGGGAATTTTTTTTAATTAAAAAAATCAACTAACTTTTCTTTTATTGAAGGAAAAAAATCAGCAATTTTTCGATATATTAAAAATATATTAATTTTAAAAAAAAAACATTGTGATCATCAGTTAGATGCATCTAGCTATGGTCAGTTGACGTGTGGGTCTGACTGAAAAGCTTGATGGAAAAGTGGGCGAGAGTGATGCGTTTTTTCATCCGGCTCCTGATCCTACGTTAACCAACATTGTACCAGGGTCAATGTTTTATGGCTGCTGACATTGAACTTTCTTTTCTTGGTCGTTTTTTTTTCAACCCTGACCTCCATACTACCCTCCCACTATTGACCTCCATCTTGGCCCAACCTACCAACTGACAACCAATACCCCTCCCTAACCCACCCTACCTATTTATCCTCTATTTTTTTTCTTGGTCAAATGTCTACATCTTGTCAAAACTTCTATCTCTTGCTAGCTAAACCTCTAATTCTCAGCAAAAACCTTTTTACTTTTCAATCAAGCTTCCACCTCTTGGCAAAACTTTTTACGTATTCTTGATTAAATCTCTAAGTTTGACAAAACCTCTATCTTTTCTTAATTAAACTTTTAATTCTTGTCAAAACATCTATGTTTCTTGGCTAAATTTTATTTATTAGCAAAACTTCTATCTATTCCTAAGTAAATCTCTACATCTCAATGAAACCTCTATGTTTCAACATGTAAAAGTTCTATATTTCCTAACTAAACTTATATTTTTCAACAAAAAATTTCTATTTTCCTAATAAAACTTTTGCCTTCCAACAAAACTTATATGTCTTTCTAGCTAAACTTTTATCTTTTTGCAAAACCTCTTTATTTTTTTTACTTCCTAATTAAAACCTTTACTTTTCAACAAATGTAGCAAAACCTTTACTTTTCAATAAGACCTTTGTATTAACCCCCGCCCCCAATTTGCTTACCCATTCACTTGCTATTAAACTAATTTGTTTTGCATTTAGACATGTTTGTAGAGTTGTTAGTGTTTATGACATCTACCATTAAGATCATTGAGGGTTTTATGTATTTATTGTTTTAAATTAATTAACTTTAAATTTTAGGGCTAAGTCTTCCACTCATTAGTTTTTTTCATTTGAATAGTTTTAAAATTCAAAGCATAATTTAGTTTTCTAAATTCATTTTTTCCATTTGTATGATCTACCATGGGATGCGGGTATTGTGTTCTTAAAATGGCTTTATATGTTGCAATACTAGCACACATGGACATGTGAAAATCACTTAGTCTTGGTTGAAGATAATTGAGTGATAACACAATTTGAAAATGCAATACCCACATCAACTTAAAGGCTTAAACCACCATGTTCAAAATGGTTTGGGGTTCCCAAAACAAACACCTATTTTCATGACCTATATGCAAATATTGCATTATAATAATGGTTTTGTCCTTTGTAATACCTACAAATGGGTTTCGATGAAAATGACCCAAATTTGGTTTGCAATTGTTGATTAAAGACATAGTACCAAAGTGTAATACATGCATCCCTTCACATTGTGCTTTGAAAGGACAATGAGATCCCAATAAACCAACACTTATTTTGTGACCCATATGCAAATATTGCTTTTTTTGTTAAAATGTTAGTGCATGTTTTGCAACTCATACGTGAATATTGCACACAATTCCAAGAGTCCAATGTGTTTTAAGTGATCATATGCAAGTATTGCAAAATTTCCCTTACATCTTGGGGATTTTACAAAACATTATGTGAATATTGTTTTAAAATTTTGAATTTCAATAATATAAAGAATTATAATGCTACAGTAAAAGATGGAGATTAAGGTTGGGGTTGGTTTTTTCCTATAAATTTGCATATAACTTACAAAAGGGAACAACATAAGTACAAGGTTGAGAGATTCAACCCAAATGCTCACATTTTATTTCAAAAAAAAATCATAAAGATGGAAAAAATTCTAAAACAAACAATGTCTCACAAAGAAATCTATTAAATGTATAAAAAATTGAAAATTATATTATCATTTCTTTTTCATAGATCCCAACCATCATTTGCTTCAATTGAGTTTGATTTGGTGTGAAGACACAATCAAATCCCAAACAAAAATAAATAATGTCAACTGAGCTACATCATTGGAACTAGCACTATTTTGTGAGTTAGTTTGAGTTACATATGATGAAGCAAGATATTGATAAGTTAAAACTATAATTGTTTTTCAATTCCTTACCCAACTTGGTCTAGATAATGGTTTTTCCCAGTAGCCATGTTGTCACAAATCCTCCACACTCAAAAAAAAAAAACTTAAAATATTTATAACTACAAAATTTTCAAGACCTGACACCTTTTTTAAAAACCTAAAACCTTATTATTCCTAGAATTTAATTTTTTTTAAATGAAAAGAATAAAAAAATGGTATTATATTAAATTTATTAAAACCCCCCAAAAAAAATAAAACAAACTATTACTACTACCACCACTTTTTTTGGAATTTAAAAAAAACATCAACAATCTTCTTTTTTCTAGATTTTTAAAAAAAAGGATTCAAGAAAAATGGGAAATTGGAAAAGAAAAAATTCTTCTAAAATCTTTTTAAAAAGTAAATACAAAGGAAATACAAAGGAATGCAGAAAAAAATGTAAAAAAAGGGAAATAAAACCTTTTCTTTTGAAAATTTATAAAAGAAAGAAAAACAAATCTTCTTTTGGATTTTGAAAACAATGAAAATCAAGAAAAAACATATTTTTACTTCTCTTTTGTCTTTTTTTCCTTCCTTTTTTTTCTTTCTTCTTCTTTTTGTTCCTTCTACTATTGTTTCACAAACCAAAACAAAACCCAAAATAAAAGAAGGAAAGGGTCAAGGCATACTTGGTGATGGTGTGATGATAGGCAATGGCATCCGGCACAACAATGTGGTTGTAATTGGGTGATGGTGTGATAGGTGATGGTGGGTAGGTGCAATGATGGCAGTCAATTAAGCGGAGTAGGGCTTGCAAGTTGAGTTCTTTGCAGTGCTATTAGGTTTTTTTTTTGAAAGGGAACACGGTTTTTTTCAAAAATTTAAGCAAATGCATAAGTGTGTTACAAAGAATTTTTTAAAAAAAATCTAAACAACGAACAAAGTTGCACCATTGTTTCTTTTTAATGAAAAAAATGCACAAAAAAATCTAGTCTTCTTACGCTTCCTCCTTTAATTTTTTTTTCTTCTACTCTAATGATTTCTTCTTTTATCCTATTTTCATAAATACACAAAAAGATCAAATAAAAAATGAAATCCTAGGAAAAAAGAAAGGGCATACCTTTCTAGGTGACAATAGCAAGTAAAAATGTCAACAATTGGAGATGACAATTGCACAATAATAATAAAGAAAAAACTAAAGCTCAACCCATGAACAAATGATAAAAAAATAAGAAGCAAAACAAGCATCAAAAAACAAGTAAGCAAAGAATTAAACAAAAACAAAAACAAGGAAGAAGGGGAAAAAAAAAAACAAAGATATAAAAGAAGTGAAAGGGGGAAAAAATAGAAGAAAAAAAGGAAGAAGAAAAAAAAAACCAAAAAGAAGATGCAAAGGGGAGGTGATAGGTAACCTATTCAAATTCTAACTCAATAGCTTTCACTGCAAAAATATCATATTACCTTGGCAGCTTCTAGACAAATTATATATATTTTTAAAATGCTAAAATTTCAAAAAACCATTTTTCTCAAAAAAATTCTTTTATTCTGAAATGAAATGAATAATATTTTTGAAATATTTGAAAATATTTATTTTTCAAAATGGACCCTTCAAAATTAATTAATTATTCAATAGACATGTGCAAAAAGTTACCGTTGTATTATGGTTGTTGAAACTTAAAACGTCTTCCAAAAAGCAAAATGAACCACTAACATATTGTCCATTAGAAGCTTCTTAATGATGCCCAAAGTGAACTAGCACCCACGAATGCACCATGGATGGTGCATGTGTGTGGACAAATTTTTTTTTTTGGGGTTGTATTCTTGGACCATAAATAATCATAATCATTAATTGTGTTGTCAACAAAAGGAGTATACACAAGTTTGTATGCACCCTGAATATTATTGCAGAGTAATGATTAAAAACATCAACACAACAAACTTAAATACATTCATTCAATGTAATCCACACTACACACATCTACAACATAGTGATAGAATAACTTTATGGACCTCGGCAAATGAGCTCATTTCGAATTTCCTCTTTCTATGGATTATCATGGCCTACAAGTGTGGGTATCCCAACAATAAACAAATTTTATATAAAGCTAATACCCAACTAATAGAAATGTTGGTTCTAGAGATGGAAAAGACATGGACAAGCAGTTTCAGCCATTACAACAAAACGTGTCCATGTACGCCAAGTGATTTCACTAGATGTTGAGTGACTTCATTGGTCATAGTGACCAGGACCTTTGGGAAGTAATGAATTCACTAATCTAGTGAACTACACCCACATTTTGTAGTAGTGAACAATGATCTCTTTAGATTTTCGAAGACTTCCCATTACATCAAATCTACTCAAAACTCCCAAACATGGTACTCAATCTTCCTCATATTCCCATAGAATTCTCAAGCATGTTCAACTTGAGTAGGATCCCCACAAAGGCTAGCCCTAATAACCTTCTTGAGTCTCTTATCACTTTTTGCCCTTAAATCCTATTGACTCTTTAACTCCTAATGCTTTACTCACTAGCTTTAGTGCAATGGAAATCATAAGGCATTTAATGAATAACACATTCATATAATGAGCTTCATGCATTCATCTTGAAAACTCCTAATAACAATCACTAAATTGAAATCAATTCACTAGTAGAAAACCCCCCTTTTTAACCAAAAGTTTTCAACTACATGACATTTGCAACTATGTTTCAACTGGATTTTTTAAATTTTTAAATAAAATTATGGAAATTACTAATTAAGTTGATTTGTTTACTATATTGGTATATAGCTAAAATCATTTTCCAACTACATAGCCATTTGCCAAATATTCCCAACATCGACAATGTCCCCAAGTTTAACTTCCAACTATGTTGGTAAACAATGTGAAGCATGTTCCAACTAATGGGTCATTTTTGAAATATTTTTGGCATCTAAGGTTCTTTAGTTGGCACATAGTAAAGACATTGACTAGTGTTCAACTATTTTGGATGATAAAATGTACTAGAGGATAGATGAAATACACTCTTGTTTGCAACTATCTCTTTCAACTAGGTTAAACAATTAATAGGTAACTTGAATTTTATACATATAATACTATAATATTTTTAAAAAATTATGATAACATTAAATTACATGTAAATTTTATTTGTATAAATGAATGGTTTTTTTTGTGCATATAAATATTAAACTTTAATTTGAAAATAAATTTTAAGAAAATTTTAAAAATATGTTAGTACTAATGTTTATGTTCACTACACATGTAATTTATTATTTTTATGTAAATCATTACAACATATCAAGTAATGATACATAATTAATAATATTATGCAACTATAATGTTTATTCACTTTTATACACATGATATCTTAATATTTGTTTTAAATTATGATAAAAACTTATTAAACACTAATGTACCCTATGTCATTGGCCCAAGTTTGAATACATTCAATTGAATTTTCATTCCAAACCCTTTTTTGCAATTTGTTTGAATTCCCAACATTGATATGTACCCACCAAAAATCAGTAACATTGTTCACATTTTAGGTCTCAAAATTACGAAATCAACTTTATTAAATCAAACTTGGTGAAGGCTTTCCAACAATACCAAAAATGCCCCCAAATTCCAATATAATTTTCAATCTTGGCTTTTCAAAAAATTCAATGAAAAAATGGTTCAACAATCAATAAATTCCACATTGATAACATTCTAAACCAAGTCGTTGCACCCCTGTTCATTGAAAACTTTTTGATGATAAGTTCCATAACATAACCTAAGACACCATGGTTTGGGAGATATCATTATGACAAAACAAAACAAACTACCTTCCTTCATGGATAAATAAAGTAACATGTGTTGTTGGCCCCAAGTGTGAACACATTCAACTCATTTTCCCTTTTAAACCCAATTTGTTGTAATTTGTTTGAATTTTCAACAACAAAATTCATTCAAAATTCAATATCTTCCACACCTTACATATGAAAATTATGAAATAAAATTCATTAAATCTAACTTAGTGATTACTTTCCAATAACACCAAGTACACCTTTGGATTTGAGTAATTTTGTTATTTATGATTTTATTAATTTTTATTAAAAAATGGTTCAATAATCAATAACTTTTGCATTACAGTTCCAAAGATTTTTCAACCCAAGTTAGTGCACCCCTATTCATTATTAGGTTTTCAAAGATATCAATAGCATTATATGGAGTAATTTGGTTTGGGAAATTTCAACACAATAAAATAAAACAAAACAAACTATCTACCTTCATTAATAGATTAAATTATGTGCAAATTATCTTTATATAAAATGGATGGTTATGTATGATGCAAATATTTTTTGTGCACACAAATAATAAAATTTGATTGAAGGAAATTTAAAGAAATTCTGAAATATAAATTTGTAATAATGTGCATGTTTAATACATCTAATTATTATTTATATGTAAATTGGATTTTAGTTTACAACGTATCAAATAATGATACGCAATTAATATTTTTGTGCATCTAAATATTAAAATTTTATTTCAAAATAAAATTTAAGGAAATTTTGAAATATGAGTTTGTAATAATGTAACTTCAATATATGTAATCTATTATTTCTTTGTAAATCAAATGTTAATTTACAACAAATCAAGTAATGATACATAATTCATAATTTTGTGGAAGTTTAATGATTATTCATTTTTATACGTATGATGTCTTAATATATATTTTTAATTACAATAAAAGTTCATTAATTTTTTTTGGTATACGTAAATGTTTTATGTATACATGAATGATAACATGTAAGATTTTTTAGTGCATATAAATATGAAACTTTAATTTGAAAATAAAATTTTAAAAAATTCTGAAATATAAGTCAACTTAATAATGTGTATGTTCAATACATGCATAATTTATAATTTCTATGTAAATTCAATTTCAGTTTACAACATATCAAGTAAGGATATTTAAGTAATATTTTTTTGGAATATGTTCATTACATGTGTATTTTATTATTTCCATGTAGATTCAATTTGAGTTTATAACATATCATGTAATGATACATACTTAATATTTTTAAAATTTTCTGTTTTTTCCTTTTTTCCATTTATTAAAATTCCTTATTTACTTATTTATGATGAAACTATAATATTTTGTAGAATAATTAGTAAATATACTTAATAAATTATAATATAATTTCAGAAATTATTTTTTTAACACTAATATAATATAAAAATATATTTATTATTTAATATTTATTATACTAAGTCATTTAATGGTTCCAACAAGTTAGATAGAAATACGAATAAAAATAGTTAAATAACTAGCCTAACCTAACTACTAGTTTAAATAATATTATTAATGTTGTTGTTGTAATTGTAATCAATTATTAATTATCAAAATATTATAGTAATTATTGTAATTAAAATATCATCTAAATTTTATTGTTGAATATTTATATTTGAGTTAATTATTTGTTTTATGAAATGTTAATAAGAATTTCTAATGAATTTTTAATTTTAAAAAATATTCAATGAAAATAAATATTTAATAGATAAATACATTTTATTGCTAATTTTTTAAAAAAATAATCACCATATTATTTAATAAATGATGATAATATGTTTAATTGTTTGATTATACAACTATGTAGTTAAAAGTAATTGATGAATAATTACTATAAGTAACTAAAGTAAGTAGTTAGACTCAAGCTAGATAGATTATTAGTTTAAGCCTAGGCCTAACTAAACTTAGACTAATTTGTACAACTAGATTATAATTATTTGAGTTGCAATTAGGTTGTAATTGGGTTACAACTAAAGTAGACAACAAATGGTATTTTATCACTGAACATTTTCAAGTTTTCCCTCATTCCAACACCAAATTCAATGTTTTTTTATGTCATTGAAGCACAAAATAGAGAATTATAAATGTTCTTTGAACCTCAAAAACAAAGGAACAAAACAAATAATGCAAGAAGAGAAAGAGTGATATTTTGTCTCAAATTTTGTCTTTGGACCCCCTTTACTTCCAACGACTATATTTTGTTCATTTCAAATTCATTTTGAACGATTTCAAAAGCTACAATGCGCTACCTCAAAATAAAACTTGTTTAAAGTGAAAAATAAAGAAAACATAGTTGAAGAGCTTAAGCTTCAAAATCATATTGAACATTTTTGAAAAAGTCCAAAACACAACCCCCTTCATTTTGAAAAGGCATATTTTGTTCATTTTCCATTAGATTGTAACATTTTTTACAGATTTGGATACACCAAGTGGAAGATTACAAAATTGTTTCAAGTTTCAAAAGGAATAGACCATGGACAAGAGAGTTATAATGATCCAATAACGTTAAATGTTTGGTGATAGGTATGTTCACCCTAGGTCACAATTAAAATCTTTATCCCATATTGTTTGGTTTCCATTCTATGACTCCAAACTATATGAAGGAGGGCACTAGGATTGTTGCAGAACACAATAAACATGAAAATCTAATATCCATTTGGGATGAACCAATCAAAAAGGTTCAACCCTAAAGGTTAAACCAAATGAAATAGGATTTCATTTATTAATTGCCATGTGGTTTAGGTTTAAGCCTAACATAGGTGCCTAGATCTAGCCCTAATTTAAACTTAAATTAAATGGCCTATGTTTAGGTTTAACCTAGGTGCCTAGGTTTGAACCTAACCTATGCTTTAGCACCATGTGGCCTAAACTATTAATGTGGATGTGCCATAGTGTCATTTAATTATTTGTTGACCACAAAATTTGTGAGCATGCCACATGTCATTTAACCATTAATTGACCCCACATTTTATAAATGTGCCATGTGTCAACATTGTGAATGTGCCATGTGTCACCAAAGCACTAGCCAAATGTTTGATTTACATAGTTACAACATAGTTGAAATGTTCAATTTTTACATAGTTGCAACCTAGTTGAAATTGTAATTATATTTTTGGCTGATGTCATGCTTAATTAGTGGATGAAGTTCATCCATTAATCAAATGTAGTTGACAACATCCTTCAACTATATTGGTAGAACAATTTTCAACTAAATTAGCAAGTAGTGGCAAGTAGTGGCTATTATTATGGTGTTGACACGTGGCATAGACTTTTGACTGTATTTTCATTCTCGACTTGTACTTTTTGACATTATCGGTTAGCAGTTGCAAAAAATAAATTGCAACTATATGTGTAGTTTTTTACTTTGTTTGTAGTTGAACAATAATTGAAAACATAGTTGCAAAAGGAGGGGTTTCCTACTAGTGATTAGAGTCCAAAAATCATAGTGCTTACCTTTCATCCTCGTTTGGTATTTATTCTTCTCCACCACTAAACGCCCCATCTTCCATTTTGCAACTCCACATTGTCTTCATCACACCACCCAAAAAAATCTAAAAAACAATGTTCAACCACAAACTTCCTAGTTCGGTGCCAACACTCCATGAAAAACAACAAATGAAACTCCATAACTTGCAAACAACAAAAACACAAGAAAATAACAAAGACATCAAGAAGCAAAATGTAGTTCCTTTAAAGTTCGTGATTGCCAACCATCCCATCCCTTGGCATTTTTTTCCAATCACATCCATCAGTGCAATAAATCATTCATTAGGGCAATCTCGCCCTCCTTTGGCAATTCTATGTGCCTTCTATAAGCAAAGAATGTTGGTAACTTTGCAAAAAACATAGGTCACTTCTATTTTGAGGTGTGTCACTATTGTAGATGAAGGTTCATCTAGGTTTCCTATGCTTTCAAGTTTTCCTTCCCTTTCTTTTTTTAATATGCTTATTGCAACTAGTGGGGATTTTGAAACATAATTTGTTCCTTTGCCCCTTTGTGATCCCCTTTGGGGTTTGCATTTCTAACTTGGACTTGGGTCCTCTCTTTTTGTTCTTCCTTACCTCTTTGTTGGATGTTTTGTTTAATGAAGTTTACTAAGGTTTCATCAAGGTGAATTGAAAGTAAATTTTTTTATAAGAGTTGTTACCAAGGTGGAAGCTTCATAACTTAGTCACATGTCTTTGGGGCTTAATTGGACCCTCTTATCTTTATTTCATCCCTAATTTGAATGTATTCATGTAGTGAGCGAATTTGGGTACTACTTGATGAAATTGGGTACCGGTTCAAAGGATTTGCAAGATCTTACTCTCACAAGGCTTGGATTTAACAAGGAATAAGAGCAACAATTAAGGGGTGAAATTTAAAACAAATATAAAATTGGGGGTGAAATTTCCCCTAAGGATCATTTTATCTTAGAAAATTAAGTTTGGTCCTCTCTTTTTCCCTATGTATTGATTTCATCTTGACTTTTCTCATTTCATTCCTAGTTCCACCAAACCAAAGGGACCATTATCCCTAGTCTAAGGGCCAGAATGAACCAACACCCACCAGTGCACCATGAAGGATGGATGATAAATGACTAGGAAACAAATTTTTGTTGGGTTCCAATTCCCTAACTACCCATGGTGGTTAGCTCAATTGTTTTGTTTACTACTACCTACTAATAACCTATTAATAAGTACATAGTAAAAACAACACATATTTACGTATAAATCATTTACTTAATTAGTAGACACCTATTTTCCTACCTATTTAGCTATATATAAAACTTTTGTCTTATTACATGGGAGAACATATTGCCTAATTTGTGATATGAGATGCAACAAGCTTTACATCCTAATTAATGTTTTCTTCAAAAAAATTATTATATAGCTTAAGTGGGAATCATCAATATCAAGATGTAGAAAAAATGACAATCATCCCAAAGAAGATTTAGCCAAATCTTACTATAAACTAAATATGAAATACAATTTTGTACTCAACCTTTTATATTTATGGCTATGCATTGAGAACCAAGTATAGAGATCTAGGAATTTTTACCATGTTTTTGTGACTTCTAGGGATTGGAACATTCCAAAATCACTTCATTTTTGGATTCCAAAACCAAATTTTTTTAGATATTGAACCAATGGACCTATTGCATTGTTGGAAACTTCTTCAAATAATTTTTGAACAATATTAGCATCTTCGGCATCAACATGTTTGGTCGTGGTAGTGAGCTCATGGTAGTGATGCCATTAGCCTTGAAAAATTAACATTTTTTCACACCTAGTTGTTTGAACAAGGATTGAAGGACCAATTGCCACAATTTAATGCCCAATGTAACACATGACTTGGGCATTGATAAAGTCTACATGTGTTCCATTGTTCATTCAAAAAGGCCCAAGTGAGGGATGTGCACACAACATCACAATGTGGTTTTTATGACTAGGACATTTACAACAAATGTCCAAACATAGTTATGTAGTCATATGTGACCTTTAATCACTACCATCTTAATGACTGTGGTCAAAATTATGACTACATGACCATACATACAATTATAATTAAGAATAAAAGTAATTATGACCAAGAATATGACTACACAGCTAATGTATTCATATTGAAGTAATATTTGAATTTGAAATAGTATAACCAAATTCAATTTAGTTTTAAATGGACAAACAAATGTTTAAGTAATCTAGTGTAGTTTACCATAACTTAGATTGACCTACTTCAATAACACAATTCAACTTACTTTAGTTTAATTAGCTTACATAACATAGTTTAGTCTAATTTAACCTAATGTACCTTAATTTAACATTACTTTAAATAATTTATCTTGGTTTAATTATCTTAATTTTAACTTTATATATATAAAAAACTTACTTTAGCTTGAATTAACTAATTTAAAATAGTTTTTAAAAAACTAATTTAACCAAATTAAAGCAAATTCAACCAAAATTAACCAAATTTAACCAAACTTAACTTAAGTGGTCTAATTTTGCCATGTTTTGCCAACTCCATTCAAGTTTAGCCTAGGTAGCCATGTTGACCCAAGTTTAGCCAATTTAATGTCAATACATTATTTTAGTTTAACTTATCCAAGTTTTGCCAGGTCTAGTTAAGTTTAATTTTAAAATAATTATGTTTATCCAAATTTAACCTCAATATCTTAATTTAGCCTAATTTTTCAAGTTTTGTCAAATTTAACCAATTTAAAACTAAGTAGCCATGTTTAGCCATGTTTAACCAATTTTAACCAAGTTTTGCTTCAATACTTTAGTTTAGCCTAATTTATCTAAATTTAGCCATGTGTAGCCAAATTTAACCTCAATACCCTGGTTTAACATACTTTATTTAAGTTTTGCCAAATCTAGCCAAGTTTATCTTAAATAACCATGTTTAAACATATTTAGCCACAATGTCTTAATTTAACTTAATTTATCAAAATTTTGCCAATCCTAAATAAGTTTAACATAAATAGCCATGTTCAACCAAGTTTTGCCAAGTTTTGCTTCAATACCCTAATTGAAATGAATTTATTTAAGTTTTGTCAAATGTAATTTAGATTTAATCTAAGTAGCCAAATTTTGCCAAGTGTAGTTAGGTTTTGCCAAATTTTGTTTAAATGGTCTATTTTAGCCTAATTTTGCCAAGTATAAATTATTTAATTTAGCTTAATTAATATTAGTTTTGTCAGGTTTTGCCAAGTTAGGCCAAGTTTAGCCCACTTTAGCCTAGTCTAAATCTATGTTAGTTTATGGTAAATAGGCCTACATTTATGTTAGGAATGCCTAAGTTAATTTAGATTAACCTATGTTAACCAAGGCTAAGTTATTAAGTAACCTAAATTAGTCTAGGTCAAACTAGATTAACCTAAGGTGAGTTAGGTTAACTTGAGCTAAAAACATTATTGTTTAGAGACTAATGGGTACATATTAATTGTCATAAATAAATAATGTGGTGCAATGGTTAAGGACTTGTTCCCTAAAGTGGAGGTGGGTAGTTCAAGTCCTCCGACTTGCAAACCTAGGCACCTAAATACTTCAATGCTTAGATACCTTAGTAGTAGCTTGCTTAACCTATGAATTTTTTTTGGTGCCTAAGGTAGGTTTTTTAAGCTAGGTGGCCTAGGCTAAGTTTCCTAGGTTGTAGGGTCCCCTAGGTTAAGAGACTAACACGTGGCGATATTTGATTAAAAAGAAATGTATATGTAGTTTTTAAAACATTGTGACACATGGCACTTTGTGAGACTACCATGTGTCTCACTAAATCCAAGACTATGTCCTTTACGACTATAGTCATGGCAAACTATAGTTGTTGATGTGGTTGGGTCTAATGTGACTAGTGGCATTTATGACATGGTTTAATTGACTAGTAGCCATGTTTTCATTTCTAGTCATAAATTGCACAAATAATTGAATTTTTGTAGTCATAAATGCCATGTTTTGGCAATGTGGCAGTTCAATAGTTTCTAGAAATAAACTTGCATGTGTAAATCTTTGAAAAGGTTGGATACAACAGGTAAATGGTATTCTTCAATCCACTTCAATATGATGCATCCAATCCCACAAGTGTTGCTAGTATTATTCATGCACACCATTGGCATTCCATGAATTTGGTGTGTTTGCTATCACATTGGTGTTTTCACCATTATTAGTAGATGCATGCGATGCAACAAACATTTCATTGAGGCCGTTACTAAAATCCATGTAAACTTGAAAGTATTATAAACTCACATTGCAACATTGAGACTTAAATTGGTTGGTTATAGTTCTTCGACAATTCTAGTTCATGGAGAGTTATAAATGACAACCAAAATTTTATAAAGGAAACTTGTAACTCATGTTGCACATCGTGTAATTGATGATTCTATATATGACAAAGGATAAAGAACCTTCAAACTTTGAACCTTCACCTTCTTTGGAAACCACACAAATGCACAACACATCTTAAACCCTAAATCAATATTGGTCATAAAAAACTCACACATAAACCAAAAGCACAAAGGTTTCTAGGATTTAAAATTCATACAAACTACCAAGAATTTTTTTGCTACAAGCTCCTTGTTCAAGCTTCAACAATGAAGTGTTCTACCATGGCCACCACTATTACTCACAATTGAAACACATTGAAAGAACCATCCAAATGAAAACTTGCAAATTGAACCAATTTTCACAAGATTTTTTAATTAGTGATTCTATTTTTTTCATAGTTTTTTTTAACAACTCACCTTCAATAATTCCTTACCATAGTAATTTTTTGAAATATTCACCCAAGTACATACTGGAGTTGATAACTATTAGGGTTCTATTCCTATTTTAATAAGTGCCCAACACTATTTCAAACCTAGCGTATACAACAAAGGTGTGAAACCAAAAAAGTGGGTATGAAAATAATTACAATTTCACACACCACAATAAAACAATATTGGTTTACAAGATTATGGTTTGATGCTAACAAACTCATTAATACAAGAGCATATTTTGTTTAGTGCATAACACATTCACACATTCCACAAATATATAACCACATTTTTCTCTTCCCTTATATCGACAAAATAATTACAACACATGAACAAGTCACCTTTATAATTATGCCTTCTTCCCTTGAAACAATCAATCATGTATTATTAGATAATGGAGAATTATAGAACATCCCTCTTCACTTTTAATTGACATGATAACTTTGAAATTAAAATAAACTAATAGACTTGAAGCATCTCAAGAATACATCCCAATGGCATTTTCTCAAACTCCAAAGTCCCTCTTTCAAGTTCAAGACACTTTGTTGTCTTTAATAGTTTTGGGACATTATATAACTCTTCTTTTAAAAATCCTTTTTAGCAAGCAAGTATGAAATCTTGTAGCCCTTGAAAAGAGATTTGCAATGTTGTATCAAGGTCCAAAATCATATACTTGATTGGTCCCAAATTGCTTTTTAAAAGTTTGGGATTCATTTTGACAATTTTTGTCCCAACCCTTTAGACCCTCATAACTTTGGAGAAACTTCAAGTTGTTTTGGCAAGAAGATCCCATTACATTGTAACTTGCATAGACTCTTTTCCAATGACTTAAAGATCATTTGATTCAAACATGGTTTGATCCTCCACACCCCACTTTAGAAAATTAAGATTTCTTAAGAATTCCAATTCCTCAAATTGGGAATGTCACTTGGGAACTTGGGAATCTATCCCTTAATTCCTTCGCACTTTTTTTGGTTCATTCAATTCCTTGAGCTTATTCCCAACTTGAGTCACTCTTTTATCACAAGCACAAGGTTAGGCTCACAACACTAAAGTTGGGCCTTCATGAACATTTAATGTGAATGGACACCTCACACACCACGAACACATCCATGTTCAAGATCATTTATTGAAATTGTGACCACATTTGTGATTCAACCTTTAGATGGCAATCCAATGCATGCTCCAATACACAAATCAATTACCACCCATTATAGAAGCATCAAACATTGAACTTGGTGAACAAAAAAACTTAGAATGTTGGTGGTGAATCTCAAGTTGTCAATAACAAATCTTTTTTAAAAAATTGTTTTTTTGCTTGCAAACATGGCTAAGGGAAATTAGACATTTGTTGACCAAATTAACATAATGCATTAAATGAATTTCTTATAAAAAAACACAAAAACTCAAGAAACCATATTTGAAAAATAGTTAGAATTATCAAATTCAAAAACTTAGATCATAAATGAACTTGAGATGAAAATGGTCAAAGCCATCACAAGGATAATGAAGGCATGCACATGGTGCCTATAAAGGAGTACTGTCTTCTAGAGTGGTGGAAATGTCAATGGCATTACCCTTGAAGGTTGAGATCTTGGTTGATTCCTCCAATAACAAAAGGTTCAATTAACAAAAAATGATTTTGCAAATAATCACAATTGAAGATAACACATGACATAACAATATAACAAGGAGAAGTGAACTTTGATAATCAACATTTAATGCATAATAAGGTTAGAGGTTGAATTTCATGTGCTGATCATGTGATAATTATTTGTCATCCAAGGAAAATACAAAATTCCTTGTGTGTTGCACCTCCAAATTTCACTTACCCCTCAATTAAATGTCCACTATTTATTTCTTAACATCTGCATTTAATTTGTGTGCCATGTTCACTTTTTGGATTCAAATGGAACATGATTTTAATAATTTTAATTGACCTTTAAATGCTAGATTATGTTTGAGATTAAAGTAAGTTATGCATAAGAGATGACAACAAGCCAAAGCACTTGAAAATAAATATATATCCTAGTTAAACTTTGTCAACAATTCTCGAAATTTTATTTTTAATCTACCAAAAACATTATTTGCACAACTATCTTACTCCTTTTGTGTTTTCAATTCTATAACAACTATAGGATAAAATGTTGGACTTCTTATTTGTATCATGTCATTATCCAATAAATCAATGAGTATCACTTGGCACTTACTTAGTTTATAAGTTGGAAACCCATTTTCAAAACCTTTGCCAAACTAAAACAACCCCATGTATTGAACATTGTTGTACAAAGTAGACATGTGTAAGACCTTCAAATCATTAACACTACTTAGAAGGCTAGAAAAACATCAATAAATTTTGTATTACAATCTACAACAACTTGTGCCACCATGTTATTATTATATTGTGATAGGAATAATCTTTTGTAAAGCAATGTTGAGATTTTATAATCAAGATGGGGATTCCATTAATAGCACAAGTTGCACATTGTGAAAACCACATTTCTTGAACTATTCCATAACAACTATCATCACCCCACCTTGAGGCCAAAGTTATAAATATTGATGTAAACGATATTGAAAACATAGACAAATTTGTGTAAACAAAGTGATATTGTTAATTTTCAAAAAACTCGTTACAAGTAAAAAAGTTAGCACTCAAAATTAATTCATTAATTACACAATGAACTATATGCACATTCATGTAATGTAATAAAGAAAAAAAACATGGAGGACAACTTCGAAAGGTAGACAAGGAAGATAGGATCTTCATAGCATAAAAAAATACAAAAAGAAGCAAAGTAAGAAAGCAAGAGCAAAATGTTAGCATTAACAAGAAGAGAACAACCAAATAAAAAGAATTGAACTTGACAAAAGAAAAAGGGAGGAGAACATGAAGAGGGAAAAAATCCATAGCTATGAGAGTTAACTTAAGGTGAAAAAACAAGAAAATGAAGCAATGTAAGTGTGCTTGGAAGTATTGGCATGTTGTTTTGAAAGCATGAAAAATTGGAGCATAACACCCAAGTTTGAATGGACAAATGCTACAAAAGGTTTTGTGAGACATTGGTGAACTTGCCACCCTATGATTGATTGGGTTAGATTGTTAGGCAACTTACATTAACCTAACTACCTTGATGTGTGAAAAATGTTTAAAGTACAAACCTATAATCTAGACCAACCCCAACTAAGGGTTATTTTAAACAAAGGTCAAAGGTCCCACAAAATGGAACATTCCTATTGGTCGAAAGCCATAAATTGGACCCAAGGCCTTTAGATGAGGATCCAAAACCAATTGAAGCCAAATTGAGGTGGCATTTACATGGCACCATTTTGGAGGGAAATTCAATTTTAGTCTGAACCAAAAAATGGAGCTCAAAGGAAAGTTCACGGTTTGGAGAACTAAGATGTAAGCTAGGGTCCAAGGTTGTTTATTTCTGTTGTTTTTCACTATTTTTAATTGTTTTCATTATTTTTCAAGGTTATTTTTCATTTGTTCTTGAAGTTGAAATTGTGCAAGAATGGAAGACATTTCATGGATGGAGGAGGACATTGTTGAGTGCACACCCACCATTCCATTTTTTAGCACATCTAGTGTTGGCATGGTTGGTTTTGTAGATCCACACAAGGTTGTTGCTTGAAGGAATGCATTTATAGTTTTTGGAAATGCTCAAAATGACGTTGTTTTAGAAGCGAAGAATTTTTTTTTGGTCATGCAAGGTTGAAACATTCATTTTCACAAATGGAAGGAGATTTGGATTTACAATAAATCCCTAAACTAGTTTTCGTTCTCAAAAAAAAAGCAACAAAGAAGAAGGCAACTATAGTTATAATGAAAGAAGAAGATGAGGAAGGTGAGAAGGCTGAGAAGGCTAGAAAAAATTGGGCGGATGGTGAACTTCTACATCTAATTGCACTGCAAGGAGAAATGGAGATTGAATTTACCAAAAATGCGAAAAAAAAAACCCTATAATTATTTCTTAGATCTGATTTTTGCTCTATTTTCATAATTGAAACTTGGATGTAATGATATAATTTTTGAAAACAAAGTAGGAAAAAAAAGAAGCAAAAAAATTAGATTCAAATTGGGCCAATCTAAAGGCCTTAACCTTTTGCCTTTTGCCCTTGCTCCCTTGTCCCCCCATTAGAGGTCACCACTTTAGCCACAATGAAGTTTGAACCCACATGTCCTTGGGTGGGAAGAAAGGAACTAACCACAAATCCAACTATATTTCAAGTGTTTTGATGTGGTTTGCATTTGTTTTATTCATGTAATGAATTCTGATTTTTTTGTTTCAAGGATTGTTTTTAGCCCATAAATTAAGGTGTTTGATGCTAATTTTTTTCTCTTTAAGGGGTGGATACATGGGTAAAATTGCATACTTGAATGTTGGTTACACTCCTTGGTTTTTCAAAGACTCCAATTGTTTGTAAGTGGAAGTTCAATGCAATTTCTAAGCAATACAAAGATGACAAAATTACAAATGGGATTTCAAGTAATGATTGTCATGAATCTTTCTATGATGCATTGGATAGTTGGTGGCACTGAAACATGTGAGTGTTTTTGCAAATGAAATTGATGAAATTGCGGGCAATTCAAAATTTCAAACAAATCTCAACAGTGGTTTTAAAGATGATGTTAATAAAGAGCCTTTAAATAGACCAATCACTCTAGATGAGGTTACAAAACAAAAAAAGATTGAGAAGATCAATGTCTTAGAACACTTTTCAACCATGGCTGAAAATAACATAACAATGTTACAACAATTGTAAAAACCAATGTTTTACTCAAAAACATGGATGTCCAAATTGAACGTCTCATAAATAAGTTGTAGGTTACATAACATATGAGCTTTGAGTCATTCATTCACCACAATCTAACCCGAAATCTAATGTATCCAGGAAGGCAAGATTGCCATTTGTTTTCAAACAAACATCAAAGAAGTTTTTTGCTAAAAGTTCATGAGTCGTCGTAACTTTTGTCAACATCTTTTTTATCATTTTTTCTTTTTCTTTCTTATTAGGAATGTTTTCAATGGTTGTCACATTTTCATTTTCACTTTGATGTTATATATCCTCCATGTCAATCCTATCATCATCCATTATCCCTGGATTTTGTAGCCTTTTCATATGTTTAATTGCTTCTTCAACCACTTTGAACAAATTCGCTCCTTTGATGTAGCCAAATGTTGAATTTGCTTGTGTTTGTTTTTCTCTTTCAACCTCCAAAGCCTAGTCCATATCAAAACCATCCAAATTGGTAATGCGCATGTTATGCAAACATATGCAAACCATCACCAAGTCCGACATGTGGCACAATGGAATGTCTACTCTCTTGAGTAAAAGTTTAAACCTTCCTTTCAACATTCCAAAAGTTCTTTCAATTGACATCCTTGTACTTGATTGGATAAAATTCTGGTATGTCTTGTATCTTGGCAACCCATCTTTCTCACCTTTGAATGGAGAGTAGGACCATGGTCGCATTGGATAAGCAACATCTCCTATTAAACTATAAGGTAAAAACTTGTCTTTCATCATTTGATTTCCTAACTTTGTTTTTTGGAAAAAAAGCCCAATCATGAATACCACATGCCCATCCATAATCATAATCCCAAAAACTACACTTTGCATTTACAACTCTTTGAATCAATGTGGAGTGAAAACCTTTTCGATGATAATATGATTTGGGATTTACCTTAGGTGTAATAATTGGAACATGACTACCATCTATGGCACCTAGGATGTAAGGAATTCCATGTAAGTATTCAAAACTAGTGGTAATTTCTTTGATTTGTTTTTAGTTAATTTAGGTATCACCAAAGATTTCAAGTGCTTTTTAATTGCTACAAAAAATTCTCTCACTATAATGGATGCCATACTTTTTGCAATGTCGTAGACCTCTCCAAACATTTGTAATGAATTTCCACCCACTACCCAATCTTGCAAAAGCCACTGCTATACTAGCTTCCACATGAATGTTTTTTTTTCATGTTTATATTTTTTTGTTCAAGACTTGAACCTACAACCCTAACCAAAGCATGAAATGTGTCAAAGCTTAACCTTGTACGTTGTCAAAACATTTTCTCCAAAAAACTCCCAAAAAGTTGATTAAGTACATCCAACTACCCTCTCATACCTCCATATGCTTTGAACTCTTGGTGGCATGTTCATAAACTCTGGAAAAAACAGTAAGGCACTCATAATATTCTAATGTTATGTAATAGCTACTCGTTGCAATGAGACCACTTGTACAATGACTTGATGGACGACCATAAGTAAAAACTAGGACCACAAATATTTTGTGCCTATGCTCATCCATTGTGTTTTTGTAGAAGAAAACACAAAAACCAAAGAGAAAGCAAGAAACAAAGAAAAAAACATGAAAAAAAAAGAGAAAAAATAAAATGACAACCTAATCCTCTCACATGTGAATCTCACTTTTTACTAACTGGACCCTCAAATTGGACCCTATGCCTTTACACACACTCATTGCACCTTATAAAATTTATTTTATTTAATGTGAAGATGGGTTCAAATTAAAAGTTCAATTTGCTCCAATTTGTTTTAGATTGGTCCTTGGAATTTGGACCCTAGACCTTCATCTAAAGTGGCCCTAACTTATTAGTAACAAGTATCTAGTAATTTATTTTGGGAATGAATTTGATTATCAATCAAGTCATGTAGCTATGTTTGGGTGAAAAATATTTATGTATGTGATGTGTGGACAATTTTAATTCTAAACATTAGAAAAAAGACCAAGGTCAACCCCAAAGATATTGCATAAGATGGGTAAAGTATTAGAGGATAGAGGATACATGTGAATTTTTACCAAGAGAAAGAAAACAAGATGACAACACTTCTCCATTCTTTTGTGCCTTGCCATTAAGAATTCACAAGATTTTTTACTGTAAGTTGGAGGAGGACATGTTCCTCATCGTAACTTTTCATTCTTGAAGGGTAGACTTCTTATAAAGGGGGATTTGTTTTTGTGGGATTTGAAAAAAAATCCCCTTAAATTCATTATACAAAAATGTTTTCCTTCTTCATCTTTTATGTTTTTAAAATTAAAAGACTTTTTTTTTTCTTGTGATACCTAATGAAAATAATATCACAAACAAAAAAAATAAAAAATAAAATCCTTTGGATCTTTAGGAATGGCAAAGCCATTGACTGAGGGTCTTATTGGAATTGGGTCTTTACTTGGCTCCACCTCACCCGGGCCCTTATCATGGCAAAGCCTATGGCCTTGGGCTTTACTTACTACATAGTTCTCTAACAAACATGCCAAGTCCATGGTTAGACCAAAGTTGGGGTAGTTAGGTCTATTGTTTCTTTCATACCTACATGTCCTTTGTTGAGCCATGCTTAAGGCAATTACATGAAGGATATGTGTCATACGGATACACTTGCACCTCATGAGGGAAGGGGGATAACATTGTTTTGAAGTTGACTTCTCATTATGGTCCTCATGTTGTTTGTAGTGGCACCACTTTAAACCCATATCCTTTGCCCAAAGTCATCATCTTTTAGCCTACATGTATGGGGTAAAGGGGAACCCATGTTAGCTCTATCTTTGGACTCTTTATAGTTCATGAAGTCATTTTGGGTTTGAGATGTTTGGTGATTTTTGGTGTGCTACTTTGGTATATAATTATGATGACAAATTTGGTGCAATTTGGTGAATTTTGGAGCATTATTTTTGTGATTTTTGGGTGAAATTGGGTGCATAATTTTGGTGCATCATTATGATGAATATTTTTGTGAAGATTGATAATTTTTGGTGTATTATTGTGGTGGCAATTTTGGTGGTGAAGTTTAATGATTTTTTGGTTAAGTTTTTTTCAATATATTTCATTCTTCAAATAATTAATTCTTGAAAATATGGAAGTATTAAAAGGCACATATTTCTGAAATTAATGTGAATCAAATGAAATTTATCAATATATTCAAGAGTTTTATGATTTTATTTTGGGACGATATTTTATAATGGATTTAGTAAAAAAATCATGATTTTTGGTAATACCTTTCATGATCTTTGGTTTTTAAATGATAGTTTTAAAATAAATGTTCACTACTAAACGACATATACATGCACTAACTAGATTAGAAGTTATTCAAAAGATGCATAAAATCATTGGACAAACTTGTATGCATTATACGAAAATTACTTAATCATTTTATTTCCATCTTCATTTCAATCACCTTAATCCAATGCTTGGATTATGATGTGTGCTTGCACTTTTAATTGAAACAATCACATGTAAAGACAATGGCATGATCCTCATGTAATTTACATTTTATTGCTGAAGAGTGTAGTCAAAAACGTTTGTAAGAAATTTTGGTGGTACCCAACCCAGCCACCCAATTTTTCATAGACAATTCTTTCAAATGTAGGTACTAGGTGATGTTCAAATGCAAATCCATTTGGTCAGCTGCTAGAGGTGCAAGCTGGAATGTGTATGGCTGGGCAACCCATGCACATGCTTACTTTGGACTGTGTATATTTTGCATTGAACAATGAATTGGGTTTGTGATGGTGTTCCCAAAGCTAAATGATAGTATTCAAATTCCCAATGATCTTAATAAGAATTTGATGAGTACCTACCATTGAATGTTAAATTGGCAACATATAAATGAAAGTGCAATCATTTTATGGAAAAGCTAATAAGCAAGCTAGACCCTAAAGTAATATGATATGTTGAATTTATTTATTTTGCAAGATTTAGCTATATATTGAGGTTTTACTAATTTTCATTCATGCATAGATGAACAATTTATAGTGTTTTTTTTTTAGTGGTGCAATTTATGAACAAGCATTTTGCCACATGAATGATATCTTTGCCTAAAAAATTATGCTATATATTTGTGAAATTACAATCAAGGTACTTATAATTACTTTTGGAAGTCCCTAAATAATCAATTTTGGTAAATTTCCTTTTGTTTTAATGTGAGTTCCCAAAGTTATGATTGAGTGGAAAGGATCATCCAAATAGTGCATTAAAAAAAAATACTAATTTCTTTTCAGTTCAAGTAACTAAAACCAATGTTTGCGCATGTTCCAAATAGATCATGTGACCTAGCACCCACAAGTGCACCATCCCTTGGAAACCCATTAGAACTCATGTATGAACCATAATTGAGTTACCAAGGTTCCACCTTGGTAACCTACTCTACAAACCTTGGTAACACATCCCACAAACCCTAGTACTTTCCCCTTTCCCTTACCTTAAATAACTACTACCTATGTAAGTAGGTAAGCATGACTTACCCATCTATTTCATTATTTGGGTAAGTATTGCTTACTTACTTTTGCAAATGACATATTACTATAAAAAAAAATCCACTTAAGCTTAATTAATGAAAGACTGGTTTTTGGATTTTGGGGGGGCTTGATTGCAAATTAGGGTTTCCAGTTTATTGAATAGTATGAAGTTTGGCAAATCACTGCATACACAACTGAATTAGTCTAATTTGGTACTCTTTAAAGGGGCTAAGATCACTGGGCCCACATGACCCAGCACTCATTTGTGCAACATCCAAAAAAACTTGTTATGGGTGGGTTTGGGATGAACCCCAACTCTCATCCAAGGTAGTTCCACCCAAGTTCCCTCCTACCTACCTTCCCTCCTACCTACCTACCATGTGCTCTCTCCTATTTACTTACCCGTAACAAGTTACACTCTAAGGCATTGCACTCCTTTATCTATTATGTCATTCTTTTATCATAACATTTCAAAAAATGAGGGTAGTGCACTCCCTCTGGCCATTTTGCCTGCAATTGCAATTTTCAGGAAAATAAGGTATTTCATTTTATGAATTATCCTTAGTTTAAGGACAAGGTAATTGGTTGCTAACAATGTGTGGTTTGGGCACATAGCAATACTTGTATCCAAGATTTTGCATTATGGTATCATTGGAGGATAAAAAGGTCAAAGACAAACAAGCTTTTTGTAATACCCACATTATTCAATCATGACATCGGGTCTCTTTTAGAGTTAGCGTATTTAGTTCATCATTAGACAATAGGGTTCAATAGTTGGTAGGTAGGTGGGCACATGTAGGTAGAGTCCCTTCAATGGGTAGTAGTAGGTAGGTAGGTGAGGGGAAATAAATATTTACATGTTTTCATGCAATACCTTGATTTTTTGAATTGGCGTCCCTTAAGTGATCAAGAAGTGAAAATATATTGTTCTAGGTAGGTTGATAAAAAGAAAATCATTATGTACACTAGGTTAGTTGATTAATTAGTTGGCAGGTATGGATGGCTAGTAGGGGCGGAAACAAGGTTAATAGGTAGGTGACATAAGAAAAACATGCAAAATTTTGAAAAATAAATAAGAATATATATATATATATATATATATATTTTAAATAGATTGTGCTAACTTGGGTTGGTTAATACAACCCTAAGGACCCAATAAGAAAAACAACATGCCTTGTGTACCTAGCATCCATCCAAAGTTGTGCATTAATGAATGTTGGTTCATTTTGATTGATAAATTGGTAGTAATAAAGACATGTGGTGTTTTCAATGGCTTGAGGAGGATTATACATAATTCATCAAAATATATATATTATTAGATTTGTAAGAGTTATCTTAACTTTCTCCAACAAAATAACTTTTCAAACTATTGAAAAACACAAAGACATATATATATATATATATATATATATATATATATATATATATATATATATATATATATATATAATATATA
>Ga0116231_10003225_pt1 | contig 34051 bp, 29 predicted proteins | sample S1TSphgellanicum_2_FD_89695 | JGI IMG/M metagenome (GOLD analysis project Ga0116231, IMG submission 89695) | Host-associated microbial communities from peat moss isolated from Minnesota, USA - S1T2_Fd - Sphagnum magellanicum MG | ecosystem: Host-associated > Plants > Peat moss > Unclassified... | reverse complement strand
GTTTGGTTCATTTTGTTTTTTTTTTTTGTTGTGTTAGTGGAAGGGAAAAAGTGTGGTGGGGGGGGTTGGGTGCAAAAAAAAGGTCCCCCCTAACACCGGTCGTTATTTTATGAAAGGGGGGGGGGGGGGGGGGGGGGGGGGGGGGGGGGGGGGGTTTGCTTGTTTTATTTGTCATGCAAAGATATCTCAAATCACATTGCCCCTTGTTGCACCTTCTTGGTGCAATTGGAAAGGTCTTGATGAGTAAGGGTGCACAAAGGTGTTTCACAATATCTATACTTATAATGCAAAAGCTATTGAATATTCAATGATATTGTTATTGAAATTTCAAGAATATCAAACCAAATTTTTAAAGGTAATTGAGGCATATTCTTGATATTGTCGAAAAGCCTTCAATGAACAAGGTTTTATGAAAAGTGATTTCATAATTTTTACATTTAAAGTGTAATAGATTGAAAAAAATTGTGTATAAAAATTTGGTGAAAATTGAAATTTTTAACACAAATTGAAATTTCAAACTTAGGTTTAAAAAATGTTTAACTTTGCATATTACATTACACAATCAATGGCAAAAGCCACACTAAATGCTTCACTCACATTTGATCTTAAGTTGGATTTAAATGGATGTTATGAAAGGTAAGAAAAATGTTACATTTAAATCAAGAATGTTAGTTGACATCAAAACTTAAGTGACACACAATGTTAAAGGGGCAATGATTTAATTTTAAGTGAGCATCAGTTTAACATCAAAATTTCAATAAACATAAATTCTAAAATAAAAGTTTAATGTTAGATAACATCTCATAAATAAAAATAAAATTTAATTGTAACTTAACAAAATGTTTTTCCATTTTTTTTTGTTATTCACCCATTCACAACACCTATTTACCTACACCCCTCTCCAAATGCATCTACCTACCACTTATCTATTTGCCTACTTCACTTACCTACCCGCTCACCCATCTATCTATTACCCATTTACTCATGCACTTATTTACTATTTATCTATGTATCTATTTACCTACTTATTATCTACCTACCCACCCCACCTTACTCCTCCACCCACACAACATAATAAAAAAAACAATGTGCAAAAAAAACTTATCATTTTCATAGGTGTAAATGACGATGAGAAAATGCTAAAATTTAACATATTTTATTATCATAGGTGTGAATGGTAATTTAAAAAAAGCTAACTTAACATTATATTTTATGATAAATAAATTTTGGTCCTAATTGGTTGGCTTGGTGTTTTGAGAAATTAACACTAGATACCTTAACCCAAGTTTCATTTGAACAATGAAATGTATACCTAGTAACCATAGGTATCATAAGCAAATAAGAATGGGCCACCCATTGATTCACCAACCCTAACCTAATTCTCCCAAACAAGAAAATGTGAAATTAAGTTTAAAAAGCAAAATGGATAGGTGTGCATGTAAATTGATATGGAAAATGTAGTGTGCAATTTATGAGTTGGGAAAGGAAAGAAATGCAAGGTGCCAAATGTCAATCAATGGACCTTTTGGGGGGCCACTCCCCAACAAAGACAAAACAAAGGAGAAATTGAAGCTACCTTGAAAGCTCTTGCACTACTACTATGCTTATATTGTTCATTGAAACGTGTTGAAAGTTAAAGTCCTAAACCAAGTCTAGACAAGTGTTGGCATGTTCTTCTTGGATTTTAGCAAGTTTAGGTCAAGTTCTAGGTTATCCCGAGTGTGTAGGTTTCAAGTTTTTTTTTGTTGGGGGGAGGGGATTGTCATTGGAACCTAATTGGAGAATCAACTTATTTTTAAATTTGAATTAAAACTTGAATTGGAGGTGTTGTTTTTATTTTAAAAAAGTTTAAAGGTCTTTAGATATGTAAGTGTAATTATATTGAAAAAAAACATAAATTGGGTCCTACATTTTAAATAATTTATTGCATTTGATTAATTGTACATAATTAATTAATTAATTAATTAAATATCTTGGAGTGTGTATATTTTTTAAGAAAATATATTACACACTTTTGCTTTGGATTTAATTGTGTTTAATGGAGATGAAACCAAACCTTGTCTTCAATTGAACTAATTCCAAATTCTTTGTGAAAATGATTGACTTTGAAAGTTTTAGAAATTCAAAGAAACGATCTTTCTTTTCCTTGCAAAAGGTGAGGTATTGCCATGCCATACATGGTTGTAGTTAATATGGATAAGAATTGACCTTCGAATGTATTGAGAGAGAGAGAAAGAGCCATGTAGATAATAAGGTACTAAGTAGTGAGATGAAATATATTTGGTATTAATTAATCCAAGAGATTTGAAGCAATCATGAGATCATTTTAAGGAAGGAAAGAAATTTTGAGTTATAAAATATTTTGTAAATAAATAAATACATATATATATATATATATATACATGTATTTGTATATTTATCTACCTATCTATCTATACAAACATACATATTCTCACTTGAGAGAAAATGGGCCATGGAACCCACTAGGAAATTTTCATGGTTCTTTATACAAGGTAAGGAGTAAGGACTTCAAATGGTGTGGTTTTTGGAAATTAGGGTTTCACCCTAGACTCTATAGGGTCATGCCAGGGCTCACATTCCCATATTCATTGCCAAAATTCTGTCCATCCAAAAAGAGTACCCATAAAATACACCCATAATAACACCCACATTCATTCATTGCAAAAATTCTGTCCATCCAAAAAGAGTACCCATAAAATACACCCATAATAATAACACCCACATTCCATTCATTGCAAAATTTCTGTCCATCCAAAAGGGTACCCATAAAAGACACCCATAATAACAACACCCACATTCATTCATTGCAAAATTTCTGTCCATCCAAAAAGGGTACCCATAAAAAATACACCCATTAAGACAGACATGACATCCACATTCCCATATTCATTGCCAAAATTCTGTTCATCCAAAAAGAGTAGCCATAAAAAGACTCCCATATGCACATCCAGATTCCCACATTCATTTGCAAAAATTCTGTCCATTGCTGGGCACTAGTAGCACCAACTAACCCACTTATATAAACTCTGTTGCAAACACACCCAGAAGCTCAAAACAAGATTTGGAGTGCAAAATTTTGGCTCTCAGCCCTTGCAAGAAAGAGAGAGAGATTCATCAACAAAAGAGAGAGAAAAGAGAGAGAGAGACACACACACCCACACACAAAATAAAGGATTTCTGAAGTGAGAAGTGTAGTAGTAGAGACAAGATCTCTGAACAGGAGAAGATGCAGTAGGCTAAGCTCAGATAATGATTTCTATGGATTTCATCTATTTTTGGGTTGGGTTTTGCTTAACATGTTGACAAAATAGTTAGTATTCATAATTTAGTATAAACAAGCTTGTGATTAAAAGACTCAGGAGGAGTTTTGTGAATGAACAACTTGTGATTAGGGAGCTTTTAGCTTATGGGTTTTTTTTGTTTTTGTGTGATTGGAACTTGCAATGGGGGTTTTAGTTTTGGGTGAGGTTTTGTTTTAGTTTTTAGTTTTGGTTTTGGGGGATTTTTTCTTTGGGGAGAGAAGTTGGGTATGTTTGAATCCAGCCTTGATAGGTACATAGTGAGGGAGTAGAAGAAGAAGAAGAAGAAGAAGGGAGAAGGAAGAAGAAGAAACAGAGATGGAGAATATACAAGAGGAGGAGGAGGAGGAGGAGAGATGATGATGATGATGATGGCTAATTCTTCTTCTCATGATTTGCAAGGATTTTGCTTCTTCTTCTTCTTGTGGGTTTTGCTTTTGCTGCTGCTTCCAATTTGTCACTAGTTTTTTGTGGTTTCTAGTTGTAAGGAGTTTTTCTTTCTGGAGTTGTGTACATGCTGCTGCTTTAGCAGCTGCTTGCTTGCAAGGGATTTGGCAGTTGATGGATGCAGCTCCTCCTCCTCCTCCTGCTACTGCAGCGGTTTCCAAGGATTTGATGAACTCTATGGATGATGTTACTACTGCAGTGTACAAGGATTTGCAGTTGATGGATGCTGCTCCTCCTGCAGTTTCCAAGGACTTGATGAGTTCTATGGATGATGGTACTGCAGCAGTTTCCAAGGATTTGCAGTTGATAGGTGCTGCTCCTGCTGCAGTGTCCAAGGATTTGCAGTTGATGGATGCTACTGCTGCTGCAGTGTCCAAGGATTTGCAGCTGATGGATGCTACTGCTGCTGCAGTGTCCAAGGATTTGCAGCTGATGGATGCTCCTGCTGCTGCAGTTTCCAAGGATTTGCAGTCGATGGGTACTCCTGCTACTGCAGTTTCCAAGGATTTGCAGTCGATGGATGCAGCTCCTGCTGTAGGTTCCAAGGATTTGCAGTTGATGGATGCTGCTGCCGATGATGATGACGAGGAACAAGAAGAAGAACAAGGGTTTGTGGATTTGCAAAATTTTGTAGGAGTTTCCAAGGATTTGTCTTCTTTGGCTGTTGCTGCGAGTGATATGGAAACGAGAATAGTTTCTCCAGAAGAAGAAGAAAAAGAAGAAGCAGCAGCAGCAGCGGAACAATCTGTCCGGGGTAGTGAAAACCCTAACCCTGGAATCGAAAAGAAGCTGTTGTTTCTGCAGCAGCAGTCAGAGGATGGTGATGCTGCTGTTGCTACTGCAGGTGCTGGTGATGATCCTGCTGCTGCTGCCACTGCAGGTGGGAAGAAGATGCAAAGCCTGGGATTGCAGCTGAGGATGGGTAGTGAGAAGAAGCGGCGGCAAACGGTGATGATGTTGGATGGCGAAGAGCCGCCCAAGAAACCTCGGGCACCGAGATCGCAGCGTATGAGACGAAACAACTCTTTCGCTGGGGTCATCATTGGCGAGAAGAAGGCAGAGGAGGAAGATCTGGAGAGACCTAGGGTTGTGGAAACTTGGAAGCTGGCAGCAGTGGAGTCTCTTCTGGGCAATAGCAGCAGTAGTGAGGCAGCAGCCACAAGCTCCAGAACTGGAGCACAACAACTTCTAGAGAGGAGCAACTCTAGTTCTAATTCTCCTCCTCCTTTTCCTCCAGTAGAGAAAACCCTAGAGAAAACCCTAGCGCAAGAGTTCTCTCAGCAGAAACAGGTTATTAGAGCTGAAGAAGAACAAGAGCAGCAGAGTGTGGATGTTGATATGCCGCGGCAAACAGAGCAGCAGCAGGAGTTAGAATTAGGAGAAGTGAGTGGGGGGATGATACCAGAAGCAACAGCAGCAGCAGCAGTGAGGCAGCAGCAGCAAGAAGAAGTTGCTGCCACACAGGAGGAAGAAGAAGAGGTGGGTGTTGTCATGACAAGATCAAGAAGGCTGCGGAAGTTGAGTGAGATGGTGATGACCACCACCACCCAACAAGCAGACCAGAAGCTTGAATCCAGAGAATTGAATTCACTGCAATATGAAGGGAAACAAGCGGAGGTTGCTCACAGAGAGATTGATACCAGGGCCACAAGAACAAGGAAGCTAAGGAAGCTAGGTGTGAGGCAACTGCCGCCGTTGCCACCTTCTTCTTCTTCATCTAGCACAGTTGAGGATCCTCCTCCTCCTCCTGTCACCACCACCACCACCATGTCGTCGTCAGTGGAGCAGCAATTTGAATTCATCAGGCCAACAACTGTGACAAAGGAATCAGGTGTGGCAAAGCTCAAGAGGCCGTCTTCGGCTAGAGGATTCTCTACAAGAAATGACATGAGATCCCCACTCCAAGACACATCAATTGAGCGTCTGCATCGAGAAGCCACATGTCGAAAGTTGTGGCAGACTCCTGGTTTGTTACTTTTCTCCTTGAATTCCCCTCTTTTTTTGGTCTTGTCTCTTCTCCCTCTTGATCTAGCCACCCAACTGTCTGTTTTGGTTTAGGGCAGGAAATCTCTCTCCCTTCCCTTCTCTCTCTCTCTCTATCAAAGGATGCAGAAGGAAATCCAAGGGGTTTTGGCAAGGTAGGTGGAAAGTTCTTTCAACCCTAATCTGTATCATTGATACCTTTGTGTAAGGTTACGGGATACTACTACTTCCCCATCTTGTTTTTCAGGGTTTTGTTCCCTTCTGCTAGAAGGGATTTGGATCCTGGATGCTTGAACCAAAAAAACTTTGTAAAAGAAATGTGCTGCAGTGGGTTGTGCATTCAGCAATGATTGTGGGGGTGGCAGGGGGAGGGAGGGGGTTTTCAAGTGGATTTTTCGGTTTCAGAACAGACACTGTGGCGGTACTGCCTTCTTATTTACATATGTATATATATGTATCTTGGAGTTGATTGTCTCCTTGAGCTGTATGTAACTGGGAGGCACTTTGTTATCCAGGAAAGTTTTGTCAAAGCATGAAGAACAGAAAAAGGCTTTGAACATGACAATATCTTTCTCAGAAGAGGAATTTGATTTGAAAGTAGTTGGCAAAGGTGAAAAGAGAAGCGTTTTGCAGTGATAATCACACTGAGCTTCTTGTTGCAGAAGAGAGCTCATGTGTTCCTTGACCCTATCTCTTAGTGTCTGACTTGGGTGAGAGTTTTGGAGGGGATGTTGAAGTGGGTGGTTGCTAGAGTTGGACTTAGGTCTAGCTTTGGAACTGTTGTTGCATAGAGGTAATGGCACCCCATAATCTCGATGCTCACTATGTGGGAACAAAGAGGTCAGTGTTCAGTTTTGATGCAGTGTGCAGGCCCCAGGGTACACCCACCAAAGGCAGCCCTCTCTGCAGGCTCAAAGGACCATCGTGTTGTTGTCAGGTGCACCCACCAAAAGGGAGGGCCCAAGCATGAAAGGACCCTGCTAGTTCCTGCATCATGTTGTTATGCTACCTTTTCTTTGCAGTTCTCCAGGCTGAGCCTAAAAGCCCTAGCTTTTTGTTGGGGTGTTTTTATGGTTCAGAAAGCCCACTCCCAGCAGAGTGTTGCTTGTTGGAGAGTTTCGAAAGTATGAGTCTCCCAGTCAATTCATGTGTATTCATGACACTTTGACTTAGCCACTGAAGAACACCAAGACTGCGGTAGTGAACCTTCCATGGTAGTAACCAAATTAGGACCCTTTGAATGTTGAGAGAACTCATGGTCTGTGAGCTGGGGCTTTTATGTGTTGTCTCTTCTTGTATATAGCAAGGACAAGGTGATTTCACCATGCATTCTAAGCTTTCCCCCATCCAAGTTTTCTTCCTGTATCTTATATATTCAGAGCATACCCAGATTCATCAAGGGTGTTACTATGAGGGTGGAGGGAACAAGTCCCCAATTTTGTGTAGTGCTCTGCAGTTCAAACTCTTGGTGCGTGGCAGAGGTTGTACTTGTCAACTTATGGGTTCTGCACATTTGGGGTGTGTTGTGAAGAAGCTCTACTACCTATTTCTTAGTTGTTTGCCATTTCCGCCACAAACTTCTCCAGCAGGTGGTGAAAATTTGGGTGTTATTCTTTCTTTGCAGGGGACTCGGAACTTCAGCGTGTGCCTGGTAGCTTTGCATCTTTTGATGAATATGTGGGAGTGTTTGAGCCCCTTCTCTTTGAGGAATGTCGTGCTCAGCTACACAATTCTTGGGAGGAGCTTGTGGAAGGCTCTAGTGGTGATCCCTTTGTGCCTGTATCTGTAAAAACTGTTGAACGGCGTGAACGAGGTAAAGTGGCAAAAATTTCTACCACCTTTTCATAAGGGCCCATTTGTCTCAATCCTCTCTTGCAGGTGAAGTCCATTGAGTGCCCTTCAGAAGCATTCTTGCCAGGATCTGCACTTGTGGGATACTACTTCCTTGGAAGTAATCAAATGTTTCTAGATTTATGTATGGTTCTGTGATGTGTGGCTGGATGAGCCAGTTGTAAAGCAACCCAGTACCACCCCTTCCTATTTGACAAGCCACTTAAAGAGAAGACAAATTTATAGAGTGTTTTTTTCTCTTGTAGATGTTACTTTGCTTGAATGGGTGTGAGACCATTTACAGAACCTCATAGTATTCAAGACTTTTGTGGGGGGTATGATGGTCTTGATGCAGGTTGGTATGATGTCATTTTGATGCCTGTTGAACCGAAACGACAATTCCACTTCAAGGAAGGAGATGTTGCTGTTCTTTCAACACCCAAGCCTGGAATAGGTAAGGGTGGACTACCCAACAGCTGATCTCCTGATCTGTTTATGCTTGTTGTTTAGATGACCAAATGTGAATACCAGTAACTTTAAATTATCAAAATGCTGATAGTGCTGGAGCCACCCTTTCTTTGAGACTGACATGGAAAAGGGTTGCCCTGCAATTCCCAAGTGTCAGGTCTTATGCATCTTAGGAGTTTCAACAAAAGTTCTCTAAATGCAGTAGTAGACAGGGTTTAGGGTAAACCCTAACCCTAATCTGCACATTATCTCATTATGTCTGCATATTGATCCTAGTATTGAGTCAAGTAGTGGGCTTGTTCTGGTTGTCCAAATCACAGGTGGCAGAAGGAAAGGCCGTTTGAAGGGGGGGAAAGTGGAGGAGATGGAGGAAGGTCAAATAGCAGGCCGTATTGCAGGTCTTGTGCGCCGGTTTCATCCCATTGATGTCAGAGACCCACCTGGAGCTATTTTTCACTTTCATGTGTCTCAGGATGAAGCAAATCATCCAAGGTATGCTCATAGACATTTCTTGTCAGTACTGCAGGAGTTCCATATGTAGCCAGGGGGTTTAGCAATTTTTGCTCAGTGTAGTGTTTTGGTGAACCAGGATCTTTTTGCACAGTAAGAGGTGCATGATAGTTCTGGGGTGAGAGTATCAGAGTTCCCCCATTCCAGTGAGCATCAATTCTCGATGATTAGTATACTTTGCCCTGCAAAGCAGCACTTGTTTTCTGTGCTGAAATTTGCTGTCTTTTCAGCTCTATGTGTGTGCAACAGATTGTAGACTGAAGCTTTTCAAGAGGTTTGTAAAGGAAACTTTGCTCAAAAGGCAGTGATGTTGTTGCCGGTCCTTTCAAGGGAATGCAGTTTTGGGAGATTCGCTAATTTGGTCCAGGTGTGGTGTTGTTGGACTGTGGGAGTAGTGTTGGCGAACTGGATAGCATCACCAATGCAGTGTATGTGTTGCAGCAGCTACAGAAAGGAGGAATTTGGTACTTAGCTGGACTTGGGTCCATCACAACCATTCAACGTGAATACTCAGCCTTGCACCTTCTACCTGCTTTCCGCCCGCAGGTAAGTATATCCCTTTTTAGGCAAACCTGCCTGGTTGCTTGATCCTGATAATGATGTATAGAATGAACATGATGGAACAGAAGACTTCTTCCATACACCATCAGCTACAGGTAGTGTTAGTTTGTTTTTGAGATGGTGATTTCATTCTAACAAGGTCAGTCACATGTGGACAGATGATGAATGCCATTTTACGGCCCCATCCGGAGCTTTTCCCAGGGTATGCCGACCAAGTTCCACCTGCCATGCCTGATTGCTTCACAGGAGCCTTCATCCAACACCTGCAAAGAAGTTTCAACACACCTCAGCTGGCAGCCATACAATGGGCAGCGGCACACACAGCAGCTGGGAGTTCAGAGCTAAGTAACACCCCAGCATCAGCAGCAGGGGGCTCCCCCTGGCCCTTCACTCTTGTTCAAGGTCCCCCAGGAACTGGAAAGACCCATACTGTATGGGGCATGTTGAATGTCATCCATTTGGTACAGTATCAACGCTACTATGCAGCTCTCCTTCAGAAGCTTGCCCCAGGGAGTCTTGTGGCATCTGAGGAACTGTCTTTGAGCAATGGTAGTGACCGCGAGTATGATGGGGATGGGTGGGGGACAATTGATGAAGTGTTACAGAAGATGGATCGTAGCCTAGCACGTGTCCTTCCAAAGCTTTGTCCAAAGCCTCGGATGTTGGTATGTGCACCCTCCAATGCAGCTACAGATGAGCTTCTTTCGCGGGTCCTGGATCGTGGCTTCATTGATGGGGAAATGAAAATTTACCGTCCTGATGTTGCAAGAGTGGGAGTTGACACATCCTCTCGCGCAGCACAGGCTGTGTCTGTAGAGCGGCGGACTGAACAGCTCTTGGCTATGGAGCAACCCCAGGTCCTTGGCTGGCTACAACAGCTGCGAACCAGGGAAGTCACCCTTGCTCAACATGTCGCAGGCCTTCAGCGAGATCTGATTGATACAGCTGCTGCAGTCCGGTCTCAGGTATTGCAGAGTTTTCTACTGTGGTTTGTTTGTTGATTCTGTGCTTCCTAGCATGCCGTAGTATGAGAAGAGACTTTGAAAACATGATGTTCTCTAAGTTAGTGTGAGGGTCTTGCAGGGAAATATGGGGGTGGAGCCAGATGTCTTGGCAGCTCGTGATCAAATGAGAGATGGAAAGCTTCAGCAGCTAGCAGCTGTAGTAGAGGAGAGAGACAAAGTACTTGTAGAAATGTCACGTCTTTTCATCATTGAAGTCAAGTTTCGGGCAGGCAGTAATTTTCGGATTGAAGAGGCACGTCGAAAACTGGAAACTAGTTTTGCAAATGAAGCAGAAATTGTGTTCACTACTGTTTCTAGCAGCGGACGCAAGATTTTCAGTTCGCTGGCGCATGGGTTTGATATGGTGGTCATTGATGAGGCAGCACAGGCAAGTGAGGTTGCAGTTTTGCCACCTCTCAGTTTAAGAGCTGCACGCTGTGTTCTTGTCGGAGATCCTCAGCAGCTTCCAGCAACAGTCATTAGTCGGGCTGCAGACACGATGCAGTATAGTCGAAGCTTGTTTGAGCGGTTCCAACAGGCTGGGTGTCCAGCAATTCTTCTGTCTGTGCAATATCGCATGCATCCAAGAATTCGTGACTTCCCATCACGCTATTTTTATCAAGGGCGATTGGTGGACAGCGAGAGTGTTCAAGCACTGCCTGATGAAATATATCACAAGGACTCGCTTTTGCAACCATATCTGTTCTTTGATGTCAGCCATGGTCGGGAGTCCCATGGGGGTTCTGTCTCTTATCAAAACAAAATGGAGGCTCAAGTGGCGATCCATTTGTTTGAACACTTACATAAGGTGTTAGCTGAAGCTGCTGCTGCTGCTGGGAATGTACCCCCTGCAAAAGTAAGCGTAGGTATTATTACCCCCTATAAGCAGCAGCTTACTTGTTTGGAGAAGGAATTTGTGACAGTTGTGGGCTCAAATGCTGCTAGCAAGGGTGTGTACATAAACACTGTTGATGCTTTTCAAGGGCAAGAGCGTGATGTGATTATTATGTCATGTGTGCGAGCTTCAAGCCATGGTGTTGGATTTGTTGCTGACATTCGGCGTATGAATGTTGCTCTTACTCGTGCACGAAGGTCGTTGTGGGTAGGTGCATCTCATCAAGACAAAACGATGTAGCATGCACTGTTCTTTGGTCATTGCACTTTGTTGTCTTCTTGCCTTTTTCATTCTACAATCATGGAATCCTTTTATCAGCAAATGACAATAGCTTTGATAAGTTTGATTGACTGTTACTACATGTTTTCTATGCAGGTAATTGGTAATGCATCAGCTCTTGTGCAGTCTGAAGATTGGGCAGCCTTACTTGCAGATGCAAAAGAGAGAGGCTGTTTTGTTAGCTCGGCCACCTGCATTACGAGAGGACTTCTTCCAGAACCACCCATGGGGTCTAGTGGGATTCTTCACCAACCACCCCGTTCTGGCCCTCCTCTTCTGAGCCGAGGTGGCCGTGGAATGGCACCATCATCACCTATGGGTGGTCCTCACTTTTTGCCGGGTCGTCATCCCTTTGGAACTCCTCCCAGAACTCCAGGAGAGGAGCATTGGAGTTCACGACGCCATGGCCAGGATCCTGTGGCATTTTTGGAAAGGGGTGATTCTGAAGGTCAAGATTTATGGCAACACTCAGGCCAAGGTCGGTCATGTCGTGGGCAACGAGAGGGTGCTCGCCCTGGATTTGGGCCAACTTTTCAACACCCAGGCCGTCGAAGCAAAGATTTATAATGCTTATGATGTCAACTTTTGCAGTTACAGACATCACAATTTCTGAGCCAAAAAACAAGTGAATGAGCTGTACAGTTTCAGAGAAGGCTTTAACTCCCTAGTGTGACCCATTCTTCTGTTCTACTTTGCCAGAGTTTTTCTTGACAACTTTGATATCCATTTCCGTGGTGCAAAAAATGGCACTCCGGAGTTCTCTCAAATCCCATAGCAAAGCTAAGGTGAAAAATCCCACTGCTGACGACATCAGTCAGTCGATTTGTGTGGGCAGAACCAAAGGTACCCAGAAAAAATTGATTAGTGAATTCTTGTCAGAAACCTATCTCACAACTTTGCTGACATTCCTTGCCCACTGTATGTCCTCTATGTTGTGGGACAGATTTGAAAGGTGGTTGTAATTTTTACACCTGGAGGTAGACAATTGCAGATTGTGGGCCAGGAGTGTGTGCTCCCATGCATGTGGCATTTGTCCCCAAAGTGTAAGTACCTCCTCTTTACCAATGTATTGAAACCATTGCAAAGATGGGGGACATGCCATGGTGGGAAAATGCCTAGTGAAAGGAAAACCGGATGTTTCTAAGTTGTCCGGAATGTGTTAGCAGAATTGTAGGCACAAGGCAATAGTCTCAAGAAGGCAAGTTGAAGTGTACAAAAACATTGAAGTTGGGTTTGGTAGAAATTTTGCAGGTCTGTTTGTAAGTCTTGCAATTGCAGCCAATGCATACCCAAACTCAAGAAACACAGGCTGCAATTGTAGGCTGCAATTTTCAGTTGTTTTACAGGAAAATGCAAGAAATGATCGATGCACACAAGTCCCAATTTGTGTTCAAATTCACTCATCATTCATGGAGTCTCTACTGGGAGCACTTGTATCAAGTAAGTGAATCCACTAAGAAGAAAGTGTCAGGTTGAAGATGGCTCTCAATTCTAAGATGGTATTCTCTAGTCCATACGTCTTACCTCGCTTCAATCCATTTTTTAGGGTTTTTGTTTGTTTGTTTATTCACACTTTCCTACAATCTGTCAAATGTTAAATGTGACATTCAAGCTAATCATCTTCCTCTTTTATTTGGCCCATGGTTAACAATAATGTGTAGTTTAATTTCCAACTTTCCATGGATTATTATTGCGAAGGCAACTAAAGACATAGTTGTGATCTCAATGGTAAACAAAAACTTAGGATTGTGGTACTAGAAGAAGAAGAAGTGTCTTCAATGAGAGATGAGAGGATGTTAAAATCTCTTCAGTGTTTCCAAGCATTGTGTGGGTGGGCATCCGGGTGGTCAAAACTACTTTATGTGTGCAATAGGTTCAAGGTTTGATACTCCTTAAACCCTAAACCCTAAATCCTCAAATCTAGCACAATAAGAACCCCAAAACAAAATTGGCTTTTGCCCTCTTGACAATAAATACTACCAAACTTCAATCTTAACAAGGATATGAATAGTTTGTTAGGTTTTTAATAGTCCAAATTATCAAAAACTAAAATGAAATAAATTGTCATCTTCGAATGGTAGGTTGATAGTGCAACAAGTTATTTACAAAATCAACTTGATGTTTAAAAAAATAATTAATACTTTTGGCTTGTTGTGACAAGTCAACCTAATTAGTATAAATTTTCCTTTGCACCACTTTCCCCTTTCCCAAACTAGGCATTTTTTTTTAATTCAATTTTTTGATATCAGAAATTGGGCAAAAAAAAATTCCCCAAAAAGCTCAAATTTACTTGTCAAAAAAATGATGGGATTTGTTATATATATATATATATATATATATCATTCCCAACATTGAAAAATAAATAAATAAATACACCATTCACTACCACCTACATGGGAAAACTTTAACCCTTGACCAATTTGTGATAAACTTCAATTGGCCCAACAAGGGGTATTCTACATGTGACCTGGATAAACTAGATTTAGGAATTTTAAAGTACCAATAAGAATTAATTGTTTTGTGTTCCACACCCAATGCTTATGGATTTTTAATAGTGTTCAACTTCTCTATTTAAATAATGTATTTCAAATAATAAAATAAAAAGTACTTACGTAAAACTAATACTATGACATTATTGGCATGAACATGGGTTAAGATTAACCTATTGGATGGTAGTAATAACCATTCAAAATTAGAGATTTATTTATGTTAATTGGTAATCATATCAAGTTGTTAACCTTTTACTCATATGAATGTCAAGAAATTTAAATTAAAAACAAAATTTACCTAATTTAAAGTTTAGGTTTTAAGTTACGATGTTTGAGAATGAAAAATTATTGCATGAGAAAAAAATAATTTTGTGAACAACTTTCAAAAGTACTCATATAATAAAATAATTTTAGATGATAAAAAAACCTATTATCCACATTCCAAAAACACTCATATTTTTAAAATATGAAATTTCATAATTTCAAAAATATATAATTTCAAAATTAATTCAAAACTTAAAATTTTCAAAGGACTTTTACCACATATAAAAGGGGGTATAATGTAAATGATTTATTAAGCAAAGTTTGTAGCTTGTAATACAAGAAAATTAAAAAATATAAAAATGAATTTTTGACTAAGATTTGAAGTTATGATCATTTTTCAAAATGAAACACTAAAATCTACAAGAAATTTTCACCCTTTTAAAAAATCATATTTATTCCTTAATGATGAACAAAAAAAATTGTGATGTATTGAGATAATTATAAGCATTTTCTACAACAAGTTACAAAAGACTTAATCCAAAAATTTATTTGTATTAAAAAACCAATTTGGGGCAAAAAGATTTGCAATCCTTGTCTAAAGTAATGCCATTAGCTTGTTCAATTTCGTTTGGACCCAAATATTGATCACATAGTCACATTACATTGAAAATTTTACTATCCATTAGATAGTGATCAAAATGGTCGTTAGGTAACCTAAAAAAACTACCATCCATTTGAATATTGAATAGAATGGTCATTAGGCAACGTGAAAAAATATCATCCATTGAATCCTAATTAGAAGGATCATCAACTTGAAAATTTAATGTAAATCTCAAATTGATTTTTTAATCTTGAATTCAACCATTGATGTAGTGATTTTTATAGATGTTAAAAGTCGACCATTTAGAGAAAATAAGTTGATTGCAATAAAGATGTTTTGGCTTGGTACAAGCAAGAGTGAATTCAATGTGTTGAAACTTAGAATGTAAACAACATACCCTTTTTTTTCTAGTATAGTAAGAGGCCATGTTACGAGTGGAATTTTGCATCCATGTGATTAATAGGCATTACATTTCATGTGCAAGCTTTACACTTTTTAACCTTAAACCCTAACTCCTATAATTATGATACCATATTTCTTGGCCTCTTTTATTGCAATTCTCTAGTCTCTCTCTTCATTAAAACCACATCATTTACATCTAACATCTCCATTAATTACAAATTGTTATTCCTTAGTCTAAACCCAAAAGGGTATACTAGTTAGATCTAATTTTGTTTTTGGATGTTGAATTGTAAGAATAATCATATGTAAATTCCAATATGATTTGTAACATATTTTAACATCTACCATAATTATAGGAGTTAGGGTTTAAGGTTAGTGACTAATAGAATAACCCATGTGGTGATATTACATTAAGGGAAGGCCTTTTTTTTTCCTTTCTAAAAGGGAAGTTACAAAGTGGATGATAGGTTTATTACTAATTTTTTTTTTGGTTCATTGGATTGTGTTTGTGCCTATTTGAAAAAAATTCTAGGTTGTTCGATAACCATTTTGATCAATATTCAAATCAAAGGGGGATGTTCTTTTTTGAATTTACAAAACACATGAATAAAAATATAAGGTCCCATATATTGATTGTTGGGGTAAACATTTTAATCTAATTAATTCTATAATAAATTAATTTTTATTTTGGAAACCAAAATATAATTAATATAAGGTATGCATTAATCCCCAATATTAAATAAAAATACAACATATCTATAAAAAAATTAGGTATAAATTGTTAGTTGGTTCAATTAATAGGTTAGTAAAGTAAACTAGTGCTAATGAATGAACTAATAACAAAATGTGAAAGAATGTGAAATGAATGATCTTTTTACACCATTGATAGTTAAATCATTAAAAAACAATTACATTTTAGATGGGTATTTTGCTTTGTCAAGTCCCCAACTACCCAATTGGATGATATTTCGAACATATGTTTTAACTCCAAAAAAAATAAAATCTTATCACATGATCTTACCATGTTCAATTGTATCCTTATTACTCTTCATAATTTCAAATATTAAAATCAAAATTTTAAACTTGGGCTCTAAGTTGTTTTGCAGTACCAATGACAATCTATTATTATTATTATTATTATTTTATGTTCCCATGTATTGTCTCCAATAGTTCATAATTATTTATGTCAATGCTAATTTTCATTTAATTTGAATTAATATAAATATCACGGGCAATGCAAAAAACACATGTTAATTTGCCTTTTCCTATCCATGTTTGGGGGGTAGGGGAAAGGAGTGAGGTATTTACTATAAGGAAAGGAATGAAATAATTACTAGGGAAGGAAAGAGGAAAGGTAGTAATTATTATTTTTTAAAATGAAATAAATAGGTTTCAAAATGAGGTAGGTATGAATTGCTTTTGGAATTGTCCAAGGATAATGATACGATAAATTCCAAAAAATCATCCATATATCAATTCCTTGAAATTTCTTAGTATTGGAAAAAATATAAAATATCAACATTTGATGCAAAAAAAAAGAGAAAATTTTCAAATTAATTTAAGGTTGTTTAAATATGTGCATATTAAAAATTTGAATAATAATAAGGTGAGAAGAAAGGATCCTTCACATAATAGCCCCTAAGCAATATCTTGTTTGATGCAAGTAATGTAAAATTTTAACATATAACATCCCATTTTTTAGTATTCAAATAAATGATAAATTTTCCAAGTTTCTTCATGATCATTCTTATCAATATTCAAACCGAGGATTAATTTAAAAACTTAATTTCATGAGCAATTTGATCAATATTGAATGGATGATAAAAATTGCTCAAATTACCTCCTCATGACCATTTTGATTAGTACTCCTTAGATGATAAAAAAAAAATTCCAAGTTATTTTATGACCCATTTGGATCAATATTGAATGGATGATAAAAATTTCCACCTTATTATTTGATGGCAATTGTAATCAATATTCAAATGGATGCTAATTTTTTTTTGTCTTTCTTTGGTTGTCTATTCTCTCACCATCCATAATACATCCATCCATACATTCACATTAGTGTTCCAAGGGAATTTTTTTTGTCAAATCATTTTTTGCATCAAAGGCCATTAACCAAAAATAATAATAAATAATAAATCATTTCCCAAAATTAAAAGCAAATCAAACCTAAATTGAACAACCCATAAGTTCACCTAAAGTTCATCCATAAGTTAACCTAAGTTTGGTGTTTGATACCCTAAACCCTAAACCCGGGATCCTTACAACTATTTTTTTTGGGGAGTAATATTGATGTATATGGAAATGGAATGAATCTTAATACCCTTGCAAAACGGGTATGCACAAATTGCAAAAAAATCCTAATACAAGTATTGGATAGGTATATGTTCAAAATGGACATACCCATTGAAACTGGGTGTGAGATGGGAAAAAAGAGAGGACCAAAGAGAGGTCCAAACTGTTTTTTTGGGTCCCTAGTTTGGCTGACACTTTGTGGACAGCGTCAAACTGGGCATGAGATGGAGAACAGAGGACATTAACAGAGGTCCAAACTTCTTTCGTCCCTAGTTTAGCTGACTTTGTGGAGAGCTTCAAAATTTGGACATTAGACGGAGAACAGAGGACCTAACTGAGGTCCCAAGCTGTTTTCGCACCTAGTTTGGCTGGCACTTTGTGGGAAGCATCAAACTGGGTATGATACGGAAAAACATAAGCACAAAAAAGGGTTCAAACTGAGGATGAACAGCAACATTATTGTCCCCTGTTTCCTGGTCCTCCAACTGTTTTCGTCCCTGGTTTGGCTGACATTTTGTGGGAAGCATCAAACTGGGCATGAAAACGAGAGGACCAAAAATTAGTTCAAACTGGGGATGACTACCTATCAGCATAACTTCATTGTCCCCTGTGTTCTGGTTCGAACTGTTTTCGTCCCTAGTTTTCTTGACACTTTGTGGACAGCATCAAACAGGGTGTGAGACGGAACACAGAGGACCAAAATGGGGTTCAGCTATGAGGAACAAACTGGGCATGAGATGGAAAACATGAGACGAAAATTGGGTTCAAACTGGGGATGTACAGCTATGAGGAAGAAACTGGGCATGAGATGGAAAACATGAGACGAAAAATAGATTAAAACTGGGGATGTACAGCTATGAGGAAGAAACTGGGCATGAGCTGGAAAACATGAGACGAAAAATAGGTTAAAACTGGGGATGTACAGCTATGAGCAAAAAACTGGGCATGAGATGGAAAACATGAGACGCAAAATGGGTTCAAATTGGGGATGAACAGCCAAGAGAAAAAACTGGGCATGAGGCGGAAAACAGAGGACCAAAAAGGGGTTCAAACGGGGGATGAACAGATATGAGAACAAACTAGGCATGAGACGGAAAACAGAGGACCAAAAAGGGGTTCAAACGGGGGATGACTATAAGCATAAGTCCATTGTCCCCTGTTTTCTGTTGTCTTTTGGTGCTGGGTTTTTGGAACTGGCTGGAGCTGTACTTGGTTGTTGCAGCAGCAGCCGGGGAGGAGATTTGCAATCATGTCGCTGGCTGGTATCATCAACAAGCAAGTATCGGATCTATGTTTGCAGCGGCAGCAGTATCATCAACTCCATGGTCACAACAAGTTTCTGACACAAAATAGATCAACACCCAACAAGCAGCAGCAGCTGATGATCTGCTGCTGCAGCAGTCGCACTGTGATGATGCGAGCTCATGCATGCAACACAAAATCAAAAAACAAGGAATGGGTGTTAGCAATTGATGTGGGCACTGGTGGAACAAAAGCAGCTTTGATCACGTCGAAAGGATGTGTGTCGACATCTGCTTTCTCTGCACATCCACCACCATCTCCTTCATGTCTGTAAGTAGACCCTAAACCCTACTACATTGTTCTCTCCCTGTATGAATGTTTCTTCAACCTAGAATTGTTCTTAGTGTAATCTATTCTGTTTTGACCTAAAAAAATTCTTAGTATATAGAACTACAGCTGCAATGGTTTGCCAAAGAGTATGACCTCCTTCCACTGCTAAGGAGGAGGCAATGTATGTCATATTCATGCTCAGAAGCAGTTGTGGGTAGGGTCTTTTTTGAAATGGAGAATTTTTTTGAGAATTTTATGAGGCTGGAGTTCCCCTAACTTTTCTTCATGCTTTTCTCAATCTGCACCCCTAGAACTAACTAATTTTCATGACAAAATTTTCCAAGACTCTATACAAAAGTGAAACTGATTGACTCGAGATTCATCAGCACTTCATTTTCTGGCTTTTGCAAGTTTTATTGCTTTAGTGTTCAGATTTTAGGGTTTCTGACCTGAATGGCAAATGAAGCAGTGCAGGAACAGCAAGTGCAGAGCAAGAAATGGAGAGATGGTGGGATGCAACGGTGGAAGTGGTGAAAACGTGTATGGCAATGGCAGCAGTCAGCCATTCTGGAACTGTGCGGGCTCTGACTGTTACTGGCCAAATGCAGAATGTCATCCTTCTCCCACAGGTACATATGTTGTAACCCCCACCATTCCTTTACCTTCTTCATTCAAGTGACCTGGTGGTAATATGTTTTGCTTATGGTGATAGAACAGAGCAAATTGGAACTTGCACCTCCAGCCATTCTCTATTCAGATGCAAGAGCAGTTGCAGAAGCAACTGAGGTACATCTGATCCATATTTTTGTGCTTTGTTCGAGCTCAATAAGTAGATCTGTCGTTATGCAAATCCATACAAGTACATGTTTTATCAGTACTCACTTTTGTTAGCTCAGAAGTCATCCATATGTCATTTTCTGCCTGTTGGGATGAGTGCCTCTGGTATGTTTCTGTAAGGCAGACTCAAGAAAACAGCTGATTCAAATTTGGTTCGGGCTTTGAGATTGCTCGGTTGGCAGGTGGAGCTGATTATTTAGCGTCTGTTTCTGGATCACATCAAGGTGCAACAAGGTGGGTTGAATAACTTTGCAGCTCTGGAACACTCTCAAGGTGAAAACTTTGAAAGGAATTATTCTGAAAGCAAGGGTGGCATAAACTTTGTCTCACATGAGCTGCTCTCTTATGGTGTTTTTTTGATAGCACTGGACTTTGTGTTGACACAATCTGGTGGGCTACAGTGTTTTAGCTAAGCTGCGGTGGTTGGACAAGCATGACTCTAATGCAGCTCAGCATTGTCAAACACTTTTGCTTGGCGGGTCTGTAGTTTGCACCACCAGCTCCTCTGCTATTTGGATTACTTGTATCTGTAACAAAATATCCAGCATGAACAGCTTCAAGACTTCTGCATGATGGGATTGGGGGACCAATTGGAGGATGACAGGCATGATTATGTTGTCTGGAAGCTTTGTGGAGTTTGTGTCACTGATTCCACCACTGCCTCCACCACGGGCCTCACAGATCTATCCTTCAAGGTTGCTATTGTGCATTGATATGCTTCTCTCAACTTCAGTGCTGCAATTCTTTGTTGGATCTAGAGTCACAGTAGGTAATTTTCTAGTCTCTGAATAGGAGTGTCTGACAAGTAGGGAGGGGTGCAGTATGCAACAGGGTTGATGCATGATGTGGGGCTGGGCCACTGGATTGACAAGCTTCCACTAATCCATCCCCCCAACATCCCTTGTGGTTTGTGGTCTGAACTGTATAGCTCTTGTCTGACCAGGATATTCAGAATGTTTTCAGGAAGTAATTGAGTTCACCTTTCTGAGTTGCTTCTGGATTAGGAAGAAGCAAGTGAGTCCCAGCATCTTTTGGACAGACATGAATTCTGCGAATGGGAATTGGTAACAGGGGAGGTGAGTGCATGGGCAGCAGAAGAGTTGGGGAATGTGAGCTTGCAGGGGATACCTGTAGTGCACTGCTGTGGGGATGCAGGTGCATGCACTCTTGGGTAGGTCTTTATTTGGATTTTTTCTCTCATTTTTGATTTCAACCTACAGAAAAAGACCAGTGCTTAGGAGCCTTGATACATGGATTGATGAGGATCTTGTGGGGAAGTGGAATGTTGGATGCCATTTTAGAACTAGCTGTTTGCAAAAGCAAAGATGACATGATGCAGGAGGAAAATGACTTTTGTGCTTTCTAGGGCTGGAGCAGGAGTTCTGGGGAATTTGTATGCATACCTTGGCACTTCAGGGTATGTCTATCAAACAAGATCTCCCTTTGACCACTGCTGATATGCACATGATTTGACAGTTTCATGATTCTGAATGTGACCTTGTGATCTATTGTGTCCAGATGGGTCGCAGGCTCATTTCAGCACTCTGCAGGACGACCTCCTAAGGCTAAGCCTGTATGTATAGTAGTGTGATACGTGATTTCATTACAGCTCAATATTACCCATGTATTTGACAGTCAGACCGCCATGAGCAAAACATTATTGTAATTGTGCAGATGCCCAGACCATCTGGAGTGTTCACACTTGGGCACCCTGAGTCATCCCTAGTTTTCAAAACAGGTACCATCATGCAATGTTTGGACTTGCTGAGGATTTGTATGTGCTGCCACAAAAAGATGAGGTTGGTGCACAACTGGTTGAATCTAGTGATAGTGGTCTAATGTTCCCCCACCCAAAACCTTTCAACTGCTGATGAATCAAACATCGGTGATCTGGGTGTGAGCAAAATGTGTTCTTCCTCTCTCATCATAGATGTATGCATTGTACTCTGTGAGGTTAGATGGGTTTATGTGCAATATGTGTAGACTGATGGAAATTTCTGGATATGCAGGATCAATAATGACAGCAGGGGGAAACTTAGCATGGGCAGCATCAACTGGCTATCCAGGTGCCTCCCTCTCTCTATGCATTTTTAATGGATGCTGGAAGGATGAAGCTACACTCAAACTTGCAGATTAGTGCTGGTCGGTTCACGAAGACAGCACCATTGGTCATGTCAGTTCCATATTGCAATTGCAGGTAGTGTGAGCATGAAACAAATCGACAGCTTGGTGAAGTTGGAGAGGGCCGGATGTGGAGGTCTTCTGTATCTGCCCTACCTGAATGGTACCTCTTTTTGTTGCATCGCCTTTTATGCACAAACCCCATAGGGCGCATATAATATTTGAGCTTGCCATAGGCATGAAGTGAAAAAATTGGATTGATTCATGTGTCTGGTTTGAGGGTGCACAGGAGAGAGATGTCCATTTGAGGATGGGAATGCACGTGCATGCTTCATTGGGATCTCAGCATCGACAACTCGTGAGCAAATGTTGCGGGCTGTCAGTAAACATCTTCTTCTTCCAAGCTATGGTGGAATTTTCCTTCTGAATTACATTTATTGTTTGGTCAAGATCAGGTTGAAATACTAACATTGTGCTATGGGAAGTGTATGCAAACAGGTCATGGAAGGTGTAGCTTTTGCCTTGAGATCTAGCTGTGACGCATTGGCTGGTGGAGAGCTACATGATAGTGGTATGTGCAATGTACTGCTCATACCCACTACAGTTATATCCATTGATGGTAACTGGTATGGCAACAACAAAGGAGTTTGCCAAATCATTCAATCGCAGAAACATAAAGCAATAACACATGATGTTGTGTGATTCCAGATACCAGATGTGCTCCTCTTCGACTGGTTGGTGGTGGAGCTAGGTTGACTTCAATCACAATCAAATTACCTCTTAATTCATGTGTCAATAGTGGAGTCTAACCACCTTCCTCACAAATTGTACAGGGAGGATTCCTCATTGGGCTATAGCTTCTTAATGCATGTTTTGTTGATTCAGGTCACCAGTTTGGCCTTCGATAATGGCAGGGGTTTTTGGTCAGACAGTAGAGGTGCTAATGGATCCTCAGGTACCTATTCCTCATACTTCTTTGTTGTAAATTCCCTTTTGTTGGTATGTTCTTGTTATAATCCAAGCTCAAAAATTCATTCCTAAGGTAAGCTCCAAGAGTAATAGATGGGTTTGTATATTTCAGGAGGTAGGTGTGAAAGGAGCTGCCTTACTTGCGGGCCAGTGGCTTGGCTGGCACAGTACATTGTCTCCTGGCGGTAAGTCTCGTGTCGCCCTTCAGTAATTTCTGTGCCAGAGTCTTTTTTCAAGCCTTCAATAGAAGAGCCAGGGTGATGATGATGCAGCTACCCCAATCTGACTTCCTCTGCTTGCTGCCCTAGTCATGTCAATTGCTAAGCCAAAATTTACTGCGAGAAGGAACAACCTTTGTCAGCAACATTGTTAATATACTCCCTACACAGAACCGAATTCAAATGTGAGAGAATGCAAATGACAGTGGAGGCTTTCTGATCATTTTCAGAGCCATTTGTGCAGGAAACTGGGTGCAGCAGGAACAGACTTATGATCCATCACCGAATGATGTCAAAATCTATGATGAGCTGTATCCCATATACACCAAAGTGTATGATGGGTTGCGAGATACATTTCATGACCTTTCTGCCTTTCAGCGGCCTTCCTTGTAGTCAGACCTAAGTTCACTGTTTGGACTTAGGGTTGCATGCCCATCAGAAACAACCTACAATCCTGGCCAGTCATTTGAAACCCTGCGTCATGTGTACCTACATTGGCCATCATGTGCACCTACATTGGAATCACAATAAAAGCATTTCTGTCAGCCCTGCCAATTTCATTGGATCCTTTGCTGGAATGCTCCTCCTGTTCAGCACTAGCAGTTATTAATCACCTGTGTAAATAAGTGTTGAAGCAATCACATTTTCACAAAATTCTTGTAAGAACAAACTTGTCCTCCATTATAGTGTCATCAACAGCACTGGTATCTGAAACCATCTATATTGTTGGCTGGTAATTCTTCTCCCAAAACTTACAAATTCCACTAGAATCTTTTGTTCCAGAAACATCCCAGCCTCTTTCAGAAACTGTTAACAAAATGCTTCTGGTATGGCAGATTTCCTTCAGGAAGGAAACTAGCTTACAACAGTTTTGTACTGGTCAAACACTTCCTTGTGGAAGTAAACTAGCCTACAACAGCTTTGACCATACAGGAATTGATTGACTGTGTTACAATTGAGTGTATGCATGTGTCCACATGTTTTATACCAAAATTCGAGCCTGCTCACATTACCATCCCAACAAACACTTATCCTAACTTTTGACTGACTGTACTTACAGCCTGAGAATCCCCAATTTGAGGTGTATTCCTTAAGCCAGAGGAAGTCATAAATGTTTTGCTCAATTGGGAGAGCATTTTCTTTTGTAAACCGGGTTAGATACCTCCTCCTGGTGAACCTGGAGTATTAGGGTTTGAACCTGCAGCTCCTCCATTTACCCCACCAAACATTTGCAAGACAGAACCCATCAGTCCTGCAAACTCAGGAGGTAATTCCTGTCCATTTACAGTGAAGTTGATGCTTGTATTGACTCTGATATCATCATCACCAAGGCCCTGTTCACCACCATTTTCATGACTTTCATCACCCGGTTGCATGTTGCTTTCCTGCTGTTGTTGCCTTTGATTAAATTGGGCAGCCAAGTTCATAATCCCTGGGATCAAGTTTGCCATCTCTGGAGGAAGTTGTACATTTCCAGGCATTGCTCCACCAAACCCAGGTATCCCACCCTGCTGCAGCAACACTCAGAGCATGCTGAAAAGGAATAAAATGCACAAGAACATACAAGGAGAAGAGATTCAAAAGACTCATCTGCCTCTCTTTCTCCTGAAGAACTGGAAGATTTGAATCTCTCATCTTTTCTGTTTCTCCCTACTAATCCACATACCTGACCAAATGGGTTCTGACCCTGTTGCTGTGGCTCCTGTTGCTGATATGATTGATCTCTCTGCTGCTCTGCAAGTTTCTGCTGAGCTGCCTGGGTTTCATTCAAGCACATAAGAAATTCAGGAGGCAAGCTCATATGCAATCATGAGAGGAAATAGGAAATCTATTGGGAGACCATCACTCCCAATAGACATTATGATGCACACTAAGTTCAGCATGATGACACCATGTTTGAATTAACATTTGTCACCATAGTCCTGAAGAGGTAAGGTAGTACCATCAAATTCTCCTTCGCAGTGGCATTGTTTGGATCAAGATTTAGTGCTGCAACCCACAATCAATTGACCATAGCCTCAGTTAGGAGAACAAAATTGCCATTGATGTCTGCAATTTCTTGTACTCAAAGTTCCTCTAGTGTTGGCACAACAATGTGTTCAATCATTTGTGGTTGGAGCAAACAAAACAGAACATCACCCAGTTTGCAACTGACCTTTTTGAAACCCCTTTTCTATCGCTTCTTGGAAATGGCCTTGAGCATGGTACACCCAGCCCAGGCGGCTGTAGGCTTTGCTGTACTTGGGGTCAATCCGGATAGCATTCTCACAGTCAGCTATTGCCTCTGCAAACTTGCTGACCTCTGAATGTGCTGCTGCCCTGCAAATGCATAAGCTACCGAGAAGTGGTCAAAACTTGCTCCATCTTCATTTCTTATTATTCTGCAGTACAAGCACCACAAACCTACAACGAGATGCAGAGGCATTGAACATTTTTATTGCACCTGTTTGCGTAAAAGATCGCATTGTCATTACACAATGAAATTGCCAGTGTGTAAAACTGAATGGCATCACTAAACCGCTGCTCCTTCATTGATGCATTCCCTGCATTACAACATATGAAAAAAATCTTCATAGGTGTTGATGGAGCTTTTATATTGAGCTGAAGAGTACCATTGTTTTGGTAGAATGTTACTTTGTGTCTGGACACAAGAAGAAGACAATAGTTACCTTGCACTTTGAATGCCTCAGCAAGAATTTGTGCATCTTTCTGATCAGTTGATAAAGTCACAGAATCTCTGTACTTCTGCTTCATGGCAATAAATCAAGTTTTAGTAGGATGCTCATAGAGTAAACACTCTTTGAAATCAAATGTTCACATGCTGTTGGATGATGCATTTGCCAATGCTTGCTACATATACCTTTAAAGAATCTTGAAATGTGGTTTCAGCTGCTCTCATTCTAGTCACATACTCTGGAGAGCCCTCAGGCACCCCACCAAAGTAACCACACCACTCAAGTCCATGCCTGAATTGCTCCCACAAGTCTGCAGGACAGGGGTTTGATGACCCTATGGTGTCTGCAGCACAAGATCGATCTCAAAATGAAAAAAATATCTTTTGTGAAACTCAAGTCATCATCAAGCAGCAAAACTGAGCAAGTGCATTTATGAAACAGACATAGAGAGAGACAAAAAAACAGCAGCAGCTTGGCCTCTTTTCTCAAAACAGGTACGCCAAACCTAGAGGATGCAAGAAATCCATAAGCAGACTGCATGATGTGAAATTGTGCTGTAGAAGATGAAACTGTATGATTCTTCTAAAGCATGTTGGTTCTGGCTACATAAGTACTCCAAAAACCCAGAAATGGGGATATGAGCTATGCACCTGCAGTAGATGGCTGACTGCCTGTCCTCGCATCCTGCTACAAACACATCATGAAAAGACTGTCAAAGACAATGCACATGATCAATCTAAGCATAAGAACTGGGTGACTGTTTGATGGAGATATCAAGTGACAGAAACTAACTAGTTCCAAAACCTGAATTGAGAGGGGGAAAATCCACGGTTCGTAAGAGCAGCAGACAGACCTGAAATGCAATCCTAAAACCTACATGATTCACAACTTTGACAGCACCTGCTCATCATCATCTTTGCACAGTTTGATATTTGGGTTTCAAGATTTTATCAGCATTTTTTTTCCAGAGTTGGGAGTTTGGAGGTTTGTTTAAATTTACCAATGTTGTACTAGCACTTTGGTTGTTCAAGGCAAACATGGAAGAAGAATTTGGTGCTGCTGCTGGGGCGGTGGCTGTCATGGGAGATTCTGCTGCTATGGGCTCCTCTGCAGCAGCTGCATCTGCCATGACTCTATCCGAATCCTCTGATTGCACCAACCCTAAAGAAGATGTATGTGCAGCAGCAGTGATCAAATCAGGCAATGAGGGAAGTGGACTGTTGTCATCATCTCCATCATGCTGTTGATTGATTTTGAAAACCTCCGATAAACATTGGGCTGCAACTTCAATATCCTCCCTGTCAACACCAGGTGCTGCTTGTACTGCCATCATCACAGAAACCAACAATGTAACACACACATGTAATGTTCATCACACACACGCAAAAAGAGAACTTCCCTCCTATTTTAGTGAGAGTTCCATTCCTTGAACTTCCTCACTGTTATTGATACATGTGCTTCTTTTCTTCCAAGTACAGAAACACAATTTGTCAGAACACGACTCTTGCTGCAGAAATTCCCAAAGCGTCAAATTTGCTTCCATCACTGCCCCCTCAAGTCCAAAAACCTTGGAACCCTAGTAAAATGGCAGAAACCCAACTCAGACAATCTTCCAAAGATGATGAAGATGATGAAGAAGAAGAAGACGAAGAAGATGATGATGAGGTGGAGGAGGAGGAGGAGGAGGAGGATCATACCTGAGCTCAGAAATTGGAGAAAAGACCTGACAACACGCCGAGTAAGGGGTGAATCCGTTCTCAAGCTCTCCATCTCCATCTCCTGTTTGCTTCCTTTTCTTGTCTTGTCTTGTCTTGTCTTGTATTGTATTGTATTAAATTGTCTCGTTCTGCAACTTCGTCTTCTTCCACCAGTTACCAAGTCATTCCATCGGCTACAATAATCAGAAGTCTGCTTGTCGCTACTACTGTTCTCCTGGAAATCGCGCAAAGCAAGCAGTTCTCAAGCCTATCCATCTCCATCTCCATTTTGATTCCTTTCTTCTGTTCTGTTCTGTTCTGTTCTCTCTTCTCTCCTCTCTTTGTCTCCCCGTGCGACTTCGTCTTCCACCAGTCACCGAATCATTCCATCGGCTAAGCGACCATTATTGTTCCCCTCGAAACCATGCAAGACAAGAAGAATATCACTTCGTCTTCCAAATTAGACGACAAACATAAGCACACAACCCCGAACAGGATTCGCTACTTCCAGGACACAAACACACACACAAGGAGAGAGAGAGAGAGAGAGAGAGAGAGAGAGAGAGAGAGAGAGCAGTTCTTCGAATCAGCTCCAGTCAAGAACAGTGGAAGAAACCTAACTGCATACGCAATCTTTGACCGTTCTACGGAATGCATGCTCATCGGTAGCTTGTCTGCTCAAGATCTTTGTGTGTGTGTGTGTGTGTGTGTGTGTGTATTGTGTGTCTATGCTCGTGTCTCTGGTGTCGCGCTTGTAGGGTTTCGTCAAGGGTTTCTTCAAGGAAAGAAGAAGACACACACACAGAGAAAGAGAGGTAGACGTCCCGTGTAGAAGTGGAAGAACGCGAGAATGTGGACGACGGCAGCAGGAGGAGGAAGGAGGAGGTATAGAAGCTTGACGACGTTGAGGAGAGTGAGGCCCAGATGCTTGCTCCTTCTTTTTCTGATAGCGATCTGTGTGCCTGTCATCTTCTTCAACTATACAACCATCTCCTATCTCTTGCGACCCATTTGGGACTCTCCTCCAAAGCCCTTCCAGGTAAGCTTCTGTCTCTGTCACTGTCTCTGTCCCTGTTGTGTTTCTTTGTTTATTTTTTTCTTCCTCCCACAGTGCAGATCCTATACCCCTGGTTGATCACATGTGGAGGAGGAGTAGGAAGGAGGCATCTGTCAAGGTTTGCAGGATGTGTACAACATCAGCAGCAAGGCTTCTTCTTCTTCTTCTTCTCATCCTCATCTATGCTGCATGATGAATTCAGCAATAGTCGCTCTCTCCTCAGGGGATTTTTTTGTCTCTTTTCCCAGTCATCCAGTGTGTGATGATGATGCATGCAAACATTTTTTTACCTTATGGTAGGTAGCATCTTTTCCTTATGGGTGCAACAATGCACATGATGATGATGTGTTTTTCCTCAACAGATTATCCCACACTATTATGCTGAAAATGTTTCCATGGAGCATTTGTGTCAGCTGCATGGATGGAGTCTTCGCAAGAAACCTCCTCGTCGTGTGTTTGATGCAGTCATCTTCAGCAATGAGATTGATCTTCTGGAGATTCGTGTACAGGTGTAGTGTTGTTGTTCTTTCTTTCATCTTCTGTTGTTGCTTTTGTTGCATTTCATTGTTGTTGCATCTGTTGGGTGGTTGGATCTCTCTCGAAGAAAGAAAGAAAAGCTCATGAAACCATACTGTCAGTTTTCTGTGCTGCTCTCTGTGTATTTTCTGATGATCATTCCAGGCTTTTTTGTTTTCATGAATTTCTGAAGTTGCTCAGATGTCAGAAAGGAGGAATAGTTCCATGCAAAGTGAGCAAGGCTTTTCTGTACTGTTTTGTGTTTGTGGGTATGTAGGAACTGATGCCGTATGTCACCAAATTCTTGGTCCTGGAATCAAACACCACCTTCACAGGCAAACACAAGGCCCTTATCTTCAAAAATAACATTCAGCGCTTCTCGTTCCTCAGGGACAAACTCACCCACCTCTTCTTTGCTGGACGAACCCTTCAACGCTGGGAAGATCCTTTTGTGAATGAAGATCTTCAGCGCACAGCAATGGATCAAGGACTTCTCACAGCTGGAATTGCAGATGGAGACTTGGTCATCATGGCTGATGCTGATGAAATTCCTTCTGCTCATACAATCAGACTGCTACAGTCATGTGATGGTTTTCCACCCATCATGCATCTGCAGCTACGCAACTACCTCTACTCATATGAATTCTTTGTTGATTTCAATAGCTGGCGTTCAACTGTCCACATCTTTGAGCAAAATGTCACTCTGTACAGACATGACCGGGCAACTGACAATATGCTTGCAGATGCTGGCTGGCATTGCAGTTTCTGTTTCCGCTACATATCAGACTTCATGTTCAAGATGCAGGCATATTCTCATGCTGACCGTGTACGATATTCCTCTTACCTGAATCCTGTCAGGATACAGGAGATCATTTGCCAGGGTCGCGACTTATTCAATATGCTGCCCGAGGCTTTCTCCTTTAAAGATTTGATAGCAAAGATGGGCTCTGTTACCAGGTCATTTTCTGGAGTACACTTGCCCATGTACTTGCTCAAGAATCCACAAAAATTTTCATTCCTGTTGCCAGGGAATTGTATACGTGAGACACCAGTGTGAAGGGTTTCTTCAGTACTACCTAAATGTTGTGAAGAATTTTTTTCTACCTGCAGTCTGAGCTGATTCAGTCCAAAGGGTCTCTTTTTGACTTCATAGACAATCTTCAGTATCCCTTTTGTGGAGCATGCACAGTGTGACCTCTCAGGAGCCTTACTGAGAGACATAGCACGATTTGGAGTTGCTTTTCTTACCCATGAGTACGTTTGGTCGACCTTCCTATTGCAGATATCAGTTACGCCTGCAAGTCAGGTGTTGACTGTATACCACCTTTCGCTGGTTCTTGCATATACACTTCCAAGCCATCACAGATCAGAGAGCCTTGATCATACAGCTCCAACCTTTACAACAGTTGTCATCTCTTGGAGTTGATGGCTCAGTTAGAACAAATCTTCTTGACTGATGAAGGCTGCAGCACTCATTTCTGCTCTAGAAATATTTCAAGATTCAGTTTTCTGCCTGAAAAAGTCCTGTACTTGAAGCAGAATTGGGCCACATCAGTTTTTACAATGAGGTACAGCTCGTCCTTCTGGAGGATTAGACTGCTCAACATGATCTTCTAACTGTCTGCGTAACACCACAAGCTGTCAGAAGGCTGGTTCTGGAAGGTGAAGGCAATCGTATCATGGTTATATAAGTTTAGGGTTTCAAATTGGTTCTGCAATGCAACAAATTGCATCATCTGAAGACCAATGGAACTACTGGAGCACCCAAAGTGATGTCTTCTCCTCACCCTATGTGGGCCATTTTGGAGTTCTTGATCTGGGTGTGGCATTGGAAAGACAGAGCCCAGTTGGATCACAGGTTGGTATCCAGGGTTGAAAAGTTGTAGTAGATCCAGAATCACTGGGTCAGCTACCTTGGCAGTGATGTTTTGCACCTGTGCTTCTGAAGCATTACAGGAAGGTGTATGTGCAAGATTTTGGCTTAGATGTGACAGACTACCTTTGCCAAATTTGTGTGTTTTCACAATGGAGAATTATATGGGATGATTGTGCAGTTGCCGTTCCTTGACAGCAAGAGTCATAAAATGCCAACTTGTGCTATCTCTTTTCAGCACAGGACAGCCTTCATGTTCAGATTCTATGTACAACACAACACAATGGGTATCAGCACTGCAAGTATGTTGCAGTTATTTACAATTCACAGCAGCCTGACTTGGTCAGAAAATCTCTTTGGAGGAATTATCACCTGGGCTTCGGAGGTACCATCACATCATCATTTATCACTTACTATTGAACAGAATGTAGATACTGGGCAACTTTTATGCACAAACTGTTGGCACTTCTTTGGTGTGTGTCACTGTGAAATTAGTACTGGACACAATAGTATGTCATATACAGATTCTGAGGGATGTAAAGATGTCCATTCTGTAGCTTTTACCGTCGTCTCTTCAGTATTAGGTGGATTTCATGTTGTGGAGGAACAATCCATTTCCCTTAGTGTGCACTTGTTAATTACCAACTTCATCCTTGCAATTGTAACAAAATATGATCCTTTTCTTTTCAACCAGGTGTTGTTTCATGTCAGATCATGAGGTGTAGGAGGGGGAGGGTTCTTATGCCTATTGCTTAAGGGTGGGAGGGATGTTATGCCGACTTTGTGAATATTTGATCGTGAAAGGGTGGTCTCCAAATAGACGTAGGAAATTTGTACGAGTGTTGTATGCAATGTTGTAGCAATATTGATTGCAAGTGAAAATCAGAAGGACATCTTCAATGGTGCGCAAACCAACAATTACAAGAACTTAAAGAAATGGAATACCTAATAGACATGAAGTTATTAAAGGAGAAAGGAAGTTGATTAGGATATACCTAGTGATGTATGTAATTTAAAGGAAAAGTTAAGGAGGAGAGGAGGAAAGATAAATGGAAAGGAGATAGAAATCAGTGGTGAATCACAAATATAAAAATTTTGTCGATAATGTTAAGGTTTGTTTTTGAGAGGAACAAATGCAAAGGTTAATGATCTCGTATTGTTCAAAGAGAAAGCATCAAGCAATGCATCAAGTTGCTATCATGAACTTAAAACATATGGAGGTTAAGAGGCATAGGAGGCAAGGATTTTTACACCCATTGTGGGATATTCATAAATAAACCCTCCATATGTAAGGTATGAGAACTCATTCATTCTCTCTCTCTCTTTGTAAGAACTAGTTTTGAAAATTGATTGTTCTCACAAGAGTGAAAATTGAGTACTTTGAGAATTGGATTATAATATATATCTAAAAATATTGTGAATCGAATCAAATCTCTCCAACACTAATTTTTTTCAAACATTAAGAATCGACTTGATTCTCACATAGAAGCATAACAAATTGAAATCGACGATTTTCAAAAAAAAAAATGAGAACCATCCAACATTGGTTATAACATTTGGTCCAAATCCATGTAGACTTGTTGAGTTTGGTTCATAGACCCAAAATCAACAGGCCAACACTCGAAGAGATGTTATTTGCTTGGTGTTTTGTTTGCAACAATTTGAGCATTCTTATGTAACCATTGATAAAGCCCTAGGGTGGAAGCATTCCCAAACTATGGGGCCTAGGTTGAGGTGGTAGTCAAATATGGCATCACATTTTGCGAATGTCATGCACTTGTGAATAAATTGTTTACTCATCATAAAACACAAGGTGAACATTATCATGAACCTAAACATATGCAGATCATTACATATGATTTTGTGATGTAGCCACAATGCCAATCATCCAGAAAATAAATTAGCCAAATTTAGTTACATATGAGATATGAAAGTTTCTTTTTTAAAAGCATATTTTTATATTCTTGACTACCTATTGGAACTTATCATAAAAATCTAGCTATTTGGAATTTTTTATTTTTTATTTTTGGAAATCAAGTGCATTTTGACCATTATTTCCATGAAAAATCCTTTCTTTAAGTCAAAAATTGGCAAAACTTTGTGAATTAAAAATCACAATCATAAGGCATAGGAGGGGAAGGGTTAATTTGTAGAAACTCAATGTAAAACCTACAAGATGTATCGACATTATAAGGTGTTTTAAATGTTCATCATCCCTATTTTGGAATTTTTTTTGTGTTTTTACTATTCCAATTTCATTGGAGGCATCTTGTCATGTTTGATCCCATAATAGCCAAGTAGGTTCAATGATCTATTGCCAAATATTTAATATTTTTCTCCTAAGATTTTGATAGAATTGTTAAGAATTTAATAAAATAATTAGTATTTTTTTATTTATTGTTTCCAATAGTCCTCAAAGCATTCAATAGGGCATCCTCAAAAATAGATGGTCCAACCTATTTTGGTTGCTATGAAGGAGTAAGAGGAAAACATGGATGATGTAATAAACTCATGGGTCTTATACATGAAGTTCATTGGACTCATTAGTTCATTGGACTTCCCTTAGACATCTTATTCCTACTATTGCAATAAAAAAACATAAGAATCTCATTGATTTTGCTAACCTAATTTTCAAAGGATATGGTAATTATATATTGTTAATTGTATATATGTACAACAATGCACCTTGGTAATTTCTGAATTTTGCTGAATTTTTTTACTCATAATTATTTAATGCCAAACCTACTAGGCTATTGTGGTTATGTCCCCATAGTGAAGACCTACAATTCCAAAATATGGCAAGACTATGAACTTTCCATTAGGGTTTGATCAATCATTGTTCATTCAAAAGCCTTGAAATTGAGGTTTGGGCTTAAGAAGCACCATGGCCAAGAAATTGGATGATGACCCCAAAAAAAAAAACTACAACTAGTTATGACATTTAAGAAATTGTCTAAGAAGAAAATGTGTTTTTATGGTGACAATAATTAATTTGAAATATGATCTTGCAACTTAGCAAGGTCACAATTTTTCATCTTTTTATGATTTTTTTTTTTGAGAACACATTTTTTCCTTTTTTTTTTTTTTTTTTTGGGATGTGAATTTGCCTTGATGTTATGTTTTTGGGTGGCCGTAATTTTGTTATATATTTTGTGACTCAAGCTG
>Ga0116231_10003224_pt1 | contig 34054 bp, 30 predicted proteins | sample S1TSphgellanicum_2_FD_89695 | JGI IMG/M metagenome (GOLD analysis project Ga0116231, IMG submission 89695) | Host-associated microbial communities from peat moss isolated from Minnesota, USA - S1T2_Fd - Sphagnum magellanicum MG | ecosystem: Host-associated > Plants > Peat moss > Unclassified... | reverse complement strand
ATTGTTTGGATGAAAAAGTTATATTATAATGATTGTTATTTGTGTGAAAAAAAACTTTTTGGGGGGGCAATTTTGGTATGAAAATGGTTTTTTTTAGTAAATTTTGTATTTTTTTTAGGTTTTTTTTTTTTTTTTTTTTGATTTCATCTAACATCTTGATAAATATGTAAAATGGATTTTAATACAAAGGCTTCCAACATAATTCTTTTTATCTTTCAAATGAAAATAATTTTTCAACGAACTTTTTTTTTCAACAATTTTTTTTCTTCAACGTAATGTTGCTTGTTTGAATGAAAAACTTCATGATCCAAATGTTTTTTGTGAAATCATATGAGTGGAACTTTTCATACGAAATTGAAATGGTATAATCAACTCATATTCAATATATATGACTAAGTACTTTATCAAATGTTGTAATCATTTGAATCATTTTAGAAGTATATTTGCATTTTACAATATATTGGTACATGTATTAATTTTTCACAAATGTATTTAATATCAATCATAAAATGTAATTTCTTTTGACAATTGCATTATTTGATAGTTGAACTACTTTATTTGAATATAATTTATGACAACATTTTTAAACATTGGGTTGGAGAAAGTTGAAAGTCACACAATTTCAAAGAATTTGTTACAACATTTTTTGACCATTATAGTGTGTTTTAACCCATTTTGGAAACAAAACATATTAATTATAGGTGTCAAGAATGACTTTTGCAAGTGATATGCATGGTGGTGGTGTTTATGATGCAACACAATAGGGAGTGGATGGTGAAATTTATCTTTTTGTGGCTTGTAGATAATATGGAAGGGTGTGTAATAATGCCAAAAGGAATTGATGATGGACCTTGATGGATGGTGTATTCATTGTGTGATTACACTTATGTTGATGTCAATTGAACTTGAAAAATAAGAAGGTTTGAATTGGTGTCATAGTTTGGAACATTTTGTTTTTTTTTTTCCTTTGGAGCCAAGATGATGTTTTCTATGTTATGTAAACTTGAAATTTTAAGAGTTTGGAAGCTTTTATGTGTACTAGCATAACTTTGTACTAGGAGTCCTCAAAAGCTATGAAATAAACTCATATCAAATCTAAGATCAAATATGGCTAAATGGAATTTGTTGGGGGTATCTTGTCAAGGTCATGAGCATGTCATATGTTTTGTTGAAAAGGTCCATAATGTTGATTTGTAATGCTATGGAAGCCATGGTGATCGAGTTTGCACTAGAGGCCTTATACAACAAGTAGCAACTTAGAGTGAAGAATCATTAGGAGGCATTAACATAGAATAATGTTGATTTTATGATATGAGTAGAGTGGTTTGTGAATGATATGATTTGGAATACAATTTTTATAACTAGGATTTTTATAAGGTCGTGACAAGTTGAGGACAACCAAAGGTGTTTATAATATTCACAAGTTTTTTAATACATTTTTCTATGTTGTATGTTCATCTAACAAGTGCATTTCAAATTCAACTTAAGTGATGTATTGATGAAATAAAACATGTTTGCAATAATATTGAATGCTTGAATTGTGTATTTTCATCTAAACATAAGTAATTTGGGTGACAAAGGAATAATTTTTGTAACACAACCATGTTAGTTAGAATGAAATAATTTCTTTAATAAGAAGATAATATGAATAAATGGTTGTGATGTTTTGTTGTACATGTAATAAGTTTGACCTTTGTAATTGTAATGGAGAACAAATTAATAGAAGGTATAATATTCATACACACATACATGTATATGAAACGTAATTGAAATATAAATTGAATTTTGTGTGGAAGATTGAATGTAGGAAATGATGGTGTGTGTTAGTTGTATTTTTTTTGTAGGTTCATTACTTGCAAAAGTATAATTTTCTTTGGGTTTTTGTTCTTCCATTTAACTTAAACACCATGTGTTTAGTTAACCAAAATAGACATTATAACCAATTACTACCTAAGTTACATCATGGTAAAACCTTTTAAACACCTCACCTTTCCAAGGTATGGACAAACAACCAATGATTTAAGGCTCACCATGGTTGCTTGGATAAGATGGGCATTATCTCCCCCAATTGCATTATAACTATGCATTACTTATTATATTACAACTATTCATAATCAATCAATTTTTTTGTTCTACCACATACCAATTATGCATCACATTATTATGCATTATTTACATATTTACATTATAAACACATGCCACCAAAAAAATTGTGGGACAAAAGTTGGATTGTATAATCATTTGTACAAACCAAAATGAATATCTACATTTTTTAATCTCCAAAAGTGAACCCCTTGAGAGTCCTCAACTTGAGCCTATTCATATTGTTGTTACAATAATTACAACCTCTGTAATAATATTTAGCTACATGTAACTATTTTCCCAATGTCAGGTTGCCAAATGTTCATTTGTTCAATTGTGTTGCAACTTCATTCAAATACAATATTTGAATACAACTTGCAAAATCATAAGTTGCAATCTCAAGATATGTCTTTGGCCAATTTATCACACTAAGACATGGAATGAACATGGGATCCTTTTGCAATGCAAGGGAATGTTATTTGGTGCACACATGAGTGTGAACACCACGGAAAATGTAAAATATGGATGAAAATGAATGAATGAAAAAAATGTTGGATGAATGAAAGAACGATGAATTAAAATTGTGGATGAATAGGAAACCTTAGATGACAATTGGATGATTGAAAATAAGAAACGAGTGGAACTTGTGGTTGAAAGATGTGTGAATAATGGATGGAAGTTAGATCAATGAAATATGGGTGAATTGGAAACAAATGAATGGGAAACCAAAGACAATTTGGTTGAATGAATGCAAATGGTAGATAAGTAAAAACTATGAATGAAAGAAGTTGAAATGATTGATGAAATTATATGAATGGAAAACTTGTTAAGGGAAGTTACTATTTGTATTCTTTAAATTTATTTAGAGTCATTATGAAAAAATAGGGTGATTCACAATTGGCCTTGCAATTGGGTTTTTGAGTTATAACTTACAATGAACATTTGCAACTCATTGCAATTCAACATATTTCTATGAGCATGAGTGCTATCAAACAAGTCGCATGAGTTGCAACAAATGTAATTAATATTCATTGTATGTGAAACCATATACCTATGCAATTCATGCAACTCATGCACAACTATATACAAACAACTATTATGCAATTCTAATGCAACTAGTTTGCAACTACAATGAAATGTCATGTTGATGTTAGTTTTCGTCAATCCATCAACATTTGACATGTGTCATTATAGGGATTTTGGGGGAAAATTATTATTTTTTGAAATATTGATCTCAACTAGATCCATTATGATTGTTTTGTTTATATGGTCTTAAATGATGACACATGACACAATAAAAATTGCCAAATGGCATATTAATTGAATTTTGAAAAAATTAAAATAGCTATGTAAATTGATACATAGGCATATGTAGGTAGGATGTACCTACATACCTAGGTTATTTACCTACCTACCTAGCTGATGGCTTCAAGTTGTTTATGTAATTATGTAGTAAGGTAATTCTATGGATATGAAACAAATGTAATAACATTTAAACAAATTTAAAATTGCTTCATTTAATCTCATGCAATTGTTGTAAATTGAAGCAACCAAAAGGCACTAAGTAAATAGAGGACACAAAGGGCATGGACCTAGGTTTGGTAATACAATGTTAAAATATATTATATATATTTCAATTTGAATATATTTTTAAATAATTGATTCCAAAAACTATATATATTTCATTTTGTGAAAAAATCATTTTGAAAAATCATAAATAATATGTATAAATAGTATTTGGATATTTAAAAAAAATTATGAATCAGATTTAATTATATAATTTTTGAATTGACACTATATAAATTTGGATTAATTCAAAAAAAAAATCCTTGACCATGGGGTTTCAATATTTAATGGAACGTGTGAAATAAAAGGGTATTTTTAAATATGTCATGAAACAATAAAATATTTATTACTATAAATGAAATTTTAAAAATTATATTCTAAATATATATTTTTGTTTATTATTCAAACACCTTATTTTCATTCAAGTAGATTAAAAAAATGGTTTGAAAAAAATTACACCTTCTTTTTGCATGTCATTTGGAAAAAAATGGAAAAAATTCCCCTATAAACCTTGGATGGAAGATGGATAATTGAATGATGAATGAAAAACCATGAACAATAGGTGGATGAATGAAACAAATGTATGAATGAGAATTGTGTTTGGATGAAAAATGTGAACTTATGAAATGAAAAATAGTAAAAACATGTAGATGAAAACTACATGAATGATTGATCAAAGGTCGATGAATGAAAACTTTGGATAAACAACAACAAATAAGTCATGATGAACAATTAACTAATTTATTTGAAATGGAATTCATTGTCCTATTTCAAGGTGGTTATTATAGGTAAGATTTTGCATCTAGCCTATTTGCATTCATTGAATGAAATTATATCTTGAAATTCTTCTAAGAGCATGTTAAATTATATATATATATATATATATATATTTATTTATTTATTTGTTTGTTCTTTTCAACTATGTAGTCATTGTGTCCATAAGGACAATGTTGTGTCTAACATCTAAAATTTTATGGCATGTTCCATTTTTAATAATTGACAAAGATTGCACAAATGAAATAGGCTTCACAATGTTGGCAATAGTTAAACATGATGTACAACCCTTGTGTCATGGTGCTTCAACTCCTTTGCATGCGCATAATTTAAAAAAACATGGTGAAATCCTGAATAAGAGAGAACTACAAGACATGGATGAGATTTCATTGGTGCACACTAATTTTATAAGGAGACAAAACAAGAAGATAGGCATGAAATTAATGTGCCAATCCAAGACATAATAATGTATTATAATAATTATGTTAAAAAAACCAAACAAGTTCATGATCAAATGCAACTAGTAGTAAATCATGGTGTCAAATCAAAAGCCTCATCATCAATGTAAGCAAATAGGCATAAGGTTGAAGGGAGATGAAGAAGTTGATTGGTAAAAAAGAATTTTTTTTTGCTTCAACCCTCAATCTATCATTCCAACCTTTACTTCCTTCTTTCCCCTTTTGAAATTCCTTATTAGCCCGAACCAATATTGCGTTTTATTGGGGGTCCTTGCATGGAAGGATGTAAGGAAAAATAAAGAAGCCATAGTTAAAGCCTATCCTTCAAGACATGGATGCAATAGTAGAATAGGGGATGGATTTCGCATAAAATTCCAACACAATAAATAAATAAATTTGAGCACTTAATGGCAAAAAAATTGCAAAAGAAAATGAAAAATTAAGTTTTCACATCAACATAGTGTAGCTACGATAGAAAAATGAAATGAAAAATATAACTTATATTCATAATCCAAATTTTTCTTCATTCGTTTTTTCATCACATAATCAAGATGTAAACTATGTGTGAACAATGGTTCTAGATTGGAATTTTGAACTTCCACTAGAGGCTTTGCAACCTTGTTCCTTGTTGAACACATCTTCATCGAGTTAGCTCCAATGCCATAATGTGCACCCAAGATTCTAACATGCTTCCACTTTGTTGCCTACATTGCGTATGTGCATCATCACCATTAAACTATGAATTGATAAATTGGAATAAATTCTATATGTTTTCATATATATAATTATGCAAAAATAAATGTATGTATGTATGTGCTCAATCTATATGAAACCATGATGAAGGTCATTTGCATGGAACAAGATTGCATCACCATTGATGTTTGAATATTTATTCACAAAAATGAAACTTTCAAACAAATCTTATGTAGTGGCCCGCTTGCTTCTTCCATGGAGGAGTCAATAGTTGGTGGATAAAAGATGAATGGAATTGGTCTCGATTGTGAGGGACATCCCCAATCACAAAGTCAACCTTGTGCTTTATATGATCAAAAGCATGAATAATTGTAAAATACAAATTACTAAAAATTATAGAACACAATGCACCAAAAAAAAAGATTATCATAAAATTCACCTTGTTCACCAAAACATATTTTGAAATAAAAAGGCTAATGAAATTAGACAGATTATGCTATGTCTTATAAGCTTTGGAGCTTCATACTACGGAGTCTTTAGACTATCATAGAGAGAAATAGTACGTTTTATCAACATAATGATGAAAACTGACTATAACATTTAAGGGTTTGGTCAAGTTATTTAGCCCGAGATATCCTCATACTCCTACAACCACACTTTAGTTTCAATATAAGTAAAAAGGATGGACAATGAAGAAAAGTTGAATGTTTTCTCACACATTGCATCATTTTCTTGGAATGCAAATTGCAAATTGGGTTGTAGAATGTTGGTGCTTGTAGGATATGGACAAAATGGTGGATTTGGGATAAGGGAAGTTACTATTTGTATATATTTTATGAAGCATATGAGATTAACATGGTATTTTTTTTAGTATGCTATGAAATAATGATTTATTGAAGGAATAATTTACTAAATTTGAAAATATTTAATAATAATAAAAAATTTAAGCACCCTATTTACATTTAAATAAATTATACTATTTATTTATGTTCAATAAGTTGTTGTACCTTATATTTTTTTTTGCATGTCATATGGATAAAAATGGAAAGAATTCCCTTGGGATCAGGCTAAGTTTTGCTACTTTGGCTTCCAACCAACATTGATTTTCATTCCAAGATTATGAAAAAAGTTAGATTAAAAAGTTATGCAGAACTGAAGTGTAAGTAAGCAAGAGGTGATACAAAACTCAAAGTGTACATAGGAGGTTTTAACAGGAAACCAACGGGTTGCCTTTTGTTGCCACTCGTCGAATGTGGGAGCAGATAAGGAGCAAAATAATTAAGGCTTTAGAATAGGAATGCAACTTTGCATAACATTGTCATTCGTGTTTCACATTCCAAGTCACGGTTCCAAGCGAATGAGTGACATGCAACTGCCCATTTCTGTCCGTAGAGCAATCAACTCAGAACACGAAGGAAGAATAGGTCAATGCAGTGGCAGGCCTTTCTATTATGCTGATTGAAGTAGGTGTACCTGAGCACTTCACATGATGAAAACTCTCAGTTCACATAGTTGAAGGGAAAAACTCAAGCCGGTGTCTCAACAAGGGTCTCAAGCAACTCCCAATTACTACTACCTGACACAGGTTACTCAGTAATGGACAATCTTTCTCTACACTCTCAAACTGTCAACAGCTTATTTCTTCAAGGTGCTTTTTTCATGACTGAACTTCTGTTTAATGAACAAAAGCTACCCCTCCTCTTTGAAACAAGTGAGACAAAAGAGCAGTGTACCATGGTCAAAGCCTGGATGTCTGTGGCAACCTGGCCAGCAGTTCATTTCGAACAGCATCGATGAACTCTTCAGTGTTCAGATAGTGCTCCCTTGATACCCTGCATAACACAGCAGGAGTGTTGATGAATTTGTGTACAATTTATAGGCCCTTCAGTGTACGGCTTGTTTGAAGAAATTCATTGCTTTAAGAAATGATGAAAATGCGAACAAATTTTTTGAAGATTGGTTCACATGAAGGCCTGTTTGTCTTATCAAGTCCACTATTTGCAAATGAGGCTGACCATATTGACTACAACAAAACCATTAGGTGATTCAAGAAGAGAGAGGTGAAGGCATCTAGACATACTTGGAGCCATGGAGAAGGATGGCAAGGTCCTTTGTCATTTTGGCCCCCTCCACAGTGCCCACAGTTGCCTCTTCAAGTTTCTTAGCAAAGTCCTGAAGCCTCCTATTGCCATCAAGTTCTCCTCTGTCACCCCAAAAAGAAGAAATGACAGACAGAAATCTATTATTAGCCTTTCTGATCCACTGCCAGAGATTTTGCACATGAATTGTTCCAGAACCTGTCATGGAATTTGAAATCAATAACATAATCTGAGGGGAAAAAAATTTACAATGCAAGCTTCTGCCCAACTGCAATTTTGTGAGGACTTGCAAGAAAATGGAATTGCTCAGGAAGCAAGTGTGCAACAACAGTCTGGATCAAATGCAGTTCCACCAGCAGCTTCTGAGAAATTGTTAGTCAACAACAACAGTCTTTGGTGGCCACAGGATAGAGGCTTTTGGGAAGTACCTGTGGCCAAGACCCCGAGTCCAAGCAAAAATGGAGGCCACACTATTTGTGCTTGTTTCACCACCCTTTTGGTGCACCCTATAGTGCCGTGTCACTGTACCATGAGCAGCTTCTGCTTCAAGGGTTTTTCCATCTGGGCAGATCTACACACAAGTAGGCATTGACTGATGTTGTTAGCCTATGTTTTGACAACAGAATGCTACCAGTGTGGCCAACTGGTATCATTGGAGACAACTCACAAATGCCAGGTGGCATACTATAGAATGCTAATAACTTCTTTCACCTGCCTGGTCCAGTTTAACCACTAAAAGTCGATAACCAACAAATATCTTTGTGATTGAAAACTTCTTGATGCTTATGAGTTATGTCAAACACAGAATTTAGAGCTGACCCATGTGGATGGTCAGGTGAACTCATTGTAGTGAAGGATGGTCATCCAATTTAAGTAAAGCTGGCAGAGAAAACACTCCAGGAACACCAAACTAGTGAAGAAGATTGGGTGCAGAGATAACAGATAAATAATGGGATCTCACAAGTACTACCATTGAGTATTTCTGTGAGTGTCATTGATGCCAACAAAAAAAACGTTCAGGGGAGTTGAAGGACAAGTGGAGCTGATATTCCTACTTATGAGTTCAGATGCTATGCCCTCAATAACATGAAGAACCTATGCACAACATCAAGTAGGCAGCTGCATGCTTGTAGATGCATAACAAGGCTTTCAGTTCCAATGACCAGTAAGAGGATCTTCATGGTGATCAGGATATTATCATTTTGGGTTTGGGAAGGATTATCATTGTCTCACCAATACAGAAGTCATGAGGCCAAGAGATCCAAATCCTGCATAGAATCAAGATGAACATTGCTCATTGAACATTTTCAAGTTGCTAGCAATTAGAGAAAAAGCATTAGCTGCTAGATGCACTGTCTGTCAAGTAACAAGATAACTCTCACACACAACTGAGGACATTGAGATTGCTCAAAGGAACTCTGAGAAAGTAAGAAAAGCAGAACTGTGCTGAAGAACAATGTGTTCCAAGGTCTTTCACACTAATGTGTTAAGGCAGACAACTGGTTTGGGACAATAGGAATGACGTTTGTATTTTGCCTGCCTTTACAATGAATCAGCAAGTCAAAATCCAATGCTTTACACAGAGGCCGAATTGCCAACTGTGAACCGGTTGTGACTTTTACTTCTGATTTGTCCTTGAATTTCAAAGTGGTAAAGAGTAGTACCTTGCGCAATCATATCGCTTTGGACATCACCATCATAATTCTTACACGCCCACACATACCCTCCTTGACTCTTTAGTGCATATGCCACCATATCATCAATAAGGCGGTGCTCATACCTATCAGGAATGGCCACCCATCCCAATGTAGCATATTTATCACCTTTGTTTTGATAGTACTAAAGGTATCAGCATCTTCCTTTAGGGGTAACTACTTTTTGCAGACCAGAGGTACCCAAAACAACAAGAGATCCATAGTTGGGCAAGACAAATTGCTATATACATACGGGTCCCAGTGATAATCCCACCATTTATATCTCAAGACAAATCACCAGGGTATGGAGAAGCTAATGAAAACTTCCTTCTTTCCTCATAAGTTTCACCTACCAGATTCCAGCTTCCTTGAACTTTGATTCCCACCCTTCCTGCTCATAAACCTCCTGGAAAATGTCCTTGAACCTGTCCAAATTTACCACCCCATAATAGCATCAATTATACTCTGTAAACTTGATGTTAAACCTGGAACATCACATGGCCACAGATTAAGGAAACCTGATGTCCAACTGATTTATCTTAGATGGTAAAATGACAGCCTTGGTGTGCCAAGGAGTTATATGGAAAAATGAATCAGCATTCCCAAATCACAACCTTAACTTCAGGCTGCCACTTACAAGCAACAAAAGTCAAATAACTGTCAAGATGCTACACATCATATCTCCAAGCAGATCCCTCTGGGACAGCATAAAAATAATGAACAGAGGTGGAACATGTATACATGAAATAAGTTCCTGTTTACCCTGATTCAAGCAGTGATAGAGTGCAACCTGCCATCATATTTCTTTAGAATCGTGTTTTTTGTGCTCAAGTACAAAGGCCATTTCTTTTGGTACGCCATGTTCATTGATGATTCCGCAAAGCCTCGGATAGACTGCAATCAGAATGGTGGACTGAAAAATCTCTGTCAATTGTTAAGAGACCTTGTATTGCTGAGCTACCTAGACAAAATACAGTGTCAAAGTCTCTATCACTAGTCCACATTCCACATTCCATTGGCCATCGTGACAGAGAGAGGCGCTTCCCCAATGAACCACAATATGCCCCACGAATTTTGTCACAATCAATTGTATGAAACTAGATATCTGAATCTACTGAGGCAAGGAATCCCCATGACATTAGTGTGCCTTGAATGTCACCTTAATGCATGTCAATCCAACCCAAGTCCTATGTATGAATTTGGCTATACACTAGTCAAAGTCAAGGTGCACAAGGGTGCAAATTTCCACCTCTCAAGGTGATATAAGAACTAATTACAAACCTCATCAGTGTTGTACATGGAGAGACCCACTCCTCCCGCACCATCAAAATGATAAACCTCAAACTCCTGGGGTTCTCCTCCTCTGTCAGGAACTGCACCCATAATGTGTTAATGGACATTATCCCAGTACAAGGGAATAATACAGTACTATTATTCCCTTGCACATGACACCAAAAGGGACACAGATGCTGTCTTCATCTGCAAGTTAATCCACTGCAGCATGGGCTGGTACTGCTGGACCCAGCTAGAGCACTCAGCACAGTCCAACAGCAGATTGTGCCCTCTTCCATACTCAGCAGCTACCACAACTGCTGCATTCTGTATGGATGATGATAATGCCCACCCCTCCTGGTTCTTGTGCTGCCCTACTGGCTGGACTGGGTGGGCTTTGCATACCATCCAGTGTCGAATCCAATTGTTTGACGTGCCTTACCTTGGCCTAGAGGCTTGAAGCTTCCTCTAACCTATTTTCAATGTCACAAACCTCTAAACTGGAATGTCAAAGTTGTCAAATCCCATGTTTCTGAAAGCTAGCAGTGTGAGTTTCCAAATAGAAAACTACAAAGGAGGGTCTAAGGTTTGTCCATAGGAAAAGATCTACATACTCAAAGCCCACTTTGTCCATAGAAGAGTCATTTCATGATAAACAAGTAAAGGACCTGTGGATTCAAAAGAGACCTCAGCCAGTGTGAAGAATTTTTCATTACACATGGTCCAGATCTTCATATGAACTCATTTACAGAATAACAAGCAGGGCCTGGTAGACTTTTTGCTCATCCTGGCAAGTTGGGATTTGAACATGAACAGACAATAATGAACTTTAACTCATAAACCAGCAAATGGTGAGAACAAGGCCTTGATAGCGCACCAAATACCATCTTCAATGTGCCAGGTTCTTTGAAAACAGCATCCGTGGCCTTATACTGGTCACCAAATGCATGCCTGCCAATGCAAATGGGCTGTGTCCAGCCTACCCCATTCACAATCCATAGAGAACCTCAATCTCTAATCACATGGACCATAAACAAAAGAAAGCATGAGTGTCCCTCTAGATATTGACTCTTGCAATATCACTTTCAAGAAAGAAGCAACTAAAGCATTCAGTTGCCTCCCGAGCATTAGCAGACTGAAATCCTCACAGGTTTCATTTGTTTTTTGCCTAAGAGGAAGGAACTCACATTTACAACTATTAGTTAATGATCTGCTCATAGAGTGCATCCTTGGCTTCCCAAGAACATGTATGCCGCAATGAAATTGCTGTTCCATTGAGACCACAAACTCATGTCTGTGCTAAGTTAGGTTCTATGCCTGTACAAAGATCAGGTCATCTCAGGCTTCATGAAAGGTGGGAGGTTCATCCCCTTGCAAGGTACTTTGTGAATTAGAGACTGTAATGTAGCCTTCAGCCTCACCCTTCAAACCAGACAACACAACTGGTTTTTTCAAATAAGATTTCGAAGACTTTCTGGTATTCTACATGTGATGTGTCCACATCTGGGATTCGGTTCAAAGATTGATACCCCTACAGGTGTTCACATTATAGTCAATGATTTTGGACATGGATTGGCACCTTGGCTTATCAGAGAATGATAACATACCAGCAACAAGACGGGGAAGATTTCTACACAAAATAGGCTCACGAAACACAGTTCCTGCAAAAATCTCCAAATGTCAGAAGATCCAAAGTTCTGGTTTTCCCTATGAGATGCATTTCTCAGAGCCCTTGGTTTCAGTAAACCCAAATCATCAGCATGAGTAGCAAATCAGAATTTGAGTGAACAAAGATAGGACTAGACTCTTTGACAATAAACAATGACATCTTCTGATAGCAAGCATTCCTTTCAAATTGGTGGATAACTCTAGTAAACCTAAATTCCAATATGAACCATATGTTTTTGTGCACAGGGTTAGACCTAAGTGCAGGTCAAGGTCACCAAGAGTCAAAATGAATTTACACGATTAGAATCTGTAAGGAACAAGAACAGGAATAAGAATTGCAAAAGGACTACCCCACCAAGCTTACCATTAAGAATATTCCGAATGGTTCCGTTTGGACTTTTCCACATTTGTTTCAGTCCAAATTCCTTGACACGAGTCTCATCTAAACACCACAATTCACACTTCAGAGCCTCACTCCTCACAACTGAAAGATAGCCATGTGCAGTTCCTCATAAAGATGCACCTCCTTGAAAGTGGGTTTCCATTCTAACTGTTGTGCCTTCTTAAGCATAGGGCCCTATTGTGTGTAGCCATGTCCAAATGTTGCACTAAATTCATTTGCTTACTGATCATAATTCCATGAGAGATCAGACCAACAACCACAGTGGTCTTGACCATAACAACCTTTTATAGCACCAATTCAGACAAACTCTTCACAATTAGAGAACAAACTTGGGATTGGTGACAAACCTGGAGTAATGGTTGCACATTTCACTGCCACATTGTACCTGCATTCCTTACAAGTGTTCAACCAAATCAATTCAACCCTAATTGTCATTTTTTTTACTTCCAACTGTTTGGCTTTGTATCTCCATACCAGAAGACCTTTACCAATCCTGCACAACCTACCTGTGTACTTCCCTTGTGTTTTCATTTCCTTGCAGACCTGGGGATTGTTCTTTGTTCACTGGCAATGCAAACAGCAACAGGAAGTGGGAGCATCATGGCTTAGACAACAACTGACATAGTCAACCTAGACCCAAAGAAAATGGCATCTTACTTTTTAGCTGGGTTTTGACCTTGATCAACACACATTCCACCTCATTCACACAACAGTTCAGCTTTAGATTTTAACTTCAGCAGAGTCAACAAATGGACAGATTCACACAAATTGTTTAGAGACACTATTTTCGACATACTTGATGTTGGCTAGGCCAGCTTCAATCGTCACTCTATCATTGGTGGCATCGCGGTTTAGAATTCCAAGATCATAGTACTTGATATCCAGCTCCACGAATGGAAAAATAAGCTGTGAATCCACCCAGGTAGCACAGTTTCAGATCACAAACATCCCTTGTGTGTTTCCAGGGATCAGCTCAGATGTAGTGCATGACAATTATATTTCTGGAGACACAAATGCAATTGACAGGCTAACACTGGGGTGGCCTATGACCTCAGCCACATATAACAGAGACAGAACAATCAACATTCCCAAAATAGAAAAAAGTGTATTGAAAAAGAATCACAGACATAAGTGACTCTTCTGGATCCACTTTTGCTGACCACACATGGCTGCTGCAAACTGGAGAATGTTCTACAAACTGCAAACCCTAAAAAACCTATACATGAAAAAAGCTGCAAAAATCATCTTCTTCTTACACTAGAATATCATTTTGTTGGAGAAACGTTGTACCTTTTCCTTGATCATGTGCCATATGATCCTTGCCATCTCATCTCCTGCACCCAATTGCAAACACAATTTGGACACCAGAACCAACCTTCGGATACACAGAACTTTCAAGCCACAAAACTGACACCTTTGAAAAATGCTATTGGAAAACGCGGATGGCTCCTGCACCAAAGAGTGGGGGACCAAACTCTGTATGTTTCACGAAATCCTGCTGAACTCTTATGTGCCAAGAATGGAGGCGTAAGACTGCAGCTAAAGCTCTTTTTTTGCACTGTTGCTTGCAGTCCTGTTGATCATCATTGATAGGGAAGGGTTTGGAACGTACCGTCCATCTCCACGACGGGATTCTCCACCTTGATTTTCTCGAACTCCATTGCAGCAGCAGCAGCAGCAGTATATCGTGCATACGAGGAGGCGTGAAATTCAGATGACCTCGGCAACCGCAATCGCCATTCCAGATCACGAGTCGACACCGCAGCAGTTGCACATGACAAAGAACGAGAAGAAGAAAAAGAAGACCTTGTTCCTCCTCCTCGATTTCCACAAGAAGACGATAATGCGGAGGAGAAAGAAGATGAAGACGACTTCCTAGAAGACGCCAAAGGAGAAGAAGCTCCGAGCGAAGATCTGGATGCAACAACTGCAGACACAGAAGAGCCTTTGGCAACAACCGGCTGCCCCGAAGCTAAGCTGGAAACGGAGATGGAAAACTGTCCGGCGGCCCGGAGACGCGTGAGCATGACTAGCGCGGAAGATCTACTGCCAGTTCAGGCAACAATTACGCAATCTTCTCGCGACAAAGGAGCACTCTACTACGGCCGCAGCACTCTCCTCTGCAAAAAAGAAAAAAGATTCAATACCTAAAGAAAATTTGATCAATATTCTCAAGAAAAATCCGCAATCCTTGTCCCAAGAAAATCTCACCTGTTTTCTATCAATTGTGCTTGAGTTTTTGCCCGCAAATGCGCGCAGCACCATTGTCCTGCTTCCTTCCCGTCCTTCACGCGACAAATGCGCACTCTCTCCTCTGCAAAAAAAATAAAAATAAAATATTATAAAAAAAAAATTGCTAACTCTTCTCAAGACAAATCTGCAATCTTCTCCCGAGGATCTCAATGAACAACAAATCGCACAATCTTTCCCTGCAATTGTGTTCTCGTTGTTGGCCGCAAGGCACGAGGAGCTCAGCATCCTCGTCGTCCTGCTTCCCTTCCAGGTCGTCTTCCATGTCCCCAAATCCACATCCCAAACACGATGCTTCTTACCCTATACACAGATCTGTTCCAGATGTCAAGAGTCCAGACTCCGACCTCCGTATGACCGACACCTGGCCTTACACTCCATGTCCCAATTTGAGGTTCCCAAATCTAAGTGTCATAAGGGGTTGTGGTTTTTTTTTTTTACCACAATCCATAAGACCTCGTTTGGGTTCTAGGGTTTGGGGAGCTCTGTAGAGTGTGAACAGAACTAGGTCTGGCACTTTGGGTGGGAAGACCTCAAAAGTGGCCCATTCTTGGGGGAATTTGGGTGGGTACCCCATTCACATTTGCCCCCCCCTCATACATCAGTGCTCAGTATGTGACGCTGCTGCAAACATGTTTCTCACATCCAAGTTTAGTTATTTCCTATTCTTTTCGACCATCCATCATCAGGTGCTTAGTATGTGACCTTGCCAAATTATTTCTCACTTCTTTAAAATTTTATTTTATTTTTTTAATGGCTGCTTTAAAAACATTTTCTCCTTCGTAATTTGTGTGCAAGTTGTTCCTTATTTTTTATATTGGAAAAATCTAACCAACCTTACAAATGATCGATTTTTGATATCAATAAATTTTGATATCTAGTTTGAGCTAACTTGACGTCCTGTAAATTCTCCCTTTTCCTTTTTCTTATCTCTTTGTACATTTTCCTAATCTCCGGTGTCTATGAATAAAGTTTTGCAAGGTTGAATCAAATTTCAAAAAATGAAAATACCTTAATTCATCTTAGTTCTTATATAATCATAATAATAGCACTAAAACCAACCTTAACAACAAATTAATTAAGAAATTGCAAAAAGATTTTTCCACAACAACTTGAAGCTAATATGGTGATTATATAAGAAATCTCCATAAAAAGAAAACTTAAAGAGAACCCTAAACCTAAATACCCAAATTGTATAAAAAAAAATTTCCAGGCACTGCCCACACAGATAAACACCATGTTTGCTTTAATATATAAGATTACTAACATTTTGTGTCATTATAGTATGAACGTGATAATATTACATTTGCCTTTCAAATGGGTTGTAACTCTTCTTCATCAATGACAAAGCACACCAACATGACGAGCATCATGATCTTTTGCACTCTCAAGAAAGAACATCGCTCCAACTCATAGTTCACACAAGCCTTGTGACACAACAAAGGATGGCAACATTGAAGGACTCCAATATCTGTCAAGAAAAAAAAAATCCCTCTAGAAACTCCAATTATCCCTCTAGAAACAAAATCAGCTCACATTCATTCAGTCTACATTCTCAGGAGTAAGTGAAGTCCAAGTCAAAAACACTGAAATTGTAATCAATCAACACTTGGGTAGGGCACGGTTTTGTTCTGGGAGCTCAGCAACTCCATCCCTACGCAAATGCACCACCATCACCACCACCACCAAGCTGGGTGAAGGCAGTGGTAGTTCGGGTTGTTGGGTACTTAACTCAACAATAACAGTTTTCTTTTTAAAAAGTGTCTGGAGAAATCTTGCAGCCTGGACCCCTCAAGCTAAAAAAAATTACAAATCGTCACAAAGTCAAGCCCACCCAAATGCATAAAATCTAGCTCTCATCGAAGTATGAGAACATGTGATTCACTTTTCTTCCATCTCTCTTGTGGAAAAGTTTTTTTGTCACCTATTTTATTCCGGGGGACTTGATTCCTCTCCCCTGAGCTGGCTGTGAGTCAAAGATCTTTTGCTACCCAAAGAGGGCAGAGATCCTCCTTGCAAACTGCAGATGCTTCTGCTTCAACCATTTTTCTTTTCCTCCCTGCGAGTTTCTTTTCTCTCTGCCAACTCCTAAATGTTTCAAACTCAAAATTATCACCAAGATCGGGGCTCCCAATAAGGGGCACTGGCTCCTGCTGCTGCTGCTGCTGCACAAAAGCAATAGACTGTAGTCCATATCACAGAATCTCTCTGTGATATCATGGCTATGGGAAAAAAATAAAAATGGAAATGCTTGTCCCTTTGGTTTTATGGCAACAGTCAAAAATGGTTTTTGACCTCTATTAAGTCATCGTAAATCCACAACCATCCTCATTCTCTTCCTCACCTCATCATCATGCTTTTGCAGCAGGAAAGCTTTTTGGCCTCAGTGATCCAGAGAGCCACCACTTGCAAGGTTTGATGGGGAAGTTTGTGTGCAGGCATCCTCAGAATTGCTACTAGCTGGCCGTTGTTGAACAGGGATTCCAGTGTTGAGTATTTCCAACTGCTCCTGGCTAATCTGTGTCACTTCCGAAGGTGACAGAATTTTGATTGACCGCACACAGGTCACAAACTCCCTGCAATTTTTCACATTTGCCCACAAAATCAGTAACTTTTTTGCAGCAAAAAGAACAACCCCTTGCAAATTACAGTTCCTCCTAAACCTAACCCTAAACCCGAAACCCAACAGCAGCAGATTCACTTTTTACACCTCAGTCCCTGAAACCCAAATTCCCAATCTGAAGACTTATGACCTCAACTGTCTCAGCTAGAACAAAAATCCGCTAACCATAAACTCATAACTTTGGTAACCCAAATCTGTTGGGTATCTGTTGGGTACACATCACAACTCAAACAGAGAGAAGAGAGGACATACTCCCATGGATCATCACCAACAAGAAGAGTATCCTTCTCATTGTCCACGAACACAAGCTGCCAGCCTGATCGAGGGTCTTCGAGTAGGCCTTCCAGCTTGAACATGTGAGCTAGCTCACGTCGTAGCTCAGAATAGTTGTGGAAATTCCTGACATCCAAGGACCTACCCGGCATTCCAAGCTTGTGCACCTGGGAAACAGTGAGCCAGCCACAAACACATCAGCAAACTGTGTGAACTGATGGTGCTGCACTTTTTTTTCCAGTGTAGTTAGTTTGCACAGCTGCTCATGAGACTTGTTCACACCTTAGTGAAAGTGCGCATGGAGGGTGGTGGTGCTGCTTGACCCCAAGTTGAGTTGCGCTGGAAATTTAGGACATCCTCATCAAGGGTAGTAGCACTGCCAGGAATCCCAGAATGCAATCCAGAAAGCTCTGGTGCATCAAGAGCACAGAATGGACCTCCTGGAATCATGGTGCTGCTGGAAAAACCATTCTGGGGATCTTTGCATTTCCCAAAAGATCGAGATTCAAGGGACGCAGTGACAGTGGAACCAACCAGCGGTTGGTCGATAGAAACCCCAAAGAGGAGATGGCTGCGATCTCCAGGATGCTGCTGATCAGGATGATCATGTCCAATATCTCTGTACCCAAATGCTGCTGGTGGTAGTCCAGCAAGACCACGGTGCAGACCAGGTTCACCAAATGCACCTGGAACTCCCGAACTAGCTGAATTGTCCATTCGACCAAGCCTTGAGGTCACTACTGGTTGGGTATCAGATTGGGTCGGACTTTGTAGTGTTGAAACCCATGGTGAAGACACCTAGAATTCCCAAAAGTTTCAGATCAACCGTTGCCTCTCTGAACATCCAGCATTTCAGATCAAGCCCAAAAAGTTTACATAGCCCCTTTTTCCTCAAAGAAAGTTCAACCCATATGATAAAATTAGAAGGGGGTGCTAAACTCTGCAAAACAATACCTGAGGATCACGAGCCACAAAATTGGATCCCTGTAATGCATTTTGATTGGATTGCAGTATACTGGAGTAGTGACCTGTCCCATTGTCACCACCAGGGCAAAGTGGCCCACTTGTTGGTAACCTTCCCAACATGCTTTGCAGGGCAAATGATGGAGACATGGATGGAGAGGAAGACATGTCAAGGTCAGCTTCTCCATACCGTGAGACCACCTGGCTGGAAACCCCTCCTCCTAAGTCCATAGGCGACTGAGGCTGGCTTCCTGGAAGCTGGAGGAGAGGTCCAGCAGGCACAACACCACCCATTTGATGCATACCTTGCTTGAGCTGTTGTTGTTGATGTTGTTGTTGTTGGGCTTGTGGTGGTGGTTGTTGTTGTTGCCACATTTGCATAGGAGCCTGGGCAAGCAGCTGCTTGTTGGAGGAGTCTCTAGAGCGTATCTCTTGTAGAGCTGCAGCAGCCAAAGCCCGATAGTTCTCATTGTGAGAGGATGGTAATGTCAGCTCAGGCCTTTGCTGTTGTTGCAAGCACATCCAAGGGGAGTCCATGGCTAGACACTGGAAGTTCAGGTTGCTGAGGGCATCATTGCTGTCTGACCACAACTGTTTCTTCATCAGCAATTCAAGGTCCTCCTCTTCTGACAGCAGCAGCAAATCCCAATGGCATCAGCAGTGATACACACAAGAACTGACAATTCAGGTATGAAAGAAAGACTACCAACCAAGATAGTTCTGGACCATCACCACCACCCGAGATCCCAGAACCCTGAAACTCCTACAGCAGTAAAATTTTTGGCATTGTGCAGGACAGGCTCTAACCTTGGAATCCCCGAGGACGCTTGGATCTGAGTGCAATTGGTGGGCACAAAAGAAATGGTGCTGTCAAGGGCTCAATTTCCCAGAGAGAAACCCGTCGTTGTTTTTCACCGGCAGTTGACTCATCCCATCCAACCTGCAGATCATCAGACAAGCAGCTGCTGCTCATTACAAAAATGGTCATGGGTGCTGTGGGGAATTCCAAGACCTGCCAAAGATAGCAACTTTACAGCTGCCAAATATAGCACTGCAATGTATGTACCTTAAGGGAGCGCCAGTGAGAGTTTGGCCATCTCATTGGGTCAATATCCCCTATCCCAGTGATAGTGCCCATGTATCTGCAATCACAACAGCAAGTATCAGACACAGTTTGCAGAAGCACATCAACTGATTCTTTCTTTTCATCAAAAAGTCTTGTAACACTTTTTTACTATGTTTTCCCAAGGCATGAATATGATGAACCCACAATCAGCTCTGCAGCAGACTAATGGTAAATAAAAGGAGGCCTATTGAATTTTTTGTTACTGAAAAAATCTGAACACTATTTTCACCCATTTTCACCTTCGGATGGTGGACTCCTCAGTTTCAAAAACCATGCGGAAACGCATCCCCACAGTAGCTGGACAATTGACAATCGCATTGTGGTACTTTGCCAAAGGGATTACAAACTCTGATGGGCTTTGCCTGAAACAGCGACACAAAGCACAATAAAACAACTCAGACCCACATCCCACACGCCCCACTACCATAATCCCCACAAGCTACCATGGCTACCCATTGACCTCATCAGCTCCTGATGGTGGGTGTAGATATAAGTACATAACAATCTGCCAAAAATTTCAGGCAAACTGTTTTGAGTTTTTGTTGCATTGCCAGAAACAACAGGAAAGACACAGTAATGATGTTGGCCAGCTAGCTAGCACTCCAGAGAGATATAGCTAATTGGAAAGTCAATCGTACTCCTCATTCAAGCTACAAACAAGCATGTGAGAGTAAAAGCTTCATTCCCATTTTCAGCTTGAAAGTTTTTTGCAACTGCTGCACTGCACTGCACGACTTGGTGCAATGATGATACTAGCAGAAATATGTCAGAAAAAGCAAACACACATCTAGCAAACTGGCAACAACAACGACTTGTGATTTTTTGCAGTACCGAGGGTTATAGAAAATCGTGAAGCGGCTATTTGTGGCAGCAGCATGATTTGCAGCTGCGAGAACACCAATGTGCATGCTATCACTTGAAAGGACAGATGATGGCATGATAGTTTGCTGTCTGGTTGCCCGCCGTATTCCCAACAGTAACTGGCCCTTGTCATCCCTGTTGCCCACAAAATGGTTTTGTTTAACAGCAAACCTTGGGAGGAAAATTGTATAATATGGCAGCAGCCACCATTATTGTTATTATGCCAACCTAACAAGGAAACAATGAGACTTCCTGCAATCTGATCACTCTCCCATGTGACAAAAGGTTAACCAAGTTGCTAACAACAGGAGCTAGAATCAAACAGAATGATTACTATATTTGTTGCAGGGGGATGCAGTTGCTTGCACTGAACCAACAGTTGAGTAAGAGTAACAAAAACATTTTGACGGACCTGATAAATAGAACTGAGTCACCAGCTTGCAGTCTCTTTGCACTCACAAACACACTCCAACCAGTTGTGAGCAGATGTCTGCGTGGTTGTCCTGCAGCCCACAAACAGAAAACGCACATATTTTATCAGCTTCTGTGGGTTCCCTTTACATCATCTACACATCGAAGCTTGCACTCCCCCTTGTAAAACTGAAAAAAAATTAACTTATATAACTACTGCAAGTTAACATCTTCTGTCTTGCAACATCACACTACAACTTTTTGCTAACCTCGATAAATATGGCGGAAGTGCCATTCCTGGTCATGCAGATCCCTTGCAACAAGCTCCTGTGCTGGTGGCTGCTGCGTGTAATCCTGAAAAAATTATGAAGAACCTTAGTCTTCTAGGTTGCACTCTTATCAAACAAGAGAGCAATTCTTTCAGGAATCAAAAGCTGGATTCATGAGATTGGATGTATTATTATTATTTGTTCAGTTGAAACAAACAAGACATGGGTGGGTGGGTGGGTAGGGGGAGAGAGACAACCACACACACCAATCTAGGAAAAACTTTCTCAGCAGCACGGCGTGGGATAGAGAAGCCACCATGTGTGCTGGTGTCACTAGCTGTTAAGGTCTTACAGAAGTACTCTGTCGGCTGCTTGCTGGCAGCGGCCAATTCTGAACCCGAAAAAGATGACTCCTGCTGCTTACACTCCCAATATACCATCATGGGTTTCAGCAATTCTTCCTAGTGCAAATGGGAGGATCTCAACTCAACAATCTTCATTTGTTAACAATAATTGACAATAATTCAAATCTTAATGTCACAAAAGAAGACTATGTTTACCAGACCCACACACATGTGGGGGAGCAGGGGGAGGAGAAAGACATCATCATTACCCTACACTTACAGAGTTACTTGTGGGTATTAAGGTCATCTGTGCATAGACTTCATCTGTTTCCAGATCCGCCTGCAAGGAACACACAATCTCAATATCATATATATCAGGGCACCATCCAAGAAGAAGACCAAAACCTCCACCATCACATATGGTGTCTCTAAAAGTCTCACATGTGTCCATGAGACTATATGAGCTTTGAAGTTGAAGAACAGCACAAACAAAGAGTCTGGTAGATAGATGTATACATATTTTTGCTGCACAGAAGAGATTCAAGACATAATCACAGTATGCCTTAACAACAAGCTGAAGGATATGTTACACTTTCAGAAGACAATCAGTACAATTGAAAGCAAATGGAGACAATGACAAGAACATCATCATCATCATCATCATCATAATATTGCAGGTGCAGCAAAAGGGGTATGTTGTATGCATACATACATGTAGTGTGACATTGTCAAGGAGACAGATGAGGCGTGATGGAAGACCGGGATAGTTGGGAATATGAGCATCTGCTTCTTTCTGTGTTGAAGCAGCAACCTAAAAAAAACTCATTACCCACAAAAGCTCAGCTCAGCTCAGCTCAGCTCAGCTCAGCTCGGATCAGATCTGCAGTAGATTACATGTGGGAGGGGGAAGAAAAAAAACTAGCAATTTGTCCACACCAGTGGGTGTGCAGGTGGCACTACTCCAATTTCATCAGGAATTGCAGGATACAAACAGCTTACCTTCCAGAAGTGGACGCCCTTCCTTAGCCGTGACCAAAAACAATCAGTGAAAAGAAAGAAAGACCCAAAAAAAAGAAAAAGAAAAAACCAATTCTGTTTTACCTGCTCAGTATGACCTTGAGGAAAATACACAACCCGGCTTCCCACAGCTGGTAGCCCTACCAAAGGCCCCGCACAAGCATGCCATAGCTCTGAGTTCAAGCTCCGCCTCTCAACTGTCAATTTTACAAACACCCACAAAACCCAAACCCCAAGGAAAGGTTTTGCATCATCAAAATCCACTTAAAACAAATATTTCTGTACAAGCTCTCTTCATGCATGCATGCAAGGAGATGCAGGTGAAGATGAAGATGAAGATGAAGATCATCATCACCACCCACAAGAGAGGGTTTCCAAATCTCTTGGGACTTCTGCTGTTTTGCAGCTGCTGCTGCTGCTCCAGGTTTGGATTCCCATCATGTTGCAAGATTTTTTCTGAATCCTCGGCAGAAGAAGAACTAGTCTCCAGGTCCTACAAACCCCTGATATGGCCATTATGCATGCTTTCCTTGCTCACTGGCTGGCCGGCTGCTACTCCAAGCAGTTAGCACTTCGTTGCATCCATCCACAGAAGTGCATGGAGATATAGATGCTCAACATGGGGGCGTGTGTTTTTTTTCTTTTTTGTTGGGTTTCTCTTTCTCCATGCCATCATCAAGCAAGCTTTCTTTGAAGCATCTTATCTATCTATCGTCTCTATCTCAACGATGGCGGAATGTATGTGGGTTTCTTACCTACAGTGCCTCCTCCTATAGCTTGCTCCGGAGCTTGAACAGCACCCGCCAGACGCATTGACGAATACATCCTCACAAGCGAACCACAGTCTCAACACAAAGTAGTTGCAATAGGTAGCTGCTTCTTCTTCAACAGCCTCCCTCCAGCTTTCACCAAAACCAGAAAGAAAAAAACCAACAACTTCTTCCGATCTCTACGAAGAGGAGAGGAGGCAAAGGCTGTGTTCTTCTTCTTCTTCTTCTTCTTCTACAAAAAAACTGTTTAGAAAGCTGCCGGTGTACTGAATCTGCTGCTGCCCAATGAATGCTGCTGCTGCTGCTGCTGCTTCTTCTCCTTCTTCTTCTTCTCCTTCTTCTAGATGACCAGCCTTTTTCAGCATCCCATTGCTCCTCTTCCTACAACAACAACTCCTGGAGTTCCTGACCAAGTCCAAGCTGTGATGATCAAAAAACTCTAAGTTCCTTCCCCACCCCATTCCATCTCACACCACACCTACTGCTATTCCTTCCCTCTCCTTTTGTTTTCCCACTTCCTCTTTCCACTTGCTCCTAGTCCTCCTCCTCTTGGCGGATGATGAGCTTCCGAAACCCAACAAGGCTTCAGTCTTCTTGCTCTCCAAGGAGCGAAATAGGTAAAATCCAGCAGCCTCAACTTCTTCTGGAGACCAAAAAAGATCGATCGATCGATCACAAGCCACCAAAAGCGCAGCCGTGCTTCTTGTAGAAGAGTTGCAGCAACAGCAGCAGCAACTCCTGCCAAGCTACCACCAAGCTCTCAACGGCGACGACCAAGACATAGAGTATAGCTCCTCCTCCTCCATCTTCTTCCAAGAACTAGCTGGATTCTTAACCAAAAAGGATGCCACAAAGCTCGGCAGAAGCGTATGGGAAGTGGCCAGGAGTCTGGATCTTCGGCAACACCACCCACAACGCAGGTCAGAAGACGATTCGATTCTTGTTGCGACAAGAGAAGAAAACTCTTTCCCGAACGAGAGAGTGTTTTGTTTGGCTGCCGTGTGAGCGAAGGAGGAGCCAAAGAAGAGCGATGAAAACGGCCCCCATCCTATTCTCATCCAAACCTACGCCCTAGGCCTTCTAGACTAGGTAGGTGCCTAGTACCTAGTGCCTGGTACCTGTCTTGTTACCCCCTAGTACCTACCAACCTACCTACTATCTACTACCCCTAGTGTCTACCCCTAGCGCCCCTAGGTCTCCTAGTAGTACCCCTGGCCTACTACTAGGGTCGCTTCTTCTAGGGACCTATGACAGCAAACTGGGTGTGTGAAAAGGGCATAATAATCTAAACTAATCTTTTTTTTTTTTTTTTTGGCATGTGTGAAAAAAGGAGGACATTGTAAACTGAGGTTTTTTTCTTTTTCTTTTTTTTAGGGCCAAGGGTAGTAGTCTTCAAGTTTTTTTTTAAAAAATTAAAAAATATTTTAAAAAAATTAAGTCTTAATTTTGTGATGTTGAAAATTTTGGCATTTTTTTCCCAGAAAATTATTTTAATTTTTAATTTTGAAAATAAATTTCTGAAAAAATACCATTTTTTTAATTTAAAAAAAATTATCAATGGTAATATAGTAGTAATAAGGTTGGAAGAAGTGGAGAAAATTTAAATAATTATTTGTTTTGTCAATGTGAAAATTAACTCTAGGCCTACAATAATATACATTTTACTCAAGCCAATTTCTTGCCTAGTTGCCCTAATTTGGCACACATAATCACTTAAAAACAATGAAATTGGGCATTAACCTATAAAAATTTCCTTTGGGGTCACAAGAAAACATACCTAATTGTGGTGCAACCCATTCATATACAACTTTCATGCAACTCTTATCAATTCAATTACACAAAAGAGATTACCTATTTATTCACATGTAACTTGAACCTCTTTGGATTTGTCCCTTCTTTTGTCCAATTTGATCTTCACCACGTTAACGTGTGAGTATGAAAATCATAATTGTACACATCATGGTGGTTGAAATCCATTATCCAAGATCATACCCAAATCAAAATCCATGAAACACATGTGATTTTATGGATTTCATCTAATTGAACATTGGTGAATTTATAAGTTAAACCTAACAAAATTCATCACCTTTCAATTGTAGATAATTAATCTTGACATTAAATTTTTTTTAAAAAAAATGAACCTCTTACTTACTTACATGCAATGATAATACATCACATTGTTGCACACATTTTCTATTTATATCCCCTCTTCATTTCAAGAGATATACACATTGGTTATTTATTTTCAAAGAGTCAAAGTTTTGTTGGGTGTCCACGGATATAAACACATTTTCTTATGGAAAATATGTTGTTTAGTGAGTTTAAGTATGGCTTTTTAGTTACTCAAGGAAAATCAATTAGATGGTGACATTCAAATTACAAGCTAGATTGATGTAATTAAAAGTTTAACTAACGATTTATATGAAAATCATTTAAAGGCACATGAAGAATGTGGTGATGTCATGATGTTTTCATTAAAATTTATGTTCATTGTATTTTAGAAGACATCATATTCCTATGATGAAACACCACAATAAGATTTAAAATTTGGATAATTATCAAGGTAAACAAGCACCATTAATCAATTACAATAGAAACTTTTGCATTTTGTTTATTGTAATAATAAAGTATTACATAGATGATCTTGGTTTATTTCTTGTTGGAACAATGTTATAACAACACTACTATACCTATGGTCATAAGGAATTTAACCTTTTATTTGTCCCAATAGAAGTACTTTACTACATTAAATATGGGTTGGTTGTGTTGGGTTCTATGGAGTCCTTGGAAAGATGCCTTTTTCCAAAGTCTACAAAAATTGAAGCTACCTAATGAAAATCTTACATTAATAAATGTCATAACAAACTTGTAAATTGTGAAAAATCTTGCAAAACAAGTTGTATTAGACCTACCATGCATTTTACATGGAATTAAAGTTTAAGATTTAGACACACACCATGTAAACCAAGTTGGCCTATCGAGATTCATACCTCCAGGATAGGTATACATTTATGTTTCATTGGCTTTCAAACAAGGCAATAATGTTACATGCATTTTATGCCAAAATTATAGAATTGCCTTGGCACTAACATATTTTTTTGCTCTTGTTCATTTTCATTGATTGGTTGTATGTAAAACTACTTGTCTATGTCATGTTGTTATCATATAAACTACATGAAATGGATCCAACTTCAATTAAATATTGCAATGTATGCTATTACATCATAGGCTATTAGTGATTACATGTCAAACATATAACTCTTCACAACATGCATCACTTTGTTGTCATTCCAATCTTTGATGATATTCTCAAAAAGGAAAGAATCCATAGTGTAATGTTGTTATGCAAGCATCTCACAACTAAGTCCAAATGTGTTATCAACTTGTTTCCCAACTTCAATTTTGTTAATGACAAGGTATAGATATAAGTTCATTTTCCATGTTATCTTTAATCATTTAACTACAAACATACATAGTAACTTACATAGACAAACAATGTTATAAGAAAGTATTGGATGTTGACTTGGACCTCAACCTTATATCACATGGTTGCCATCAAGTGAAGGTTTCAAAGCACTGTTGTTTTGTATACTTATTTTAAACAAATATGCTTCAAGACCAAGCTTCCTTTCATCAAACATGGTTGAAATGGTCTCCCAATTTGGGGGTTAATTATTTTTTCATAACAAAATCAATGCTCAAACAAGGTTCAAATGTCCTCAAAATGATTACTTAAAAAAACATTAAGCTAACATATTCAAGCTACCTTCAACAATGGCACTATGCAAGTCAAGCCCTTGACCACCTCGATTTTGAACACGAATGTTCAAGATTAATCTTTGCTACCACTATGAAGTTCAACTCATGATTCATTTTCATCTATTAGCATGGACAACACAATGTACATCACTTGATTTTGAAATTTTTTGAATCAAACAATTTGCCATGTTGAAGGCATCATTATGGTTAAGATGAGTAGTAGAGAACAAAACTTCAAAAGCTCGATATTGAACAAAACTTGTTTCAAAAAAGTTTTCACAATGAAACTAATGTGATATGTCATGCAATGCACTCTTATCATGAAAGGCATTGATTTATATTGAAATTGAGTATGACATTGGTGTGCACCCTATTGGAAAATGCAACCCCATTTGATCAAAACAACTGAACTTGCAATTTGTTTAACCATTTGTAAACATTTACACCTCAATCTAAAATGGTGCTAATGCAATAGTTATGTGTTGCAAAATTCCTCAAATGCTTCTTGTAAATACTTTGATGATGAAAAGTTGTTTCAAGTTTCATAATCTCTAAATGCACAAAATGTCCAATTCAAGTTGGTTTTAGGTTTGTTGATCTACACTTGGATGTTCCAAGATTAAACAATACTTACGATCAAGCATCATTTGTTGAAAAATAACATCTTCCAAAATGTCTTTTCTTGAATGACAAAAAAGAAGAAAAAAATGGATATAAAAAATAAAAGAACAAGAATCAACCCATATCAAACCTTTAATTCTATCAGAGAAATGTTGTCACAAAGTGAAACTTTGAATTTTAAATGAATTGATTTTAGAAGGGTTTATATATATATATATATATATATATATATATATAAAGGGTTTCAATCACCAAAAAATGAAAAAAATGCATTACACATTTCTACTTTTTATGATGATTATTTTGGCGATTGCTTGAACGCCATTAGAGTAGATTATTGACCTCACATAGCACAAAGAAAAGGATTAGCCAACTTGGCAACCTTACCTTTTAGCCATTAAAGTAGTTAAATGTTACATTTCAATTTTTTTACAATTGAACATTAAAAAAACACATATTAAAATTTTTTTTTTTGATTCATCTTTCGATCATAACATGCACACAAAAAAAACTTTAAATCTCAAAAGGTAGCCACAATTAAAAAAAAGATGCATAAACATTTTAATGTTCATATATCTCACGATTTACCAAAAAAAAAACCCCCAAAATTGATTAAATCTTCCTTCACTTTGGATGGTCACCACTTTGACTACATCACAAAATTGACAAAAAGAAAAAATAAATAAATAAACACGTTGGTCGGTCCCTTACAATTATGTGTAAAGTGACACAAAAAGAGTATAAAAAACCAAATGATAGGGTGCATTTTATATTATATTATATTATATTATTGTTTTATGTTCACTTTGAACTATATGAATTTTCATGCAAGTTTCTTGCTTGCGATTTTTATATATATATAAAAGTCAGGCTTGTACGAACGAACGAGTTTAAAGTGAGGTTTTTTTGCCTTCACGATGCCTCTATCCTTATAGTTCAAAAGATGTGAAAAAATTGAGTTGAATATGTGCGAGCCACCACCATCCCTGGTACGGCTCCCATTTCCGACTAACAATCACTGAACGGAGTTCAAAAGAAGTGTGTAAAAAAGCTGCCGCAATTTTTTTTTCTTTTATAAATATATTTGGATGCACTCTTTTCGTAAGCTCATTGTCATATTTATTTATTTTTATTTTGTAATTCCCGATGGGATATCATGGGAATATATATATAATTTTATTTATTTTATTTATTTTTTTGTGACAAGTTTTTTCTAATGTCGTGTGATTTTTAGAATTTTTATTTTTAAAAAAATGGTGGTTCCGGTTCTTTAGAATTTTCGGAATCAAAGAATTGTCGGGTTTTTGAGAAAATATGAGAACCAAAAAAATCACCCGTTCCAGTTTTTTCAGAAACATGAAAGAACTGGCAAAGAACCGGAGGTTAGAAAGGTGATTTAAAATTTATAAATTAAATTTAAAAAAAAAAAAAAACCCCATCCCAAGTAAATGAGTATATACCCGAGTTGATAATCGTCGGGAATTTGTGGCAAATTCTAATACCCACACAGCACTTAGGTAGTGTAAAGCCCTTGGGGTGAGTCTTATCTCCGGAGAATTAGGACCCATATATGCTCGGCTCTACCTTTGGAGGGCCCTTATTCCCATAAAGACCCCACCCTTAGGGCTTTTACTCTACACTAATTAGGTGTCCAAATGAATCCTTCAATAAGAAGGGTGCTTTGAATGGGGGACTCTTTCATTAACCATGGTTAGAAGTAAAAGCCCCAATGGTTTTTAGGGTTGCTTCCTTTCTAGGGTTCCGGCAAATGGCACACATGGCCTCCAAATTTTAAGTTTAATTTTGTGTATGTTTGTTTCGTGTGCAATGAAACACGAAACGCGGTGGTGCTCGACAACTACTTTGTGTGTGATCCACCCTCCCCCGGCCACCCGTAAGTGGGCACCGAATAAATAAGACGAGACCCATACCATGGAAATTTGCCCAAAAAGGCACCCCCACCAAAAAAAAAGAGGAAGGGGCATGGAACCGAGACACTGAAATTTTTTGTCAATTTTAAGAGCCAAATTTTTTTTGTGAAGGTGAAAATCGGAATCCTCATTATGGGCACATTAGGGCATAACCCTAAACCCATTTCGAGGTCCTTAACGTGCATAAAGAACTAACCTTATGAAGTCCAAGGGCCTTAACGTGCATAACAAACTAACCTTATGAAGTCCAAGGGCCTTACTAAGGTCCATAAAGAACTAGCCTTATGAAGTGTAAGAACTCTACTAAAAATGGTAAAATGCTAAAGTAATTTGACCTCTTTGAAGCAAAGCTTGTAATAGATGTGTACTCTAGAATGTGCACTTATAGAGTAAATTAAGCTAGTGATCGAACACTTAATAAACGATCATAGACCTAACTAAACGCTCACCAAATTTGACACCCTTTTGGAGTGATGAAATAACAAAGTCATAATGGTCGGTGTAACAAAAGGTAGCCCAGTGTTTTAGCCTCACAAAACAAAAAAAAGAAAAACTTCATGATTTCCAAACCAAAATGTAGTAATTTATTTTTTTTTTGGGATGATAATTTTGATAAATTGTTAAATTTTATGGCATTAAGTCATTTAAAAAAATAATAATAATAGAGATGTGTATTTATTTATTTTGTTGTAAGGCATTATAGACCCTAAACCCTAAACCCTAATCTAATTTGAAGTTTGAAGCCCACCAAATCAAATTCCAACAAGCATAGCATTGAGGAGGTGTAACTCAAGTTTAGTATCACAAGTTTGGGTATATTACCTATTAGTGATGCCCAATAAAAAAAAAGTTTTTCCCCCAAACTTTTATTCAATTTTTGGGATCAAATTTGTCATTGCTATCCTTTGGAATTGAATAGGTTGTAATGAAGGACATATGGTTGTTGCCCTTCTTATCGAGGACCTTTGAATGACAAAAAAGGAAGGACTCATGTTTGGAATTTGATGGAGATTGGTTTTTTTATAGTTTCTCTCTCTTCATTAGTATTTGATTTCAATTGTCATGTTGTGCAAAATGGTTTAGAAGTTTTGAAAGTTTTGCACAATGCATCAAAAATCTAAGGAAGTTCCCTCGATTTCAGCAATGGATGAACTTGAAGAAGTTGGACAACATATGAACTCAGTGTTGTGCAAAATGGTTTAGAAGTTTTGAAAGTTTTACACAATGCATCAAGAATCTAAGGAAGTTCCCTCGATTTCAACAATGGATGAACTTGAAGAAGTTGGACAACATATGAACTCAGTGTTGTGCAAAATGGTTTAGAAGTTTTGAAAGTTTTGCACAATGCATCAAAAATCTAAGGAAGTTCCCTCGATTTCAACAATGGATGAACTTGAAGAAGTTGGACAACATAATGAACTCGGGTGAAGTGGTACAATGGATGGGAAGATTGGAAATTATTCAAGAATGTTTTGGCTATTTGTTTGTTTGTTTGTTTCACTCTGGTCGAAAGAATCTGCGGCCAGTCAAGTTAGAAATCTTTCTTGAGAAAGAAATGAGCATCATTGGAATCCAAAACATTAACGATCGTAGTACAAATTGTGTTATTTAAAAACAAATCATCTGGGGAAATGTGGCAAATCTTCAAGCTTCAAATAAGCCTAGTTTTTGAGCATTCATCTTTCATACTAACTTAACCCTTTAGTAAGAAACCTAACCCCGCCTTTTAACAAACACGATACCTTTGAAGATGTTGAAACCCAACATGAAAAATTTGGTCCAATATACTCTCATCCATGAATAGGATTACAAATTCAACCATTAGATCCAAAACCCATCTTGAGAAATTTGGTCCGATATACTTTCATCCATGAATAGGATTACAAACTCAACCATTAGATCCAAAACCCATCTTGAGAAATTTGGTCCAATATACTCTCATCCATTGAAAAAAGGGTGTGTCACACACTATGGCCTTGCCATTTACATTAAAAAGTATCTTAAGGCAAAAGAAGAATTATGTGAACTCAAATATTTCATCATGTTAAAATACAAATCTTCAAAAAATCCTCTAAAAGAAACCAAAATCCTTCAAGATATTATAATTAATCTCAAGTTTCAACACAAGCCAAAATATCATCATCTTTCAAAAATCCTCATATAAAAAAATAGACCTATTATTATTATTATTACCTTGCGGGGGCCAAAATCCCTTAAGCTACTATATATACTCTATAATGAATCTTAACACAATATCCTTGCCTTGGTAGGCAAGGCCAATAAATTGGATTACAAATTCAACCACTAGATCTAAAGTTTCCAAGGCACTCAAAAAATCTTTGATGATAAGTACCAAGGTAAAAAGCACCTAAAACCGTTCCAAATAAGTAGTTTGGTAGGAACTACTTTTGTTCTTATCTTGCACTTCTTCTTTTTTTATATAAAATTTTTGAGGCAAAATACAAAGAAAACTTTGAACCTACTATTATATACTACACCAAATGAAAGAAATTCCAAAAATTTTGAACTTTTTTGACAATTTTTTTTAGTATGATGCTTTCTACCTTAGAATTGTGAGCTCTTCTTCTTCTTCTTCTCTGAAGAACTTTTTGACAATTTTTTTATTATGATGCTTTCTACCTTAGAATTGGGTGCTTAGAATTGTGAGCTCTTCTTCTTCTTCTTCTTCTCTGAAGAACTTTTTGACAATTTTTTTGTTATGATGCTTTCTACCTTAGAATTGGGTGCTTAGAATTGTGAGCTCTTCTTCTTCTTCTTCTCTGAAGAACTTTTTGACAATTTTTTTACTATGATGCTATCTACCTTAGAATTGGGTGCTTAGAATTGTGAGCTCTTCTTCTTCTTCTTCTCTGAAGAACTTTTTGGCAATTTTGTTATTATCATGCTTTCTACCTTAGAATTGGGTGCTTAGAATTGTGAGCTATTCTTCTTCTTCTTCTTCTTCTTCTCTGAAGGCTCTCTGTTGTTATTGTGTGTTGTTGTGTAGTTTGTACTAAACTAGACTAGACAGACACTGGCAAAACAACAAGCAGCAGATGATCTTGTGTCAGTAATGAAGAAGCTGCAGCTGCTGGCTGACTAGCCTACTCATCTACCAACAGCAGCCAGACTGTTGAGAGTTTTGCTTTCACAAAGGAAGGAAGGTGTGTGTGGTCCCAACCCTATCTTGCACAATTTCCCATTTTTTGCACAATACTTCCAGCAACAACAACTCAAAATCCAGTTTTGGACTATGTCCATAATTCTTTGGTGACTTTGTTTTTACATTGTAGTTGTTGTTGTTGTTCTTGCTAGAACACCTCACTAATGGAGTTTTACTACTGAAACTATCATCGAGACAACAACATCGAGACAACAACAACAATGAGGCATGTGATAGATAAAGCCAAGAAGATGTTTTGCAAAACCCGTAGACGAGTAGCTGCAAATTGCAATACAGATTAGCTAAAGAAAAAAGGGACCCACTCCGTCTCTCACTCTCATGGGTGAAGAGGGATGGAATGGATGATGAGCATAATAAAACCTAGAGTTAACCAACCAAAAAAGGGTTAAGCCCTTTATTATGCAAGCCAAAAGTGAATGAATTTTTTTGATTTTTAAATTTTTTTTGACATTTTACATGTTGAGTTTTTCAAAGGGTTTTTCTTTAAAATTTTAAAATTTTAATCAAATAAATAATAAAAATAATTGTACGGATGTAAAAGATGAGTCATGATGATGGTGGAAAAAATTTCACCCCGCCTGCCCCCCACACCCCTGCCCCAATGAAGCATAAATAAATGGCAAGACATTATTAATACATCTTTAGGAAGCAACCTCTTTTTTTTTCCATTGGCAAAATTTTGTCAAAAAGTGAAATTTACAATTTTTAAAAAATTCAAAAATAAAAGGTGATTTTGGAAGGTTTCAATTGCCATAATGTGTGTGTGTGTGTGTGTGTGAGAGAGAGAGAGAGGGGGGGGGGGGGGGGGAAAAAAAAAAAAAAAAAAAAAAAATTTAAAATTTTTTAAATGGGGTTTAAGTTGTTAAAAAAAAAATAAAAAAAAATTTTTTAAAATTTTTTTTTTTTATATTGTTTTTATACAAAATTTGGGATAAAATTTCTT
>Ga0116231_10003223_pt1 | contig 34055 bp, 19 predicted proteins | sample S1TSphgellanicum_2_FD_89695 | JGI IMG/M metagenome (GOLD analysis project Ga0116231, IMG submission 89695) | Host-associated microbial communities from peat moss isolated from Minnesota, USA - S1T2_Fd - Sphagnum magellanicum MG | ecosystem: Host-associated > Plants > Peat moss > Unclassified... | reverse complement strand
GCCCGTGTGAGTGAGTGAAGCTTGTCAACTCTTCCTAGTCCCATCCCGGAGCTCCAACACGCCCCTCTACCCCTCAAAGTGTTGTGAGCTAGGGAGCGTGCTCCGACTCCTTCTTCCGCTGTGTTCCATTTGGACCCACATTTGGGTCCATGACTCACACGTATCATGTAGGGGAGCTTGATAGAGAAGAAATGGAAATAATATAATCATATTAGCGGCCTCTATTGGGTAACCAACCCCTAAAAAGTCTTCTTTTTCTCTTTTATTGAGTCTTATTTCAAAGGAGAGCCTCAAGTATTACCTTGTAGCTGTCATCTGTAATCCGCACAGGTGTGCCTACACCCCCTAATTTTTTGATTTGCGCATATCATACAATACAACATCGTAGATTTAATATAATTGTGCATTCTAAAAGAAACATCGCTAGTTTGTAACATAAAAGTTGGAGGTAGTTGAATAGGATCTAAAAACAAGGGAACAAGGGAGTGGATATTAATTATCACTTTTCAACTCTATATCACACCTGGAAATTCATTTCTATGAAATTGAGCTTCTGAACAAACAACGACCTTCATGCTGCTTGATCATTCACAAATCTTCGGGATATGCTTGCATTTCAATTAACCATGAACACCATATGAATCTAAACATATTTTGTGCCTTCTGAGATAAACTGGATGTTCACAAGAAGGTCAACAACATCCATCTAGATTACTTCTAAAATGCTTAACACTGAATCCTGGTGGTACCTCTGAACTGGCCAAGTTTAATGTGACATTCCTTGAAAGCATGCTTGATGTAAGCAACAGTCTTTTCTTTGTCACATCCCCAGACAGATTTCGTCATAATAGGTAATTGACATTTTCGTAGAGGGTAATTTAAAAGATTGGCTAGTACACTAAAATCGGGTGTTTTCCGTCAGCATAATTTTGTTAGGTTAAAGTGACAACAAAGGTGCATGTATATTTGGTACAAACTACACATTTATTCTAGACCTTAACCACTTGGCCCTTAAACCTTCAACCCTTCAAACCCCAAATTGATCAAACCCCATAAATTTCATAAGCACTGTTTTTTTGGCTATATATCTCATAAACATTGTTTTTTTAGCTATATATCTCATAAACATTGTTTTTTTGGGGAGTGGATTATCCCTTTTTCGTAAAAAAAAATCCAGGAAATTTTAAACAATGTCATTTTCTAATGTAATTTCAACCAATTTTGCTATATTTGAGGCAAATTTTGAGGAAATTTGAACATCATAGATATGGAAAAAAGAAACACTATTAAGTTTCAAAACGTAACAATATTTTTTAGAAGGTGAATTTGCCTACCGTCAATTATAAATTGGAAATAAATGAAAATAGATATGAAAAGATTGGAAATCCTTGGTTTGTCTATGTGAATTCTTGAAGATAAAAACACCAAAAAGGAAGAAGCTAGAGTTTCTAGACTAGATCCCTGTGGTCAGAGAAAGAAGCTATGGATTAACCTAATGTGTTTTAATATCAATCCAAGAATTCTTTCTTTAAACCCTTCAAATAAATTGTTTTGTGAAGCAAACATTTCCTCCTCAAGAATAGTTTATTTCCAAATTGAGAAATTATACATTAATTATGTACTCAACAAACGTGTGTTAAGCTACCAAGATACTAAGGTCATTGATAGCTAGGCATAAGGCATATACCAAAGGACCTTTGGCCCTTGGGTGACAAATTTAATTTTGTGAATTAGAGACATGTCAATTACTAATGGATTAAATACAAATATCCAACTTGAATTCATTCAATTAAAATATAGTTGGTTGATGCAGACATTCTAACATTACCTTGAAACGTCTTTCATCTTTGAATTTTTTTTTTTGTTTTAAGAAAAAAAGGAACTTGAACAAATTGAAATACCCAAAGGTCAAGGGCCAAAGCTCCCATTGATTTTGTTGAACCAAAAAAAAACCCCACATGTCAACATGCACAAAAACATCTTATAAATTTGTTGATGTTCCAAAAAAAAAATTGTGCACAAGACATCAAATTGTAAATGTCTCAAACCCTAATGTAATTGGAGTCATGTTGTGTCTCCAATTTGTTGTCGGCATTAACTAAATGGGACATAAATAGTTGCAAACTTTTTCCGTCTTTTTGGTCACTCCTCCGACCCATTACCATTGGGTTTCTAGACGTTCTTATTCTTTTGGAAAATACTAGACATTCCACAAGTTCCATATACTCCAATGGATGAATGAACATTCCACAAATAGAATATGTGGAAGAACCACATGCTTTGCTCATTGAAAAACATTTGGAGATCCAAGTTGGTATAACATTTGTGCATTGACCAATCACAATTGGGGATCCAAGTTGTCAGCAAAAATTTCGAAGAAATCTTTTGGACATTTTTTTCCAACAAAGATTGGGAAAATTTTGGAATTTACTGAATTGTAAATTCAAATAATTTTCTATTTTATATCACAATTCTTTTTTAATAAGGGAGGTGGGGTTGGGGGGGACCTTTTTGTGTGTGATGATAACACTATTACATGCTTTTAGATTTTAATCACCAAAAATATTTTTTTCTTGTATTTTCCATGACAACACCCACAATTATGAGCACATCCAAAAATCATGAAGCAAAAACAAAGAAATGGTTGGCATGCAAGGTTATGTTTGGGTGAAAAACTTCTCCCCACCCAGAAACAATTAAAAATGGTTTTAGTAGAATGTATTGAACAAATAAAATAAGGTACTTACTTGGGCACTGAAGGGGGGTAAGAAGAAAATAGGTAGTAGGTAGGTAGGAGGCACCTGCTTGGGTGGGGGAAGGAAGGCAATCATAGTTTGGGTGATCATTATTAAACCCATAGGTCACAATAGCCTTGGTAGGTGTTGTCTTTCCTTCAATAGCCAAGGAACCCTTCCCTAAATTCATGGGATCTTTTTTTAATTACTATTTTAGTTCACCCACACGGGAGCAAGATATTGTTGTTTTAGTTGAACAACTTACAGTGGGAAAAAAATGTTTGCCACGTGGAATAACAACAAAGCAAATAAACCCTCAAGGAGAATGGAGTTGAAAAACACCGTGTCATGGTCATGTGAAGAGTACCTTGAACAAACTCACACTTGTGTTTATGGTTGGTATACCATAGTGACCTTTTTTTGAATGACCATTAGATTAGGAGTTAAAGGCTATGTCAACTTAGGAAATGTTCCAATGGGCGATTTGCTGTCCTTGGGAGGTTTTCAATGACCAAATGTGATGAAAAATGGGCAAAATTTGTTGGGTTTTTAAGTAGAGATTTTGTCCATTCGTGAAACGTTGCTACCCACAAAAATTCTTACATAATTGTTAATTCCTCATGCTCTAGAAGTGCATGGAAAGTCCAAAATTGAACTACATAACCAAATGCCATCTAGGTTTAAACCATGGGTTTGAATGCCACACTTTGGTCTATCATGGAACCACTTGGTGGGAATTCTTTTATTATAGTTGGAAGGCATTTTGGGAGGTTTCACATACATGTGCACACAAAATGGCAGTAAACAAAATTACTTTCTAGTGATAATAGGCAACCCACCAATATTCCTAACTTTTTCCAATAATGGTGAGAGCCACTACATCAAGCTTGTAAGTAGAAACTAAGTCTAAGGTAATAAGATGGGACTTTGAAGTTACAAATTTTGATTGCCACATCTCTAGTGCCAAGCATATTTTGAGCAAACAGAAAGACGCCCATGTCCATAATATTCATAAAGACCAAACAAATTTGCTAATGTATTAATAGTAATGAAAGTCATGTTTCAATCACATTTGGCCTGGTCAGAGGTGAATGGCATTGAGACTTTGAGTTACTTAACTTGTAAGTGGCCTTGGGAGGGCATGATAAATAGTTGTGAAATTAGGACAAGTGGTAACTCTACCATCCACCAAGCAATGGTTTTTTTATATATTTGGTGTTGGTGCATTAGTGGTGATCATCCCAAAGGCAATTTAACATTTATGGCGACAAGGATTGGGAAAACTGTCAAAACTACAAAAATAATTGGCAAGCAAACTTGCTTGAACTAGCCCCTTAACACTACACATGGGTGCAATGTTAGTGAAATTTTAGTTAAATTTTTAGCTAATAACAAGGCAATAATATTTTTGAGTGCAATTTTGCCCTAGTTCGCCAAAAAAAAGACCACCACCATGTACAAAGGCTTGGCATATATACCCTAGACCCTACTCCTAATGGTTGTGTGCAAGCCCGTGTGAGTGAGTGAAGCTTGTCAACTCTTCCTAATCCCATCTTAGATTTCTAACACGCCCCTCTACCCTTTAAAATGTTGTGAGTTAGGGAACGTGGCCCGACTCCTCCCTCTTCCGCTGTCTTCTACTTGGACTCACATTTGAGTCCTTCAAGGAGTTGGGAGTGCGTCAGAGTTCCTCATGAAAGGAAGGTTAAAAGAATGGCCTTCCCAAATGAAAGTTTTGTTAATTAGGCTAGTTTAGGTCTTTGATGAAGCAAAGGTTAAGGGGTTTTTATTAAAAACCCTTGGACTTGCCAAGAAAGTGTTAGAAACTTAAGGACGCCTAAGTTAGCTTGAGGCAAGGTCCTACCGCAAAAGTCAGCACTTGATGGCCAAGGATCCAAAAGAAAGAAATTGCAATTCATGAAAGAAATTCTAAGTGTCAATGAAGACATTGACCTTTTCTTCTAGTGGGGGAGAGTGTCGTAACCCCACTTGGAGGGAGTTGTGAGGTCGCCACTCACACTCCCGAAAATGGGACTTGGGAGTCCTCCGGGACTCCGAAAATTTAGAGCGTGATTGCAGGGGTCAAAACACCTTGCATTGGGGCGTTCTTGGTATCTTTGGAAAGGTCTTGAAGCGTAGATGTCCAAAATGGCCTCGCATGAGCCATTTGGACATATGCAACACAAGTTATGGTTGAAAGAAGGGCCGGGAGTCAAATTGCCAATTTGACCCCCAACCACTAGAAGTCGAGAATCGACCCGAACCCGGTGCGTGTAGGTAAAGTGCAACACACCATTGAAAAGCTCTTGATGAGAGCTACAACTTTGGTTTAGACCTCGTCCCAATCCGAGTTCGGGGTGAGGAGTTATGAACATCCAAAGTCTCGGGAGTCCAAACCGGGACAGTTTCGGGACTCCACTTTGGGAGTCCCGGGAAAAAAAACCATTTGGATGCAAGTCTCGTGGAGAGCTGCAAAGAATACTATTGGGGGAAGGTGGTGGCTTCCCCTGAGTTGGGGCCGTGGTGAGTCAAGTGAGTCCAAGTTAGCTCGTGGCTTGTCCCAACACCAAAAAGGTGTAGAATGAGTTCTAACCCATTTGTGGGTTGGATTTGGATGCAGGACCGTGTAATTGAGTAAGCTTGTCCCTCTTCCTAGTCTATCTCGGAGCTTTCAGCATGCCCTTCTCACCCCCTTTAATGCTGGAAGCTGGGAGCGGTTCCAAGTCCCAAACTATTTCCGCAATTTGACATAGTTGGATCCCTTTTGGGACTAACAAGGGACTTGGGAGTGCGTCACTCACACTCCCGAAATGGGGACTCGGGAGTCCTCCAGGACTCTCGAAACTTTAGAGTTCAATTGCAGGGGTCAAAACACCTTGCATTGTAGCTTTCTTTATATCATTCGAAAGCTATTGAAGTGTAGATGTCGAAAATGGCCTCACATGGGCCATTTGGACATATACAGCATAAGTTATGGCAAAAAGAAGGGCCAGGAGTCAAATTGGCAATTTGACTTTCGACCACTAAAAATCAGGAATCAACCCGACCCTGGTGCGTGCAGGTGAAGTGCGACACACCGTTGGAAAGCCGACCAGGAGAGCTACAACTTTGCTTGAGACTTCATCTCAATCAAAGGTGGGAGCAAAGAATTATGATCATGCAAAGTCCCAGGAGTCCAAACTGGGATAATTTCGGGACTCCTCCTTGGGAGTCCCGGGACAAAAAGCCATTTGGATGTGGGTGCCGCGGAGAGGCACAAAGTATACTATATGGGGGAAGGTGGTGGCTTCCCCCGAGTTCGAGCTGTGGTGAGTCAAGTGAATCTAGAGTTGCCCGTGGCTTGTCCCAGCACCACAGGTGCTCCAGAAAGTGAACTAACTAACTTGTTGGTTGGTTGGATGCAGGTTCGAGTAAGTGAATAGCTTGTCACTCTTCCTAGTCCCATCCCGGAGCTTCAGTACGCCCCTTTACCCCTTCTAGTGTTGAGAGCTGGGAGCGTGCCCCAAGTCCCCCATAATTTTGTATCTTGAATAGTTTAGTCCCAATTTGGGGCTAATTAGGGACTTGGGAGCGTGTCATTTTGGTTATGTGAAATAACCATGAATTTGGTGTTTTAATGAATTGTAAAGTGAAGTGTGTATAAAATTAAGGTAGAAATTGTGAATGTGTGCATATTGTAGTGCAAATTTATTGTTATAGTAGCGTGAAATAATTCTGCAAGGATTAAATTTCACTTCTACCAATATTCTAATATTTTGTATGGTATTAAATACATGATTACATACCAAATTTTTTTGTATGAAGGTCTTGATAAAGTATTTGTGATTCACAATCTTCAAAGTTTAAATTCCTTCCCTCAAGTTCTCCCAAATTGTACTTGCTCCACTCCAAAATTTGTTTTGAAATCTTTTGTAAACTTTTGTCATTAATAACTTTGCAAAGCTACACTTCTCACATATGAACTTGGATCAATCTAAAATTTTGTTGTAACATGAAAAACTATGTCTATCATTATCTCTCAAAATTTCAGCTCATTTTACTTGATAAAATGAGAGATCTTGTTACTTTCTTGAAAGCACCTGAAATTGAGACCCAAACACAACATGACTTACAACTCCCTTTTAACAACTCTAAACACCATGACATTTTGGGCGACATATTAAATATATGCCATCCACATTTTCTCAAAATTTCAGCCCTATTGATGATAATCACAAAGAATTATCATTTTCAAAAGAAATTGATTTCAAAATTGAGGTTGAAACTTTAAATACTTGGATCTCTCTCAATACATATCCAAATGGCATGAAATTTATCCCACATATGTAATTGTTTATCATCTATAAGATTCAAAAGTTTTATATCCAAAAACGTTCAGGCAAAAGAAATATGACTAAAAAACCAAATCTAACACAGAATTTTCAAAAGCTCATAGCTCTCACAAAACATATCCTTTTCTTTTAAAATTTTGAGAATAGAAGCGTCTTATAATCTTATATAATCCCTCCAAGTCCCATTTGAAGATCTTTTCATAATAGATTTAGATCTAGATTTAATGATCCAACTTTCACAACCTTCAATGTATTGATCTTTTTTCACTTCCTTTCTTTTATTTTTCTTCACATTCTTTCTTTTCCTCTCCTTTCTTGCACTTGAAAAACTTTTATGGTATTACTAAAGACTTTCAAGCTTTAGTTTTAAAGACTTTCTAACTGTAAATTTCTTTTAATTTTTTCATCAAACAACCTAAGCTATGATACCATGTTAACAAATAGGAGATCGAATCATTTAAGAGATCTATGTAAACATAAATATTTATTGAAAGGAAACTAAAACATGATGTACACAACATGGAACATAACATCAAGAACTCCTCAAAGTTCTTATCACATCAAAAACACAAACTTGTGTAATGAAGAAAAAAGAAAGCCAAACCATCAACACCGAGGTATTTAACTAAGAAACCAAACCATAAATAACCAAACTAATCTAAATAAAAAAAGTAATTCAACCTTGTGAAAGTAACCTAATTATGTTCCTATTCCAATAAGTAATGAAGACCTAATTAGTTGAATTTGAATTTTCAACAAATCTTTACTCCTACATAGCAGAGTCATAATAATAATTTGAAAAACATTTTGCTTTGGAAAAGTTGTAGAGAGGAAGAAAAAAATGGGTAAACAAAATTGGATTGGTAGGTTTGTTTGAGATTAAATGGAAAACTTCTTGTCATAATATTTTGGTTGAGTCTTCGAATAACTAGGAATTGGATTCTGAGCACAACATAATCAAAGTTATGATGGCAGAAGAACAAAAAATTAAAGATAGACATTTGTTGGCAAAAGTTTTAAAAATCTACCATACAAATGAGATAGAAATAGATCAAGCATAAATGTTAGATGCTAAAGTAGTTTTGGCAAACATAACTAATAGGGTTCCAAATACTTACAACACCAATGAAGGATGGGTTGTTAAGAAAATGAAACCAAAGCATGTCAATAGGATTGATGTAATTCTACTGATTATCTATTAGAAATACAAGGCGTAGTACTTTAGTAACAAATCTACCATGATGATCTCCAAAATAGATCATGGAGAATCTATGAATTAGGTTGCAATCATGTATTTTTAATTGGTCAAAGAATTGATCAGATGGGATAAATGTCAAAAGAACATGATTGAAGGAACTACCAAGAGAGAGCCTAAAAAGGATGTATGCCATTTTGCTATTGTTTTAGAAGTTTTGTTTCAAAAATGGTTTCTAGTCAAGGGAGCAGAACCATTGTAGAAGAAATAGTAGAGTGAGCAGCCACATGAGGAGAAGAGGAGGAAAAAGACTTTGAGAGAAAGGTTCATAAAAAACAAGAGACCTTTGGACCCTACACATATTTATCCCAAAAAAGAAAAAAAAACTAGAAATAAGGACAACTAAAAGAATAATTCTAATTCCTTAATCTAATGATGATGAGAAGGAAACTCTCTTGAAGAGATAGAAAAGATAAGAAGAATCCATAATGAGGGATAGTGTTAATCTTCAAAATGTAGTAGAGTTGCTAAAAAAACAAAAGTAGCAATAACAGAGACCAAAGGAAAAGTCAATGTTTCCTAGGTCAAACATTAGACTATAGATCTCTCCAAAGCAAGAGAAAGGATAAGATGGGCAAGTGTAGCAAAGATGGCCCAAAAGGGAGCCATAATTTTAAGTGGGCAAGAGGAACTAGAAGAACAAATGTAGGAGGCAAAACCAAATCTGCCTAATGTGTAACAATTTATTCCAACACCACAAAGTTATGAAGGTATGTTACCTTCAAGACTAGGTTCTGCTATAAGAACAAACATTTTTGGAGATATTTGAATTTCACATAAAAGTCTAGGATCTTCAAATACTAGTTCCAAGGGGATTAACTCCTAAATTTCATACACCAACCTTTGTAAAAGGATTGGAAGTAGAGCTGGATGAACATAGGAAAACTACCACTATGTTTCAATAAGCAATAAAATATAGCACATAGATGACCAACATTTTGCTTAAACTCTTTGATCTATAAATAAAAAATAAACAGATCATAGAGGAAAAGGAAAAATATATTCAAAACTTATAAGGAGTTTTGGAGAAGGAACAAAAGCTTAAAGTAAAATTACAAGTGAAGCATGATGAAAAGAATGAAGTATTGGTATAATTGTAAACAACCAGACAAAAGATCAACATGGAGAAGCATAATAAGGATTGGGAGAAGATCAGGTTTGAGAGGGATTCTTTACAAGCAACTCTGATGCAGGTGGATGCCAATTACTAGAAAACAAAGAAAGATTCTTTGAATGTAGAACATAATAAATTTCATAGAGATTACAGGAATATGGAGCAGACTCTCTTAAAGTAGCAAAGGAGTTAAAGGAGCTTAGAAAGGATATTGGTAATGTATATCAATCCAAAAATGAAATATAGAAGCAATCTGACCAGAGGCAGGTAGAGATGGATCAAAACTTATAGAGGCATATGGCTCTTAATGAAAGGTTACAACAAGTTTTGGAACAAGCCCATGGAATCAAACCCTTCAACTATGACAATGTCTTCATAGAAAATAATGAACTCAAAAAACAGCATAGTTTGCTTCAGGTAAAACTCAAGGCATTAACTATGAAAGAGAAGGATGTAAATCTTTAATGGGATGTAGGGTAGGATATAGTCCATAAGGATATAGAAAAAGTTTTAAAAATGTTTGAAAGAAATGAGAAGCTCTATAGGCATAAGATATCTTAGATGGTAAAGGTCACACCAAGGTGAAAGCACACTACAGTGACCTCCTTTGGGGCACTTTTGGGTCAAGTATTATAATACATACAATATAATTATTCTAAAAGCATAGTACATTTAGTTTTGAGTATCAATTTTAGTTTTTGGGCCTTACAAAAATTATTTTTACAAAATTAATGTTATGTAGTATTATTTTTAAAATAATAAGAAATTTCATTATCTATATTGAAAGATCCATGAATATATTTATAATATATATTGGTATAATAGGGTCATAGTCTTGTTTTGATTGCACTAACTTTAAGGTTTCATTAATTGTTAAAATAATCAATTTTAATGAAATTTAAAAAATGGCCCATCTAACCATGATTATCATCTTTTATGTGGATGTGATTTTTTTTCAAATTTTCAATTTACCACACATTTATCGTATCTTTATTGAAAAACTTCATTTTTTAAAATGAAAATTTATAGATTAATCATGTGGTATCCAAACATGGTTCATATTATGTGACATGACATGGTTCAATATACCTTCAACTTTCATAAAGACTAAAAATGATTTAAATTGTTTTTGGAATATATTTGTGTTTTTGAATACACAGGTACATTACATTTGTTTCCACAAATATACTTCAAACTCCCACTTTATAAAATGAAATGAAATAGTTGTTCTTTTTAATATCTTGCTTAGGTTATATTCTAACATAATATGCAAAAATATTGTGAAAATATTTCAAAAGATTGAGGTGCGATACACTCAAACATGCACATCCCTATAAAGTAATACAATGTGACACCCCAAAGGGAGTCACCATAGTGTGCTTTCACCCACCATCATTCTAGTATGAACCTCTAGTCTTGATTCTAGATCCAAAAACCTCATATGGGGAAGAAAAGAGAAGACAAGCTAATCATGCAAGACCATCAGAGACAAGAACAACAAAGGAGGAACCAACAAACCTCAGAGGAGGAAGAAATAGTTCCTAGAAGGAAGATGGTGGTATAAAAAAATGTATTAGAACAAATTCTATAACCATTAGAATTTAACCCACAAGAGGTTAGTTCCTAGGAATATGGATCTACAGCTATAGGAATAGGAAAGCATATACAAACTAAAGAACACATAATTAAAGAACTACAGGAAGATCAGATTAATTCAACATTAGAGTTGCAACAACAGGAATAGACTTAGATCACATCAAATCTATAGTCACAATAGCAAATACAAGTCACATTAAAATTTCAATCACAAGAAAAAAAAATAGATTAGTAAACAAGTGTGCAACTACAAACAAGGTACAAGAAGTACAACAACAGATTCTGAACACAACATAGAATTAGTCTTTGATTCAATATGAAGTACAACAGGCATAGATAGATCAAATTGTAATACAATATGATCAACATTAAATTTTTGACTCACAATATCAAAAATAGTAACTGATTTAATTTTTTAAACATATTTTGATCTAGATTTTGAGACGTAATTTAGAGTATGGGTGGGGTAATGTTAAGGGAATAATTAATCATTGTAAATAATGAGTTAATTAATACTTATTTACCTAGTTATTTTTCTAGGATGTATTAACTAGTTTACATAGTTTTCATCACCATTTGAATTTGAATTGATCATAGGAGTATTTTAAGGAGATCATTTTTGGAAGACGGAAGAGGATGATTGTAGAACATTAAGTTTGGAAAGTATGGAACAAGTACATTATTTTTTTTAGAAGTTTGAATTCCATAGTTAGATTTGTTGTTTTGATGTTTTTCTCATACTTTTCATGTCTGGATTAAATTTTTGAACTTAAATATCAACAAACTTTTCCTTAGGTGGTACCATTAGGATCCACCTTACCAAAATCATAGGAAAGTTGAACCCAATTTAAGAAATAAAATTTCATCTACTTATACATTGGGTTATTTGATCAAACTAGGTGGGCTATGTGTTCCCCACCTATGCACACACTCATGAAAAATAATGAACACCCCAAAACGTATAATATGCATTATCATTTTGATTCTTGAACCATTCCTGACCCATATTTGATTTTTTTCTTTTAAGTGTCCTTACACTTACACATTAGATATTTTTTCTTATTTATCTAGTACATGCATAAGGGAATGATCCAAACTAGTCATTAAAACAAAAAATGTTTAAAATAATTATCATTTGTGTTCTTGACATCAATGGCCATTTGGGGCTTCATGATCTTGATTTAAAAAATTCATAACTATAAAAGACATTATCTATAATAATTATCTATAAAAGACATCAATTAGGTTGGCATTTGAAGTATTTTTAAAAATTAGCATCCAAGAAAAATTCCCAAAAAATAGATTCCTTTTGTGTTCCTAATCCAAAAAATCCTTCATGTGATATTCTTGAAACTTTTTCCATATTCATTCATTTTTCACATCAAAACACATTTTTTTGTAAATTTATTTAAAATTTTGAATTCTACATGACTTGGGTAACCTTTTGATAAATAATTTGAAATGAAAAGTTTTCTTTATGTGAGTCCTATGTTGTCTTGAAGTTGGGTGGGTCATAGAAATTTGGGGTGTGACATTTTTAGTGGCACCACCCAAGGATAAGTTTGTTGATATGAGCAAATCCAATTAAGCAAAGTTTATTAGTATTGGTTTCATGATATGTTTAATCTAACTTTAGATTAGAAGATAGAATAAGAATTCTATATTTCTCACTTTCCATTCCTTTCATAAACATTGCCCCTAACGTTTGCCTTATTAATAAGTTGAGTGTTAGGTACTTGTGTGTGTTGATGTGTTGTCATCCACACTTATTCTACATGCTTGATAATGTCCACATTATCACTAAAGCAATATCAATACCAATTTTGGACACACAAGGTCCAAACAACTCATGCACCTACACTTTTTGAAAATCTTTACTTAGCTTCAAACTCTTTGGCGAAAGGCCTTTGTTGCAAAGGTTGTAAACCTTAGTAAGTTTTTTGTGAAATAAAAAAACACAGTTATAAAAATAATTTTAAGGGATTCACCATACAAAGGATCAACATACAATGACACAAACGTTCCTTCAAGTTTTACTTTACGTGGTTTAGTTTCTAGAGCCCCAAAAGTTTGCAACATCTTTGATACAATACTCACACAAATATTATCTTATCAAATCTCATCATTATAGGTCTCAAGTAAGACAAAAATAACAAAGAGATGAAGTCATGTACATAATTAGTGAGTAAGAGATGCTCCTAACTAACCAATAGTGTACCATATGTGTAAGCTAGACTTCTTGCAAAAACCCAAATTTGAAATTACCCACCCAAGAATAACCAATCAAAAGGCTCCTTTGACATCCAACCTACCTACGTGCCTAGACTAAAAACTAGCTATACTTTCCAAGAGCTAATCACAATTTTTAGTAAATAGGGATTTTGGTTTTGTGACATTTTGGTCCACCTATTTGTGCATGGACTTGTGTCCTTGGGGATGGATGGTGGCCAAAAGGAAGGTGGGCCAAAAGAAATGATCGGGCCCAAGGAAAGGATGTGATTCAAGGAGAAGATGTGTCCCCGGGGATGAATAGTGGCTGGGGAGAGGATGTGATGCATGGTTGAAGATGGGGGCAGGAAAAAGACAATTCCTCGAGGATCGGGGAGAGGATGTGGCTTGAGGAGAATATGTGTTCCCAATGATGGATAATGATCGAAGAGAAGGTGAACCCAAGGAAAAGATGTTCACTTAGGAGAAGATGGGCTAGGGGGGAAATGTGTTCCCAAGGAAAAGATGGGACCGAGGAAAGGATGTGGCCTAGGGGTGAAGATGGGCTGGGGGAGGGTTCTTTGAGGAGGAAATGGGGTGGGGGAAAGGATGTGGTTTGAGGACAAATAATCCCCGGGGAGAAGATGGGTGCATGGGTTTCATCAAGGAGGGGATGTGCTTGGGGAGAACATGTTCTTTGAGGAGAAGATTGAGCTAGGGAGAAGTGGGCCCATGGGATGATGTTGCCCCCATGAGAAAGTGATCCTTGGGAAATGGGTTTGGAAGGGTGGGTATGTGGGAAAAAAATTGGCTTTGGGGTCCGGGTGAGCATTGGGGTTGGGTTTTGGTGGGCGAGCCAGAGAAAGTGGCAAGTGGAGCTTTAGGGGGTGGGGGGGAGGGGGGGCTTCCAATTGGGTTTAGTTAACTAGGGTAGGCCTGGTAAATGACTAAGTTTGCACTCCAGGTTGGATCATGGGGGTTTATAACCCTAATTGTTGGGGTGGGTTGTACATCTCGCTGTATTTAATTTGTTCTCCTATTTAGGGTTTGTCACAATTCAATTGTTTTTTTAATGGTGTGCACTCTGAATATCCCTTGTCTGATATGATCCTTCAAGGAATTTTGAAGCTCTTGGAGCCTCTTGGAGCTAACATATGTTGCTTCTGGGCTACATCAATCTAGCTACATCATCATTATCAAAACATTTTCATCAATTCCATATTCTTTTCCTCCTTTTTGTTCTAAGTTCCCCCTGTGGCCAGATCAAGATGTTGGTCTTTCTTCTCCAATTTCTTTTCTTCTATTTATAGCTTTTTCAACACAATACCGGAATTGTAGCCAGAACAATGACAATATGTTCTAACTCTGCTAAACTTTATTAATAAAGGTACATATAGAAAGTGGATATACAAAATGAGAGGACCCAGGAGTCCAAGCTCAATTGCACCGAGACTCAAATTGTCCTTCCCCATAATGGAGGTTGGGCTAAAGTTTGCAAGGCTAATCATAATAAAGAAGAAACTGTGGTTGCACAATGCACACATAATCACTGGAGGGCCCAAGGTACTATATATACACACGACATTGCGTCATCAGCAGTTGGTGGAGTAAAAGTAGCTGACACATCATTGACTCCAAAAGTGGCCGCTAAGAAATATTAACATTTTTGACAGCAGGAACACACTTTGTTAACCTTTCTATAGACGGGAGCAACTGTTTTCACAAATATTTAAGATTAATTGAAGTGTAGAGGTATAGAGAAGTGAATTTCATGATAGCATGGAGATGGAGCTCTCATGCTTGATTTCATAACCTGTTCATGTGGGGGATTCCGGTCTTGTGTTGTGTCAAATGGGTGTCAAATATTCCTCATGAAGTAGAGCAGAATGTGTTCATGCTAGTGGCATTATTCTCACGCTCCCTCCTTGACTTCTGAGCAAATTCCAAATCTCACAGACATCAAAGATTTGTAGATTTGGTCTGCACTTTGCTACTTTTCGCAGACTAGTGCAAGCGTAGTATATAGCATCTGGATTACTTATTATATTGGATTTTCGGAGCAAATGGTTATTTCTTCCGACCAAATTCTCCGACATGTGACTCCACGTCAGAAGTTACTGGCTTTGGGGCCATTCTCTGCCTTGCAAGCAGGGGCAGTTCTTGAGGATCCCTGTAAATATGTTGGTCCCTTGTTTAAGCTCTTGTGAAAAAACAGTAGACCTATTAAAAGGAAATCAGGTAAATACTCCAGAGAAATAATGTGTCACCCGATGCATCATATCTTTGCATATCTTTGGGGAAACCATTCTGAGAAATTCCCTAAAAGTATGTATTTTGGAGGGCACCTTATACACGTGAGTAATGCCGCCTAGAAACAGGAGGCAAGAGGCCTCTTGTTGGTGTAAGACCTGCATCTCACTCCTACCACCACGCGACTCACATATTTCCACCTTATGATAAGGTTTGCCTGGTACTTTATGATTGGTAAGGCCCATGTGTGTGGGACATTCTCAAAATGCAGGGCTGCAAATTTAGCTACTGGAAATGTGAGCTTGGACTCACCTTGAGGCTTGGGGCGTTACCGTTCAATTGAGGGGTTAAATTTTTTGGCGTGACTTTTAATGTCTCTTTTTAGGTCAAGTAGGTTTGGCTCAAATTAAAGCTGAGGTCACAAAACTCGGCAGCATGATGCACACATATTAAAGTGACCTTGGACAGGCTTCCCCAAATGATTGCAATTCTGACGTCAAATTTAATTGTGGGTACCATCTGGGACTAAGCATTCACAAACCAACAACGATACCCAACAATCATTTTTATTTCACAGGAACAAAAAGTCAGCTACACAATGATGGGATTTATATGAGTACTAGTTGAACCTCGTGCCTAATGCACAGGTATGTGTGTATTTGACAGTACACATTACAAAATTACAATTACAAATTACATTTCCAAAACCTTTGTATACCACATTCCGCATGTATCCATTGAGACCCTGGCTGCTGAAAATCTTGATGTTTGCACTGCTTGTGACCCATGAGATAGCAACATACAGCTGACCATGGGAATAGACCCGAGACATAGCAACAAACAGCTGACCCTGTGAATAGACCAGAGACAACAAATATACCCGGCAAATATACCCTAACGCTGTTCAACTTGTAAGTAAGTAGTAAGTTACTTATTTAGTAGGTATCAATCTGTTGAAAATTATTTCTTTGTTTTTGTAACTTGATAAGTTCCAGTATCCAGACCCCTACCCTGTTCATAATGGTTAGGGTTTCTGGTGCAGTCAATTTTCACATGCATCATAATAATACCTTTGGCATCCAGCATATTATTATTATTGGCAAAATTGTTTTTTTTGAGCAATTTGATAATTGTAATTACCAATACATCTATTAAGTTTGTGTGCTAAAATGGCAACTGACATCCATTGCCATTATTATTATGGCAAATGCAAGCCTTAAAATTGCCAATGTCTAATAAAAGTGTGCTTAATGGCTGCTCGCTCTGGCATCCATTGAACTATAATAAAAAAATTATGGCAATGTAAAAAGCAGTGAAAATTTCCAATGTTCTAAATAAAATTTCAAAAATAAAATAAAATCCTTTACTATATGTAATACTGTATGAAAGATGCCTTCCACGGCGAAGCAGCTAGCTACGTTGTTACAAATTGACAGCCCAAAAGGCTGGTGATAGGTGCCTACTCCTAGTATCTGTCTCCTGGCGTCCAATGATTCCAAAACGAGGCAAAGCTAGAGATACGAAGCATCCATCTACCAACGGCAATCCCTGGTTACCGGAAACTGACCGGAAAAGTTTGCTAACGGGAAATAGATCCGAATTCACGGAGACACGACGTGAGAATGTTGCCGGATGGTGCGCTATCCAGCACGCAATCCAGATAGCTTTTGGCCTTGGCGGTCATCACCATTGTTTTTTTGGGCTGTAACTTTGTCATATCTCTCAAGCCAGGTTCACTTCTCTCAGTGACTAGCACTGATCTGGTGCTGGACTAGGTAACATGTCTGACATTGCCTTTCAGCGGTGTGCTTTCATTTTGTTTTGGTATCCTAGCATCCTTTCGAGCGCTCTTCTTTTACTAGATTCCGAAGCTGCATTCAGTGCTAGAATTTGAAACGATTCCTCGCATTGGATGGATGGCGCGATCCCTGACGAGCAGGTTCATGATTGAGTTGTCGCGCGCTTTGATCACCACCAACTTCCCAGGTTTGTGAGTTTCTTCTGCCTATCTTTTACATGTCCAGGTGTACAGCGCGGCTAGCTCATGCCCTGGTCATGCATGCCGTGCCGTTGTGCTTCTTCTACCGATTATATTTAGCGCAACTTTCCTTCTTGATTTTTGTCGGAAGGCACTGTTGCTCTTGGCTGAATTCCTGACGGAGTACGCAGCGACGTACTTGGAACTCAACTTCCAACCACTCCAGAATGGAACTTACGCTTTTCATTATAGAATCTAGACCTCATTTTAATACAGGTAATGTACGAGTTGCAATTTCTAAACGATTATGTAATTCATTGCCTTTCGTTCCAGGTTGAATGAGAGCAATAGCCAGAAAGAAAAGGACAAAGGGGCATGTTTTTGAGGATTGCCAAGACATTGCAATATTGAGCTGGTTTCCAAGTGGTCAGTAGAGTTTTCAATCAATATGGCTTCCTCGGTTAAGGCACCCAAGTTTGGGTTGGTGAGCTCGATCATACCAGATGTGTGGCTCTTCAAGCTCAAGTCGCTCGGAAGCAGGTCTGTGAAGAGGCGCGGGACTCTCAATAACCCTAAGAGTGAGCCAGTGGCGGCCGACCAGCTCGCTCCCTTCCTTCCGAAAACGGTACAGAACTGCTACAAACATACCTCACCATCAGGTTTACCTCCTTCGAAGCCCACGGAGGTTACCACACCTGACAAGCGAACTGAGTCTGATACTAGTATTAGCCGCAACGGAAACCAATTTCTTGATGATGCATATCTGACCCAACCTACGAGCAGGAGATCATTCATAGTCACGCCAGTGGTAACTAGTTGTAAGACGCCAGGTTCCCAGATTACCGTATCTAGTGAGTCCCCAAGTTCTCTCTTTGATCGCGCAACCACCTATAACAGGTCGACAGCTTTGTCTCTGAAGAAAATGCATAAGCTCGGCGGAGATCAGTTGTTGACTATAGGCAAAGGAAACGCGCGTTCATCATTCCGAAAAGTGGGGCCAATCAACATAGCTTGGTTGTTGCCTGGATGCGGAAGTGCACCTCGCAGACAGGTAAGGCACGGGAGTTTCGACATGGAAAACGAATCTAAAACCGAGCTCGAAGCTGTTGTCCCAGAGATCGAGCCCAGTGGCGTTGAAAATGTTTATCCAACATGGCCAAAGACGGCGGGGTCGAGGGAGCATGCGACCACTTGGAGCCTGGAGCTCACGAATGGTGAAGTACTGAAGAAACAGGTGGTGATCACCCAGGGTAAGTTTGGTAATGGCTGGCTAGGTTCAGAGTCGAGTTTCCGGGACTTGAGATCCAGGAGTGGAATCGAAGCTGGATCGCTGACTCCAAGTTCTTGCATAAATGAACTAGAGCCTGACTTGGGTCACAAAGTCAGCCCTCGCAGGTTGAGTTCATCGACTAATGAGACCACGAGGGGATCCCGAGATCCACCCTGGAGCTTTGCATATCCGAGTGGCACTGATACCACCAACGTAAGCTCTTTCGAGCTCGGGATCAGAAAAAACAGAAGCATGTGGTCGACCACTTCGGATTCAGAGGCGGCTTTCAACGGAGAGACGGAGAATGGAAACGCCTCCGACACCCAGAGTGTTTTGCGAGCCAGAATCCTCGCCGCTGAACGTCTCAGAGAAGGTTCAAATTTCTCCAGCCGGGAGCATAAGAAAAAAGACAATTTAACCTCGAAACGTGAGGAATCGACAGCCCTACTGGATTCCATAAAATCGGTTCTTGAGCAACGGAGGCAGAAATCTCTTCTCCTCGAGGAAGAAGAACTTCAACAGGCATGCTGCCGCTTGTCGACGCACGGGAGCCCTGCTTTGGGGGTTCACAATACGCCGGTGTTCGAGAGCTTTCTCGCTGTTTCCGCCAAGGGTCGAAGTCTCAATCCCCCCGCCGGGGCAACTCTCCTGCGAGTTGATGATAGCTCGACATCCAGTGCGCGCGAACTTCACTGCATCAACGTCGAATCTCCAAGTCAGACAACAACGCCGCAAGGTCAAGCACACGAATTTTGTGATTGTCGGCCAAATCGTGGAGGTCGAGAAGCTCGAGGATCACGAAATTCTACCAACACGAGAAGAGATTCTTCCTGCAGAGCAAAGCAACGCACTCATGAATCCAAAGAATCAATTAAGTCCAAGAAATGGTCATCTAGACATAAGAGCAAGGAATCGCACGGCGACAGATCAACGAGCCATCCACACCGTGCAGGCCACAGCATGGAGAATTCAAAGTTTCAGGAGTGTGATTTTACTCCTGACAAGCAGAATGTATGCAGGAAACCTGGATCTAGACGCAGGTCTAGTAAGGAGTATTCGAGGTCTGCTGCTTTGAACGCCACAGCAACAGCAGCAGCAGCACCGGAAGAGGCAATGCTAGATATGACCATAATTCCTAACGAGCTACACGGCTTGGTGAAGGAGAGCGTGGCGGTGGTGAAAAGTTCGTATGATCCGTATAAGGACTTTCGGGAGTCAATGATCGAGATGATTGTGGAGAAGGACGTTCAAGAGACCGGGGATCTGGAGGAGCTACTGCAGTGTTATCTATCCCTGAATGAGGTCGAATACCACACCGTGATTGTCAACGTCTTCACAGATGTCTGGCGTGAACTTTTTGGCAATTACAGTTGACATTGGTGTTGTAATTGATCTCCATAGTACCCATCTTCCGAGAAGAATATTCATCAGTGATCCCTATTGCCTGCAAATCATCTTTCAGTCATCCTGGGCGCCTGTTCTTTCTGCCTTCTCGGGGAATCCCAGCTGAAGATTTTAATGAGACCTTACTTCGCCGCTGCATCTTCTGCCGGCACGTACATTGGCAAGCTAGTGTAACATGTAATCGAGTTAGTTATTCAAATCCACATTCATTCATTAGTTGATAATAGTTTCAGACCCTTGACAATTGAAGGTTTTTTTTTTTGATAAAATTTGGAGCCATTGGCAGGAATAATTTGGTGTTCGCTGGTTGAATTTTGGTGTTCTAGCTAGTTGAAAAGGTCCCATTAAGATGTATATATACACCAAACTCAATTGATCAGCAACCCCTTAGGAGCAATTAGTATTTTTGTTTAAAATAAAAACTTATACGACAATTTTTTTTGGTTGTTTCTATTAAAATTTTGGGAAATTCTATTTCTCTAGTGCAAATTCGACTAATTTTGCTATTTTTTGGGAAAAATTCGTCCAATTTTTGATACCACAAGATTGAAAAAACACCCTGCTTTAGGTGTAGTGGAACTCACAGACTGCTGCCATGGGATGCATTTTTTGAAGATCAGAACATAATGAGATAGATGATGAATCATAATCGTTAAAGTTGCTAGACCTTCTCCATCATGCTTTGAAGTACACGATTAGCAATAACTAAATGCTTTTTCTAGTTCTCTATGAAGCAATGAAATTTCTTGAGGATGGATGCATTGTCCTTAAGGTGCTAAAACCCCTCCCTGCTTCCCCTCTCTTCCGGCACCTTGACACAAGCCTTCACAATTTTGCAAACTAAAACACGTGGCTCGAAGTAACCCTAAAAGTATATCAATCTCCAACTGCACAAACCCGCTAAAACCAAAACCCCACCAAAAAAAACTATTCTGATAGATCCAAGGAGAGTAGAAGGAATCAGTTCTCGATGAATAATGGTTATTGTCATTTAACCTTCCAAGGACCGGACTTTTATTGCTATGTCAAGGAAGATTCTCAAGAGCCTATACATCCAGCCCTACAATCTTGTAGAGGTACTCAGGCAGAAATTCAATCTTGACCGTGGCAGGCAACTTTCAGAATCACCCAGAAAATATTACAATCCATGGTAGAGATTCCCAGATCTAGTTGAACCAAGTGGAGTCTAGGCATTTGTTCCCCAAAAACTTCTCTTGTACTATTTTTTGTGAAATTCCAGTTGCTGCTATTATTTTCTCCAGAAATCTGCGTCAATGCCCATAATTAGTGAAAAGTCATTTGTTGGCTCTGCCTCTCCAAGAGAGACTATCAAACTTAGATACAAATTGAACTTGGTAGCCACTAGGTCATCAAACACTTGCAATGATTTTGCCAAAAAAATTGAAACGAAAAATTCATTGTTAAAAAAAAAACTTCTAGAAATACAAAAGGACAATCTAAATTTGAAAGATAATGTCAAATCCTCATAATATTGGAAGTTCTATGATTTTCCATGATCAAATATGCAACAACATTGGCACCAACTCTAAATAAAAAAATTGAGTGGCCAACATCATTTTCTTCCTTTTAAAGCTAGCAAACAACATCGTGCAATATGCGAACAACGATCCAAACCAACTATAAACATAAGACAATACTAAAAAACCAAGGCATAAAAAACATATAACAAGGTATAAAAATTATAACACAAAAAATGACTTGAAAAATGAAATAAATTGAAATAAGATTATTTTAAATCCATACTTAGGAATTGGTTGTAGCAAACATTGCCATTATCATTATCCATATACTATAGGAACCAATAATAATTTGGCAAAAAATAACTTAAACAAGATTTAGAATACTTGACCCTAATGTCATAATGAACTTAAACCATCTTGGCCATTAGTAATTCAACCTAAGGTGGCCACAAACAAGATGTTATGTTCAACCATTACACCTAGTTCTTTGACAACATCTACGCCCTAAATGATTCAAGAAAAAACATAATGATTCAACAATAAATAAATAAATAAATAATTTCACTTCTTTTTATTATAGATCTCAATTTGACCCTATTACAAAAAAATTCATCACATTTGGGAAAGCAATGAACATTTAATTTTGCATACCAAAGGTCACCAAGAAGCATGTTTGTAGTGCTACCTAAAGAACTCAATTTTACAAATTTATAAACCCACATTCCAAACGAATGTATGGATTCCAAGTAAAGGAGAATAATTCCAAGCAAGTAATTACCGTCTATGAGGAACCCGTAAAAGGTGTCGAAAAAGATGGCACTAAAAGGAGGATTAAACATACTCTTGTGAGACATGTTATTTACTAGCAAGGTGTTTTCAAAGGTCATACTAAGGAACAAACAAAAAAAATCCTCTAGGTTTTTATGAAAATAATCAAGCTTCTAAGTAAGAAGTGATCATTTTGAAACAAAATGTCTAATCCATTATTTTAGAAGATGGAAGGACAACGCCAATTTTTTTGACGATTATTTCCAAGTGTTTACCAAGGTTTCTTTTCATTACCAAAAATCAATTATACACAATGAATTTATTTATACAAGTGGAAAGGAATTTTTTAGCCCAAGCTTCAAAACCATTGGGTGAAATTTAATTTGACCTTTTCTGGTTGTCACAAGAACACCATTCAAGTTGAAAATTAAATGATAGTCATTCACCTTCACCACAGAATAAGTTTTTTTCTAGAAAACCAAAAGTCATTGTAAATTTTTACCAACTTTCTTCCACAAAACCAAAACTTGTTGCAATTTCTTATGAACTAACTTTGTATGTGGATGAAAATCAAGTGAGCCCACTTGATGCACAACATCCATGTAAACAATTTCAACATCACATCATATAATTTTTTGACCATGAGGACATACATATAGAAGCCTATGCATATGTTTTCAACCAATACAACCATTTAGAACAAACATTTCAAAGGATTCAATACATGCAAATGGAGTTGTTAAGATTAATCATTAACTTTGGGATTGAAAACCATGAAGGGTTTCTAAACTCAACAATCAGTCTTTCAAGCTACGTAATATGAAATCTAGTTCCAATTGGACAATCAAAATTTACATGACACCATGCTCATTATATACTTGGCACAATTCTAAACAAGGTGTTATATTGTTGCAACTTAAACTCTAAACCCTAGGAAAAAATTGAATTTTTGTAACAAACTATTTGTTGTTTATGACTATCATTGGTTTTTCCTTCAACTACATTTTGCATTTGGTTGTGCTTACAATTGCACTACAACTACTTTGCAATTAATGTTTTTTCATTCTTCCATTTGAACAATTTTTTAACATGGTTTTCATCCAAGAAGACCCATTTGTGTTCCATTAATTACAAATGTGATCAAATGAGTTGTAACCTTACGTGTATTCAAAATGTATTATGTGTATTCTAAGGTGTATTGATTTGTAATGGTGTATAATATGTATTCTACTCAATAATCTATGGGTGGATACTAATATAAACATGTGTATATGAAGGGTGATGTATAATATTTGTAGTTTTTACATAATTTTTTTTTAATCCTTTTTTTTTTGGAATAATTATCGTAAAATCATTATTACAATTAACGTAACATTATTGTAAACTTACTATAATTATAGTAGTTATAACTTAATTGTAGTAACTATATAATTTATAGTTGAAGTTAGTATTCATGATTTCTGATTTTTATTTTCAATTATGATTTCAAATACTCATAATAATTTTATTGTACAAAGATTATTTGATGTAATTATTGTAATTATAGTAATAAAATTACACTAAGTTATTGAATTTGTTAATTTAATCCCTTATTTCCAATAAAATAATTATTATAACATAAGTTTTTACATTAATTAGTAACATTTTTGAGCAATCAAAATTAATTTAAATAAAATCATTGTAATTGCTTTATTAATACATTAATTAAAGAAGTGGAATAATTTATAGTAAAACTTAATTATTCATAACTTGTAATTTATAATTCTTAGTTTATAAAGTTATTTAAAAAATTTATAGTACTTTTAGTGGAAATAGAATAATTAATGTAATTACTTTAATTTTAGGATTGTATTACAGTAAATTAAAGTATTCATTTATGTTTTAAAACATTATATATTCAAACTATTCAAAATAATTTTACTATAACTAAAATAATCGGCATAATTATTGTAATTATCATAGTTGAAATAAAATAAGTTATTCTATTTATAACCAATACAAACTCATTTGAAAAGATAAATGTTATCATAACATAAAAGTTTATACTAAGATTTAATATTTTGAGTAAAAGATATTATTATTTTAACAAGAGAAATTATATATTAATTACATTAATTGCACATTAATTATATAATTTATAATTTAACTTCATATTCATAATTTAAGACTTATAACTTATAATTTATATATATAATACCATTTAATATCTTTTTAAATTATTTTATACAAAAATTTTAAGTATACTAAATTATTGTATCTATTATTTATAGTTACATATTTAAAATAAAGAATTATTATTACTACATATATTTTAACAGTAATAATTAAAAAAATTTAAATAATAATAAATTCATGTAATCAATGTCTAATTATTGTAAACTAACTGTAATTTATTTATTTATATATTAATTAGAGTATTTTCATAATTTATAATGGAACTTAATTAATCAAGATTTAGAACTTAAAGTTATTAATTTTGAGTTTGATTTTAAGATTTTATCGTAATTTCAGTAATTATTATTAATTATTATTTATATAATATTAAATTTTTATTATAGTAGTTCAAAAATAGTTTTAACATGTGAAATAATAATGTGAATAATTATAAAATAGCTAGTCTAGAGTAGTTACTAGTTACATTAATAATATTATTATTATATAATATTATTCATGATTCATTTTTAAATATTAACTACTTAAATTACTAACATATATTTATTATTCTTATCTAATATTGATATTTAATGCTTATTAATTAGATAATATAATTATTTAATCAAAATTTTAAATTAATTGAATCTTCCTTTTTTATATTTAATAAATTTTAATAAATTGGTTAATTACATAATTATGTAAATAATTATTATTGATAAATTATTATTATACGTAGAAATTTTATTATTTTATTATTTTATTAGGTAGTTTAATAGTTCATTAATTAATGAATAGTTATTTTTTCATTAATTAATGAACCAGTTATAGTTAATCACTTACCTATTGAATTATATAATTCTAGTGACGATGTTTCATTGGAACTGGTTTATGTAGGATGGGTATTTTGGTGATCGTCACTACTACAATTCTAGAGCCATTCTGCTTCAATTTTGGAATCCTTTTGTGAATCCTTTTTTTTTTTTTTGTATCTTGTCTCTTTATACCTCGCTGTCTTCGAGCTTCCTAGTTTGGCGATGGAGCTCAGATTTCTGTCCGAGAAGAAAAAGACATTTCATATCCTAATCCCGAGAAGGATTGTTAAGCAATTTTGGTTTTCTTTTAGTTTCTGAAATTGTGCAGTAGAGAGGACATGCACGAGACTGAAGAAGGCACAAAGGTGTGCGAGTTTTCTCAATCTCACAGACGGCGACCTCACGCCAGCTTCTTCTTCTGTTTCGCTTCCTGGATCCTTCTCAATTCTCCTGACACATATGGGCACCGTGCAGCTCGGGTATGTACATATATGTTCCATTTCCGTAGCGGCAATGATAATCAATGTTTTTTCCTCTTCTGCCAAGCTTCTTATGCATGTCTGCAATTCTCTTTCTTGTTTTCGGGGGAGGGAGCGATCTCACAGCTTTAATGCAGTTGATCCAGCTTCAATTGAACGATGTATAGAGGAGCAGCAGCTCTCTCCAGCAAGACTAGACAAAAAGTCTGAAGATCTTGGCAGACACGTATCCAGGGTTACAGAGACTTTGTGTCATCGATGTCATAGAAGAAGGTTGTCATGGACTTCTTGCAAAGTAGGTGATGACGGATTCGTGGTGCCAGTAGAGGGGGAAGTAGCAGCAGTGGACAATTGCTTTGATTTCATTCATGTAGATTGCAAAAACAGGGAGTAGGAGCTTGGAGACAAAGAAGCTAATTAGGTTTCAACCTAGGAGATGATGTTTTCTACAAAGCTGAGAAAAAGAGAACTCCATGGCTACTTGGACTGCAATTCAGCAGCTTTCTTACATGAAAGAGAAGTCATGGACACATGCAGGGATTTCAAGCATTGCCAGAAATTGTCCACTGCTTTAGGAATTGGAGCTCCATCTGTGCACGGATGACACTCTCAAAGGAATTTCTGCATGTGAGCCACAGATTCCATCACCTTCTGATATTCTACATGGCAAATGCAAAAGAAAAATTGGCTTTGTTTACATTGTCTCTCAAACAACTTGCAGAGCTTACAAGAAGACACAGCATAAAAAGCAAACTGAAGCTGAAGAGAGAAATCAAGTTTTGCTGGGGAAAGATCATTTTTGTTTGCAAGTTTGGGACATGTTATTTGAAATTTTTTCTCTTTTGAGTGAAGATAGATGTGCTCTAATGAAGAAGATTGAGATCAACCGCATCACACTGATCTATAAAAAAGGAGACATTGGTTATCTCTGCACAGGAGAAAAAGAAGGTTGATGACTCTGAAATATCACTTCACCAAAAAGCTTGATGAACTTATCTGCACCACAGTAAACAGGGAGGCTGCTTCATTTGATATTGTATCCACAGAGATTGATGGCATGCCACCACTGAAAACAGATGCTGTTGTCATGGAGCACAACAATTTTAATGGAACAGTTTGTGGATTGGAGATGGCAAAGGATATGGGAGTCAAAGGACTTGAGCAAAAGCTACCGAAGAAGGAACATGTTGTGATGAACAAGACTCTGGCATGGGTTATTGTTGAGCAAGATAATGCCAGACCTCAGGTTGCAAAGCTGCAAGTGTTCTTGTCAAACTAGCAACTTCCTCAAAATCCTGACATTCACTTTGAGACACTGCACAGCGAAAATAGATGTCTGAGACATGCAAATGTATTTCTTTCAAGACTCTCCCTGAAATCATACATTTGAATGCTATGTGGTTCAATACGGATCTCAATGGTCAAAGTCTTAGCAAGATGTAAGTGCATAAAATTGATCAATTCTCAGACAACTGGTTTCTACATCAAATATCCACAAGACCTACAGATTGTTGATGGTGTAATCATTTGATTCACCCCTTCATCAAACTGTAATACCTTTATTAGCCAGAAGTTCAGAGTCTTCTGATTTCCTTTTGTCATTGGCAGAAAATGTTGACAGATCACATTGAGAAACATCAATTGGAGCTGGATGTGACACAGAAAGTGGCTGCCAATACTAAGCAAGTGTTTGAGGTGAAAGTGATGTTTGGATGCTAGATTTTTGCAGGGTACATAGCGCCAAAATTTGGGGTCATTTTTTGTTTTTGCACTCTCACCTATAATGTTATTTTTCCCACTTTTGAGAATTTGTAATTATTTTTTCCTTGCCTCAGTCCTCACAGCTGAGGTGAAACATTTGGAATTCTCAATTAAGACTACTGCTGCGAAAGCAGCATATCAGGACAAGAGAGTAATGGCTGAAGTATCTTCATGTCAAATAAGCACATCTACAATGAGAAACTTGAATGTGGCTGTTTTGTAGTTTCAGAATTAGCAACAGCCGTCATCCCCAATTTGAGGTTGACTTTGTAGGCATGCATCCTCACTTATAGACCACTCAGGTGAGCTTTGTGACCATGAGGTTAACTTTTTGATGATATCTTTTCCATATGCTTTCCATCACTAAATACTCCCCAATTGGACATTGGAGTCACAATTCTCTTGGTGTGCAATAGTGTTTTTAATCACAATCCAGTTTCTTGTATCAATCACAACAAAAAGGCATTTACAGGGTAAGTGTACAATGGATGAAGAAGAGATTTGATGGGATCACTGAAGTTTATGACTGAAGGACAGAGTTGCCTGATGTTTCAAGAGCAATCAGTTTTATTTCCTTTGTTTTCCAAGTAAGTTGATGAGGTTGGCTGCTCCTATTGTTTGCAGCTCCCCTCTCTCTTGGGATCCATCCCATCACAAGACCATGTCAGAAGGAGACAAAACACCTTCAATGGCACCATCCAGCCCTAGACCATTTCAACAATGACAAACTCCTCCATATAAACACATATTGGAGGAGACATTACTTGATCAAGAGATACTGTGGATTGTCAGCTTGGGCCCACAAAGCTCTTAATCCCGAAATTCACTATGTCCCCAGAAAGCTGTCAATTCCCAAATCTGCTTCATCCCCACCAATAGTCTGTTTGTAGATGTGGCTAAAGCGGGTACTAAAGAGACGTGCTAAACAAGGAAGCTTCTAGAAAAGCCGTAATTTTGGGCTTTCAGTGTGGTGCTTTGAAGTAATTTTTGGTGCTGAGGATTTATATTACTGCAACTACAACTTTTGGCCAGTTGATCCATATTTTCAAAAAAATTGTTTCTTGCTCAAACTCTTGTTTGCACCCCATTAACCTCAAGGTCTATCTTTGCTTTTTGCAGAAATTTTGCTAGACATGGCCTTTGAGGTGCCTTGTGAAGAAATATGTTTTCTTCATGAAGAAAGATGTTAGGACCTGATCTTGGCTCCTAGATCTTGTGTCTCTACACTGTTTTAGCACTCTTAAAAAGAGAGTAGGTAGCACAACATTCTCAGAGTTTCAAGCACTATATTGAAGGTGTGGGACAGGAATCAGAATGAGAACTTAGAAGTACAGAGATTTATATGGAAATGAACATAAACCAACATGAACATTTGTTGTGAACTAATTTGGAGGACAATAACACAAGAGACTTTTGAGATAGAATACATTGCTTTTGGAGTACGATTGGAAACAGTACTGGGGACTTGGACCTTAATCAGGAACTTTGACAAGAATGTCATTTACACCCACCAACACATTGATGTACGAAACCACCCATGTATAGAGAATTGAATCATCAAATCATCCATGAATTGGTCAAAGAGGTTTGGTTGTGTCTCTCTATAGGTGCAGGGTAAAGCCCCAGGATGAGATGGTGGCCATGTCCAGGCCCACACTTTGGCTGCATTTTGGGAATGTCCACCACCTAATGGGACTTTACCCATTGTAATGCAAGATGTGAACATTATCATGAATTCAAGCGTATGCGGATCATGAGGTATAAGAGGGCAAGGTTCGTACACCTATGCCTTAATAGTGGGAGAGAAATTATGCTTACTCGGAGGTAAAAGATCCTGCCATTCTTAAAGAGTATGCATAACATCCATCCCTCCTCTTTTATATTCTAGGAGTGATTTCCATGAATATAAGATGCCCTGCAAATATGTTTTAAAAATTTCTTCAATTGGTTTATGTGTACATATATCTCTTTATAAATATGAATGTATAAAGCACATGGATATGCAATTGCTTAACCAACATAAAATTGGGAAAAAGAATTGTGATTCAGGAGTCCAAAGTTTTATGGATGAATATTAAGTGTTAACATCAATGAATATCATAAAATACCTTAAAACATGCTTGGTACAATAACTTACAACTACATATATGTTTGTATTAGGCATGAAGGATGATGCAGAACATTACAACACATTAGTAAAAATTGATGTGATCAAGAACCTTTTAACTTAAAGGTCTTCTTTCTATGTTAAATTATTGCCTCTCTAACTTAGTTTTAACATAGTAATACAAATAAATGTCTATAGGGGCCAATTACAATATAGAGGGTTTGCCGGGCTCACAACCAGACAACTGTATATAAGCACACACCTTATAAAAATAGGAAGAAGTAAATTCTTAGATTTTATTTTCAAAGTAGGCTTCCACAAGAATTTGACAAGATATCTGGCACAATCAAATTGATGGGTAGGTCCCATTTTTTTGTCACACTTTTTAGCCTACAAAATTCTAGGCTGGATAGTGAGAATTGGTTTTGATGGCAACTTCCTTACCTCTGCATTGCCTGGAGTCTTGCATTCTTCGGATTTGACGTGTTTTTGTGCTTTTATTTATTTAAGACCCCCCAATATATATATATATATATATATATATATATATTGCTTTTGCAATTTGTTTCTATTAAAACGAATGAGTCGGTGACAATGATTTGTAGTCTAGATCCAAGTCCCAATTAGTAAATTTAAGGAGATATTAATCACCATATGCATTTGAATAAAGGGTACCCAGAAAAAAAACATTATTTTGTCATAATAGTTAGACACTTGATTATGCATCTACCCTTCTAGCATTTTTTTGATGTAATGACACATTTATTGTTGCATGTGGTAGATGAATTGGATGTTTGTGGACCAATTTATAACTAATATATATATCTGGTGGAATAAATGATGAAGGGTTTGAAGGGTTATATTCGTTCCATAATATAGTCGAAATGGTCAATGGCTAAAGGCTATGTGTTGGAGGAAACATTGAGGTTTGTGACTAAATATTTGCATGAATTTGAACATGTTTCTAAAAGAGTATGGAATGTAAATGAAGGATTATGTGGAGAGGTATTAGAAGGTGTTTTTACAAAAGTTTTACAAGATCTTGCAAATGAATATGTGTTCACAAATATTGAAATTATGGGTCCATGGATACAATGAATTCCTTTCAACCACTTGTCTTTGTGTTAATGGTTTTGTATTGAGCTCAACCCTAGGCCTTAAAAATATGGCAATTATTAGTAGGGTAGTTTATATGGTTATTAAAGCAATTATAACAATGTATTATGTACTTGCTAAAACCCTAATTATAAAGGTCCACCAACAAGACATGTGGAGACATGTAATTCTAGGCATTTAAAAACCCCCAAAGCTCTTATTCATTAATATATTGATATTTCAACTTCTTACATGAACTTCAAACATTTCCATGTCACTTGATTTGTATTTTGTACTTCTTAAAACCCTAATTCCATATGTGCATTATCAACATGTGATATTGTTGTGTTTTAATTACTTACAAGGATAATTAGGGTTTTACACGTGGACATTTAACTCTAGGCATTTAAAACCCCACAAACTCTGATTCATTGATTCATGATCTTCTTACATGAATTTCAAACATTTTCAAATAAAGGCACATTACATTGGACTTTTCTAGATGTCACAAAGGAATAATTTTTTAATATGACACATATTATTATATAAAACATGTATGCAAGTTGGAAATTCCAACAAAACATATTTAAATAAGTGAAACTAACTTCTTTTCCTTCTTACTCTCAAATAATTAACCAAAACGTTCATTTTCAATTAAATTTGGACTTTGTAACCTAGGCAATTTTAAGGTCATAGTCCATAAAAAAATATTACAAATTCATTATAAATAATGGAATTGGAAAAAAATCACAATTTTGGGAGATCTTATGGTCTCAAGTGTTATGACACTTAGGAGTAATAAAATTTGGAAAATATGAAGTATCTGATGGACTTTACAATTCCTTACTATGTGTAATAAAAATCAAAAAAAAATTCAAATTACATCACATATCCAAAAGGATGTTTTTCATGACCAATACCAAAAAGAGATGTTCAAAAAGCTTGAAAATAGGGCATCATTAACTTGGACATGGAAAAAATTGTCAACTTTAACATCATTTCAAAGCTTTTTATGTTTTTGTCCACTATTATGTGTTTAAAAATACACTAAAAAACTCCCAAAATGGACTTTGCAAAGCCCATTTTTGGCACCTAATCTGCTTTGACCCTTCCATCACTTGATGTGTATTTTATACTTGTTGAAACTCTAATTCTAGATAAGGTCATCAAGGTAGATAATTATGTGTTATCTATTTATTGAAAACTTAATTCCAAATGCCCATTATCAAAACATGGAATTGTGTTTTAATTGTTCATGTGCATAATTAGGGTTTCGCACTTGTGGACATCTTGTGGTATTTTCCAACCCACAGAACTCTGATTTATTGGTCTAATAATATATGATCTTCCTACATGAACTACAAACATTTATAGTCCTTGATGTGTAATTTGTATTGGTCAAAAACCTTAATTTTAGATTATCATGCTTTTGGATTTTGTGTAAACAAGCATGGACCTAATAGGTAAAATTTTAGTTGTTAAGTACTTCATGAATTTTATCTTGTGGTTTTTGTAATAAATATAAAGATAAAAAGGCATGCATTAAAGATGTGAAAGTTGAGTTTGAACATGCTTGGCTATTAGACCCTACTACAAGTGGTTAACCAATCATGTTTCCACCACATTTGCAGGAGATTCATGTGATGACCAAGTGGGCGCAATAAGCCATTCAAAGCCATCAAGTTGCTAGGATTACGCCTATTAATGAAGATCTTCTATTACTTTCAATCCCCCCAAGTTTCATTACATTGATTTATAAGAAAATGAAGGCATATGGAAACTGTCGCAACCCCACTTTGGGGCTAAGGGTGAGAATGCAACTCACACCCCCAAAAAGTGGGAAAATGGAGTCCTCCGGGACTCCCAAAAACTTAGAAGACGATTTGAGGGGTCAAATCTCCTTGCCTTGGCGCGTTCTTTATATCAATGGAAAGCTCTTGAAGCGTAGATGTCCAAAATGGCCTCGCATTTCCCATTTGAACATCTGCAGCCCAAGTTATGGGCAAAAGAAGGGCCGGGAGTCAAACTGTCAATTTGACTCCCGACCACTAAAAGTCGGGAATCGACCTCTTCCCGACGTCTCCTCAAGGAGTGCAACACGGCGTTGGAAAGCTCTCAACGAGAGATACAACTTTGATTTAGAGCTCGTCTCGATCCGAGTTCGGGGCGAGGAGCTATGAGCCTCCAAAGTCCCGGGACTCCAACCCGGGACAATTTCGGGACTCCAACTTGGGAGTCCCGGGAAAAAGAGCCATTTGGATGTAACCTCGGTGGAGAGCTGCAAAGTATACTATATGGGGGAAGGTGATGGCTTCCCCCGAATTCGGGCCGTGGTGAGTCTTGTGTGTAAAAGTGCCCGTGGCTTGTCCCAACACCCAAGGGTGTTTCCGGATGTGAACTAACCCTCTTGTGGTTGGTTTTGGATGCAAATTCATGCTTGATCTTCTAGTCCATCTTCCTAGTTTAATCCCAGGACTTCTAGCACGCCCCTCTACCCCTCTTTAGTGCTGGAAGTCGGGAGCGCCCTTCAAGTCCCAACTTTCCGCAACTCAACATAGTTGGACCTTCAAGTGGGTTCAACCCGGGACTTGGGAGTGCATCAGAAACCACTTTAGTACTTAATAGTCCATTAGTTACATATGACTTTGGTTTTGCTTTTATTTTTCAACAATCACAAGGGAATGATGATGATGTATTTAGTAAGATCCAATATGTTGGGACATTGAAAGACATATTGCAATTGGATTATGGTCCCATGTTTTCACCAATTATCTTATTTCACTACAATTAAATGAAGATGGGATTAACAATAGAGGTAGCCCCACTTACAAAAAAGATGACATTCTTTACTTGCAAATTTTTATCACTTATTGCATGAGTTTGATAAACCTTTTTTATTCCTTTGCAAGTTCAACATGTGATTTTTTGGAATGATCAAAAGACATTGTGGTGGAAGGTTGTGCTTGGGAGGGATCCCAAAAGTCAATGAGTTGTTGTGGACACATATGATGATTACATTGATGCACATGGTATTGTGTTTGGATTGGAATATCCACTAAAAATTTTAGATTTAAACAATAGCTTGGGACATTAATAGGTGCAAAAAAATTGAATAGAGAAAACATTATCATAGGTAGTCAAGCCTTACATGGTAGCTTTGGGACAAATGATGTGGCATGATTTAAACTTTAAACAAATTTACTCAATTCATTTTAGATTATTATGTTTGCACTATTCATTTCAAATTGCAATGAAAT
>Ga0116231_10003222_pt1 | contig 34066 bp, 23 predicted proteins | sample S1TSphgellanicum_2_FD_89695 | JGI IMG/M metagenome (GOLD analysis project Ga0116231, IMG submission 89695) | Host-associated microbial communities from peat moss isolated from Minnesota, USA - S1T2_Fd - Sphagnum magellanicum MG | ecosystem: Host-associated > Plants > Peat moss > Unclassified... | reverse complement strand
ATATATATATATATATATATATATATATATATATATATATATATATATATATATATAAATGTTTGAAATTGGTTAGTGAATATGGTATTCAAACATACGTTTACATTATTTGTTTGATATATTAATTACTTTTACATTAGAAGTTGAATGTGCATAAATACATTTTATCCAAGCATTAATCAAGGAAGTAAATATTTTCAAAATTTCATCTATTTGAAACTAATTTTGTAAAAAAATTGTATGTGTTTACATGTACTTGCATATTTTAAAAATGTATTTAAATACATATTTAACATATGATCGATGTCATAAAATTGAAAACATGTTCATATCATTAATTGAAATTTAAAAATTAAAAAATTTAGTACATTAAAACTTATTTTATGTTTACTTTTCATTTATGTTAACAAGGATCACAAAATGCATACTTGAATATGCTTTCACCTTTAATCAAAATTCCATGGGAACCCAAATGTAGAAGCTTCATTCAATTTCATCGAACCATGTCAACCTACAAAAAGCCCTTTTTAACATTAGGATACCTTCTTCTTATACTTCCTATTTAGTTGCAATAATGAAATCTATGACAATTTAGTTACAAATTTCTTGTTTACCTACATATGTAATTGATGTACCATACACAAATTCAACATAACATCCAATCAATGTTGTCAAAGATGGGAGGTATGAATACATGATGGCATCATGTAATAAACTTTGATTTATATTCAACAAATATTACCCATGAACAAGGATATGTTTTTTAAAAAACAATATCACACATTTTGACATGATCATATGATATGATTTTCACATATGGATGTTTGCAATTAGTGGTTAAACATGATTGAAGGATTTGATATTAAAATTATGCACCAATTAAAACTCAAAAAGCATTAATTCAAACTCCCACATATAGACAAATAGATCAGTGGTTTTTTTTTCACCCAATTTTGTGAGGAAGGTGGTGTAGCAACCGTACACAAGAGATTTACCCAAATTTAGTTACATGTCAAAGATGAAAGTAGATTCTCCCTTAGTTTGGAAACCTATAGTCTAAATATGGTGAATCCAAACTCTTTTTTTTTCTTGAAATATGGTGACTTGAGGAATTTTCTCAAAACCTTTGTACAAGTCACTCATTTTGTCCCTATGATGTGAAAATTTGCCACAAAAAAACCTTAAATAGATCTTGTTAATAACCATGAAAAAAATGAAGGCATTTGTAATAATAGAAATTATTTTCTTGTTATGAATGGTCAAACTATAAATTAAGTATGAGGATAGTAAGTAAAATGGTAAATAATTGCAATAGATGTTACTAAATATCAACTCACTTGAAAATAATAACAAATTAGATGTCAAAAAGATCAAACTAATGTATGTTATTGACTTGTTTGATCAAGTTGGTTAATTATGGCATTAACCCTTCATGACGCAGTTTCATACTTCAAATGTTATAGTTCAAAGTGGGCCAAAACATGTAGGTTGTATTATATCACATTGCAACTATGATGAAGTTTTATGAAAAATGCTTTTGTAAATTGGGGAGAAAAATGGTTATTTGAGACATCATTGGGAATGAATTATCAAATTTAATATTAGCAATAATGTGAAAGACTAGGTACATAACAATATAATATTTTACCACAACATTGACTTAATGTAATGTATTGGCTCATTGACTTATCAAATCCTTGGGAAAAAGGGATGAACATAATTGTTGCAATGCCATATCATCAGATGGATTGGGACAAGAATGTGGCAAAAGAGACAAGCTTGTTTTATAAAAATGACATTGATGTGGGGCAAATGGTGAAAATAAAACTACCTTTTAACGATATAAAAAGATTGGAATCAAATTAGGAAAAGTCTTCCTCATTCTTTATTACAAGGGCATTGGGAAAATAATCCAAGTCAACTAGGTCAAGGACTTGGAGAATGTAAGTAGGGGCACCCATAAACTATGGACAAAAGCACATAGGCAATTTTTAATTACCTTTTTATATCCTTGACAACAATAATTGCACAAGACTAAGTTAAATCATCAACAAAATATGTCACACATTTAATATCAATTAAAATGAATGATTTGAATTGCAGGTTTTGTTTGAACCTTAATTATCAAGTGCAAATCGGTAGTGATTGATTTGTCTATTACTTGAGGATATTGTTTTCAAAAGCAATGAATCCTCAGTAAGTTATTTCACAATTTCAATTTGTACAATATTTAGATCATGATGCATAAACATGGAGGAAACATGGTAGGTGGACATTTTCCCTAGTAATTTATGGCAAGTGTTTCCTTCCAATGCATGGTGTGTTTTTTACATTTTGTAGATTAATTGAAATTTTTATGGATAAAATGAATAAGGAGGATGTTCAAATGAAGGAAAATAAACAAACTCATGGTGTCATAATTGTATAGGAACTTGTTTAACCCTTGTACACTTGATAAGCTAAAAATGTTTTTATTTTAAAAATTGGACGTGCATGGCAGAAATATCAAAATATTTCCCAATTTTTAAAGGCTTTGATGTGGTTTTTTTAGAGTTATTAGATTGCCTATTTACTAAAATAATTTACACAAATTCAAGCAAGGACTTGATCAAATAACTTTATACATTGGGCGTCTATGAACCTACATGGTTTCTTTTAAGGATTTTGTGATGTAGTCAAAGTGGCCATCATCTATTTATTTATTTTTAAAAAAAATTTGGCTAGATGCTAGATATCAAAGCAAAAAAAAAACCTAGAATCTTTTTATATTTTGGCTACCTATTGGAAGATATCATAAAAATCTAGTGATTTGGAAAAAAATAAAAATAAAATTAAATATAGAGAACTTGGGTCATTTTTTTCATGAAAAATCTCTTTCATAGGTCCAATTCATATTTTTCAGGTCACAATTTGATGAAAATTCGCTATTAAACCAAATAGTGGATCACAATAGCCTAGTAGAAAGTCACTAAAATGGGGTCTTGTTTCTTGGTGCATGGATAAAAAAAATTCATTTGAAAGTCACAACTAAGTTGAAAATCTATAAGTAATCCATGTTCGGAGCTCTAGCCACATTTCATTTAAGGAACTTTTTAGAGAATTTTAAAAGACCACAAGTTCCCATGAAAAAAATGACAAATATCATCTTAAAGCAATTCCCAATTTGACTCATAGCTCTCACAATTGCATTTAATCCATGCTTGACCAGTGCAACCTTGAAATGATTGTGAGCACAACTAGTTAGAACGAATGTAATGAAAATATTTTGTTGGGGCAATATTTGTCATCAAAGTAGCCTAATGGAAAGATGTTTTAGTTATGGAAACTCATTTATGAACTAACGATATATTATTGGGTTAGAGGATATGAATCCAATATTTGGATCCTTTAGAAGTTATTGCCCCTTTTCGAGGACATTCACATTTCAAAAGTTGTGAAGTTTCATTATTACTTGAAGAAGCATATTTTGGCTTGCATTTTTTTATAAGTACACATTAACATGATCATTGTGAGTGTCATATCAAGATGCATACATTAGTGTCATGTGCGTGCACACACACACAAAAATGGTTGGTGAAACTTTGTATATATCTTGGGCAAGACTTGACCAATCCTTGATGATCTTTGCTATCTCATCATCTGTTGCCTGATTTTGGCTGAAATTATTACCAAACATTTCCAAATGCGTAAACTTTGAATTCAATGGTTGAGTTTGCAATCCCATTCATGGATGAGTAGACTGAATCAGACTTCTAACTAAAGGCTTCTAATGGAGGTTGTGAGAGGGGGTTAATAAAGAAGTTCAAATTTCAAAGTGCAAATTAGCAATGTTTCATTGAATCTTGGCTTTAGGGTGCACCTCTGTCTTCATTCAGTAAAGGCACACTGACTTTGTTGGCCAAGTAGGTACACACATTTTTGTCACAAGTAGGGTAGGTACTAGGTACCTTCGTCGTTTTTGAATCTTCTGACAAGTGGGGTAAGTAACCCATATTGCTGAAGAACGGGTCTGAAAACGCCATCCCACTAGCTGCTGCTGCTGCTGCCGCCGTCTGGCACAGAAGCCAATTACAAGGTCTCAAGTCTGTTCTCTGAATCCGAATGCAATCCATACATTATCTAATTCTCTTACGCCATTCGCTACCTTATAGAAGTTCCAGGATCTCACCCTTCAAATTGGGAATTGGACTGGCGGGGAACACTCACGTCAGATTCGTTGGAGCGCGTGTGGGGCGGGGGAGCTTGTTGGGTCCACAGAAAACACAACACCCACGTGGGCTGCTGGTACCTCCAAGCGACCGCCTTAGCACTGCCGTTCCCAGAATTCAAAAACAGGAACGGCCGAGGACACGTATAGGCTGGGTGCACGCGCGCGCCTAGACAGGGCAGGTATGCGTCGGAGGGGCGGGCATGGTACTTCACTGTCTCGCGGGAAACCAGCGCAGAGTTGTTGTACTTTTACGTCGGATCCAGATGGCCCGGGTGGCTCCTGAGTATGGAGATGTGCCTCCCACCAGTCGGGGGCCGCTGTACGCGGCGGCGCAGCCAATAAGATGGACAACTGTTGGAGGCAGCCAATAGCAAGAGTTCGCCCACGAGGAATGGGGGGAGGGGACGCCAGTGGGACTCACCAAAGCCGATGCTCTGGCTAGCGTCTGGACGAACGTTGATTCATTTATTCATTAACAACCAGCCCTTTGTTAAATGTGACTAAACTTGACCTGACACCTTTTTTCTTCTTTACAGGATCTCTAAAGGCTAGCCTAACTTAACCCAATCTTCAGTCTCTACTTTACACATTCTGATCCCAGATGCCTGCAATAATCAACTGGGGGAAGACGTTAAACTGGGTTCACTTTTTGGTTTCTGTGCACAGATGAGACCCAGTGGTTTTTTTTGGGGTTAATTTTGTGATGTTGCTCAAGTGACAATCATCCATAACAATAATATTAGCCAAATAATTTCGCGATTTTCTAAATATGAAAGTAAAAATATCTTAAGCACCCTTTCATGTTGTAAGCAGTTATGAAGATTTTTGGCGATTATTTTTAGTTCTTTTTTTCTTTTGAAAAAAGAGAGAATGTGTGACAGAATGTTCTTTGCTCGAATTTTTTTGGGTGCAAAATGGCGAAAATTCGCCACAAGCCTAATGTAATGACTATAAATCGACAGAAACAAATAAATATGGAGACCTTAATTCACTCTACCTTCTTCGTAGAAATTGTCCATGAATTAATATAATTCCTATGTAGTCACTTGTGGGTGTGGGCTCATTAGTTTGCAAAGTTGCATTTAAAGCTTGCGAAGTTGTAAGTAAAACAAACACAGTCTGGCTCAAAGATGCTAAATTAAGCAAAAAGGTTTCTTCAACTGTGTGGATATGGTTTTAAAGTTAAAAGTCTAGTAGACTACTCACATGATGAATGCTGGCTGTCAAATGTTTGGCCACTAAGCTCGTTACAGCAGGCCTCCGTGAAAAAGGCCGAGCTCATTCGTTGTTGAAAACGAATTGTCGGGTGTTTGCGAGGGTGGGGGAATTACGAAAGCGCCACTTGCCAGGCACGTGTGTGGGGTGTGGGCTAGGTTGGAGCGGCCGCGGAGGGGTCCAGGTCTGGCCTGGACCCTGCCTCCCACAACAGCCAAGCGGCAGGGCCGACCAAGGCTACCGGGAGAAGTACTTTATCGTGCAGTATGCGGGAGCACGGGGTCCGACCAGTGAGCTTTACAGCTTCTCTGTGAAACTCTGGAGAGCTCTGCGGATTCAAACTCCCAATCAGCTAAATAAGTAAGTACTAAGTACCTTGTGGGTGACACCAGATCAAAGACTAAGATGACTACAACAGATCCCCTTATCCCCCTCCCCAAACATAACCCGCTTAGCCACCCTTGGATTCCCAACTCCGGCAGCCCCTCTGATCCATCCATACATGTTCTTCATTTGTTCTGTCGAAATCAGCAGTCTGGACCTTTCTTGTAGTGCGTATTTTCAAGTGGTTTGACGTTAACAGAAGCTTCTCCTGGCTGGCGTCTTGGTGAATACTCTCCAGATGGGGGCAATTTTGGAGCACCACGTTATCTCAAAGCTCTTGGTTTTCTAGCGCTGCAAATTGTACAATTTGGTGAGTTTACAACCCATTTTCGTTTTAGTCCCCTGTAGATAAGCATAGAAATAACCAGAACGTCTCCACCTTCACAGGATCCCATCAGATTTTTCTTGATGCAAAGTTGTAATGCTCTCTATTGATTTCTGTAGCGCTCTATCACTCACTCTTTTCAACTTCAAACCATGAGGGTTTTTTTGCTATGGTATGAACTTGTGTCCTAGTTTAGCTCTTTTTCCGAACATCTCAATCTCCTCAAGGATTGTCTTTGCTCCAAGTCTTGAACTCCTTTTTGATGTGGGTTGCTAGTCTAGGAGTTCATAAATCAGCTGATCCACCAAATAGTGTGGTCATGTGTAGTAAACCTTGGATTTCTTATCACATAGCTTCTCCATGTAGCATGCTTCTTATTGGGATGCCATGAATTGAGATGCATGGAAAGGGTGCCTAGTTGCTATGTTTTTTGTGTTTGATGCCCTTGTCAAACTTGGCAACTAGTCTTTCAATTTCATCTAAACTAGTTCTATAGAATTTTTTAAACCATTAAATTCTTTGGCTCGATGCACATCCAATTTTTTTATATGAAATTGATGCAAATCAAATTTAACAAGATTATGGTCTTGAAATGACTTTCATGATCTTGTACTTGAGTTCTATTGCCTGCAACTAGAACCTCCAAACTTTGTTTTTTTCCAATCTTTGTTACTTTTGTCTCGTGTTCCATGTAGTGGTTTATCCTTGTTAAACCCACTTGAGAGTTGAATCATGTTATAGTTTGTTTTTCTCCAAACTTCTCAACATCATGTATCCTTGTTACTATACCATAATAAGCTTTGTTGTTTCAATTCTACTACTTTATTAGGGTAGTTTAGAGAAAATTGCTACAAAACAAAGGCTTTTAACAAAAGAAAAGGCATGCACATCCTTAACTTTTTTTCTTTCTTTTCTTCTTTAGACAAAAGATGCAATGAGAAACTTAGGCTCCCAATTGGCCAACCTACCACCTTGACATGTAACTTTATATGTGCATTCAAATAATGCAATTGAATGGAAGATTGCATAAATTTTTAAGTTTAATGTCACTAATGTTTGCACCTTGAGATTTCAATGGGATTAATCTAAAACTACATCATTCAATGTGCAGGTTGGATACATACCAACTTTTTGAAAAAATGCGAGAATTGTTGAACTAGCATTGTGATGACAACTAGCATTTCATGGATTTTAGCGTGCACTTGAGAGTTTGAAAGTGGTATTATGTTAACGTTGCTTGTTTGCTAGGTGTGGTTGTAGAAATCCTAAGAGTAGTTCACAAGGCCCAATTCACACTTAGGTTGAATTATAATAGTGTGCAAAGTAGAGTTGCACTATGACACATATGGCATCTACATCTGACATATCATTGTCCAACCATTTCAATAAGATTACTGCAAGAGGGTACATGCGAAGCTCACCGACAAATTCATATGTGACGTCACCCACAAATTCTATGGCATCATTTTGTAACTCGTTTGCAAACAATCCTCGCCACCAATCATTTGATTCGCCCAACATTCATCACAATTGGGGTGGCCAATCAACAAATTTGCAATTGCTTGCTATTGAAAACTCCATGCAGGATAAGACAAGGAGCCATGGAGCCAACTCAATGGAGCACAACTCATTGAGCAGTAGGGGGGTTAATTCAGTATTACAACAACTTCCTTGCTCTACTTCAGCTGAGATCCTAGGTGCAACAGTGAAGGATGGAGATTGGCCACATGCGGCAAATGCAAAAGCTTGTTTGTATGGAGGTTCAATGGCATCTTTACTTTCAACCTCACTTGGTAGCCCCACACATGCATCTCAAAGTTCTGGAAATTGGGTTCATCATATGAGGGAAGGGGTCATGAATCGGGAACTTATTGACAGAATGGGTGGCAACAAAAATCCCAATGTTCCTTCTTTGAATGTTTCAATCTCTCAAAAGCTTGGGCACCCAATGGAGAAAATACTTGATCATGGAAGTAGCCAGAGCTCCGATGCACCAATTCTTGCAATTGATCCTTGCAAAGGAGGCTTCGATGCACTACAAGGAGTTGGTCTTGCAACTTCACATTGCCTTACCCAAAACTTTTCTTCAAATCCAACTTTTGTTGAACAAGCTACTAATTTCTCATCTTTCAATGGTGATGTGGACCATTTTCAAGACCTTGGACAACCCCTTTCTATGTTGACAAATAGTCCCAAGTCTCATTCTAGGTTAAGAAGAGGCCAACAAGCCCATGAAAGCAATGGCAAGCTTTCTCGAACCTCGTCAAGTTCTATTGGGGTCAAGATTGGAGGGGACGCAGTTTCTAATTTCCAAACTTGTCTTGATGGTATGAAAGTGAACATTGTAGAACATGATTCACAAGGTACCCAAGTTTGTGCAAATTCTGATGATGAGAAAGAGCCTTGTGGACATGCAAGTTCTTTACTTAGTTTGGAAGCCATTGAGGGAGCAAAAGAAAGCAATGTTGTTGATGGAGCCATTGGTCTTGAGAGTTCTAACCTTGGGATTCAACTTATACATGGAACAAGTGATGCAGCCCTTGAAAAGAAAAGGAAAAGCCTCACACAAGATGACAAAGACCATGCAAGCTTGTGTCAAAAATCTATGATGGTTGATAATGAGGACACAAAACACAAGCGATGTAAGGTTCACGATAATGGCCAAAGGAAGTCCATTGCTAAAGATGAAGTGCAAAAACCAAAGGTAGAAGGAACGTACAATGACAATTCTAACAATGACTCAACCCAAGACAAGTTGAAGGAGATGACTCCTAAAAAGTTGCCTCATGTAGATATCTCAAAACAAGACTACATCCATGTGCGTGCTAGACGAGGCCAAGCTACTGACAGCCATAGCCTCGCTGAAAGGGTATGAATATAATAACCTAATTTTTAACATGATGTTAATATTTCATTTCCAAACAAAGTTTTTATCCAATACCAATTTCTCCTTGAAAACTCCTTTGTTCCTCATCAAGGTCTAATCATTTGGTGGTGGTGATGTCATATAAATCTTGATTGCAGGTTCGTCGAGAAAAGATAAGTGAACGTATGAAATACTTACAAGATCTTGTCCCTGGTTGTAGTAAGGTAAGCCTTTCATGCTCCAGTTGGAACTATAAGGTTGAAACTTGTAAATTAGGAAACCATTTCACATTGCATTCATAAAAAGTCTATGTAATCAAAATTTTCTTTGGACTTTTGTTAGGAATCTAATGTTCATCAACTTGTGGCCCTTTAGGTCACAGGGAAGGCATTGATGTTGGATGAAATCATCAACTATGTGCAATCACTCCAACGCCAAGTTGAGGTACACACAAACACATCCACCCATGCTTTACATTAAAATGATTTGTTGTGGCAACTTGATTGCAAGCTTTGATATTTAAAATTCTATAACATCATCATCTTCATCATGTGAATGAATATCAACCTTCAATGGTAGTTACTAATTTTCCTCCTCTAGGAACTAATTCAATGCTTTTGTTTTTGCATTTGTAGCATCTTTCAATGAAATTAGCATCCATGCCTCCTCAAATGGATGTTGTTAACTTTGATCCTGTTATCACCAAGGAGGTAAGTTACAAGTATGATTTCCAAATATGATTTTTGGTCTACACCTTTAAATTCAATATGTTGCAACTAGCATTTTCCATGTTGGAAATGATGGTGATCTTTATTTCCATAGTCATGTTTAACAAATTTACATGGAATGAAATGAAATCTTGGTAGATACACACAAGATGTTAGGATAGAGTTCATCTAATTTGTACTAATTAAATGCAGATGTTATCACAATCACATGGAATTACAAGTGTTGTTGATCATGCTTCACTTTTCAACCACCATGCAAAGCTACAACAACCCTTAAGTCAATTGGGTGGTGCTATTGGAGTTGGTGCTATAAATCTTAGGCGATCATTGAGTTGCAATTTGGAAACAGGAAGCAATTGTGACACCACTCAATTATGTCGATCCCCTTCTTCTATGGATGGAATTGCATTCCAAGATTCTGAAATTCAGGTACTTGCGCAAATTTTATTCAATTTTAAAATATCCATTTCAATCTTGACTTATTTTAATTATTTTAAAAATAAAATTTAACCAACAAAAATCACACAATTATTGCCAAAGAAATTACCTTTATACAACTTCTCACCTACAAGTTGGTTTTGTAGGGTTCAATTGTGTGGGATGGCGACTTGCAAAGTATAGTCCAAATGGGGATCTTACAATGTGGGCCAACTTCCATGATGTCACAAGGTCTCAATTGTAAGCCCCAAGTTCCATTTAGGCTTTAATGCTTATTTGTGTTAACTAATTTGCATAACAAGAAACTTACTAAGTTAGATAGTACATTTTTTATTTTTTATTCCTTTAATCATTTTCCATAAGTTCGTAATGAATGACATATCAAAGGATAGCCTAATCCCTCTACTTCTAAAAGACTTGTAACAAATTGTTTATGCATGGAGAAATATTTGATAAACAAATCGAGTTTACAACTATTGTTGAATATTGCAGGTCATTTACCAGTTGGCCATATGAAGGTGGAACTATAATTCCTTAAGTGGAACTTATAACATGATATGATTTTCTAGGAGGATCAAGATTTTTCATACTTGTGTCTATATTCTCCACGACTTCAATATTTTGTAGTGGTGTGGTTTTCTTCAATTTGCATAACTAAATTACAATATCAAAGGTGTTGAACTTGTTTTTCCCCCTTTGGTGCATAGCTCTATAATAGTCTAAATCCATCTAGTTTCATTGTGACAAAAGAAAAAAAATCTAAAAATGAATCTACTTGGATTATCTTATGATTTTTTCCATATGCTATTGATATCACCTCCTTTCTCAAAGGGGGGTTATATATGGTTGCAACACTAGGCATCTTGGTTGATGCCAATATAAATTAGCTCCAAGTAAATTGCCTACATATCTCTTAGATCTAATGTAGGTACTTTTTTTTAATGGCTTCTATCTTGTGCATATTTGTACATAAAATTGTACAAATTTGTAAAATATTCAAAAGGATCAAATTGATATTAGTCATCCATATAAGTAACCATTTTGTGATCACTTTTGAACTATCCCAACTTCAAAAGAACATCCCTATGATCTCGTGTCATCTCTATTTGCAAAAACATGAAAAGGTTTCCTCTGTGAGTTTCGCAATAAGCGGGTCTATTTTTTTTAAATGTGTTAACTCCACATGCAATTGTATAATGGTCATGAGTTTTCCATATTTAAAATTCATTTGTGATTTATATTGTCTTGGTTCTAGATATGTGTAAGTTTGTTTCCATGCAATTAAGCAATGTGCTTGAGGTGGCCAAAGGTATTGCTTTAGCTACTTGGACTTTCGAGTTACAAATTTCCAAAATGTAGATATATGCAAAATCTTAAATGTGTGGATTGGCACCATGCTTGTACCATAATAAAAAAAAGATGTAAAATTCTTCATCTCTCCATATGTACCCACAATCACAACAAGTAAAGCTCTCGGTTTTAATGATAGAAATGTCAAATTGACATTAGCAAGTCATGCATGCACACATACTTGTAAGATCCAGAAATGTGAAAATACACTATTTTTACACATTCACCATATTAGTAAATTCATCATACTCCTCTTCATGTTGACTTTTTCATGTGCTATGACAAGTATTTCTTGAGCTTTTATGATATATTCCATCTCTTTGAATTCAATTTATTTATTCTTCAAACATTTAGGCTTATTTTTAACTTCTTGATCCAATGGAATTTAGTCAAGTTCCATATTGTGCCCAATTCAAGGACAATGCTTCTAAGACTCAAACAAATATATATTCTTATGAATATACATTTAATTTGTTTTCTTAGTTTGTCTATTCTTCATATAGGTTTAGCCTTCTTTTGAATTTATGTATTTAGTATTGTTTAATCATTTCATGTTGTTTTTAACTTGATGACAATGCTTAAACTCACAACAATACTTTCATATAGTCCCTCATCCAAAATCTTAACCAAATGAAAACCTATCACTCACATATAAACTTGAATATAATAGTTCAATGATGAAAGTTAAACTAAATCAATAGTTTATGTGTGCATTAGTTCACACATCAATGTCAATTCCAAGAATTACAAATCAATAGCCACACATATTGACATATCGAATAGCGACAACACCTCCTTCAATTGTTCATTATTTCATTATGCCTTTTCAAGTTGATACAAGCATATATTTTTAATTACGAAACAAAGTTACAAAAAAGGGAAAAAAACAGTGTGTGAGCAATGGAACAAGATGAAGGTCAATGCTTTTCCTATATTTGATTATTCTTGTGAACCAATATAATAGAATTTATTTTTTTGGAAAAACATCATGAGAGGGTACACCATCATCTTCAACACAATGTAATATGGTTTTTACCATAGTTCCTTCCCAACTCAATGATCAACAATATTATAGTGATTATGATGAATGCATATTTGTTGTAAATCAAGTGTTAATGATAATCATGTTTTTAACATCTACTAGGTCATTGATTGTTTATATACATGTGATTTGAATTGATTAATGGTGTTTTGACAATCAATGGATAAGGTTTGTTGTAAAAATTTTGAGGCCTCCATTTTTGTCATTCCTTGCTTAATGGTGAATTTTCTACCAATGAGTTAGGCTTGTGCTTTTGATCATTTAAATGTTGATTTATATATCATATAATTTCATGGAATGAATACTTATTTAATTTTAAAAATCAATAATTACTGATTTTACAAAATTGATAATGGCAACAACTATTAATTTTTTAGAATATATCTAACAGAAATAGTTATTCCTAGTTCTTTTCAAAATTGGTAACAAATGACTACCAATTTTATTCTACACGATATATATATTTTTCCCTTGAAAACATACACACTCGAACATCTAATGAACAACCAAACAATTCTAGAAACTATGGAAAAACCACAAGGACTTTAAAACAAAATATAAACCTACAAAATATTATATCAAGATTTTGAAACTAACTTGCTATTGTCATAGAAAAACAATTGATGTAACAAAATGCATGCCTAGGCACCCCAAACATAGAACTAAATACCTTAGAAAAAGGGTAATGCTATCAAAAATCAATAACAACAATTTCCTTGAAAATTGGTAGTTTGATCACTACCTTAAATCTCAAAATTCAATGGCTTCTACCATTTGGGGAGCATCCTTAGGATTAAATTTAGGGGAAAAATGTGTGTAAATCATGTCTTGTTGATTTTATTGTCTTGAAAAGTGAATTGTGTAGTTATGTACATGTTTTTTCTAATTTTGCATATTCTTGATTGATTAGTTTTTTTCTGAAAGGGTTAAAAGCAAGATAAAGTATATAGAAAAAGTAAACATCTTCATTTCAACCTTGTGTCATTCATATAACTAGGTTCATTCACAATTGGGGTTTCAAATGCAACGTCTAACTTTTAAAAAGACTCCAAAGTCCAATTTCAGAATTTAATTCTATTTAGATTATAGCAATTGCAGTGGATTTTTAAATGCCAATAAATAAAATGATGTCTTTTCTAATTAATAATTTTTTAAAAAAAGATTTGGATATTATATGTAAATGTCCTTTTGAATATTTTAAATTAATTATAGCAATTGTCTTAACTATAATTCTTTTTTAAAATAGTAAAAAAGAATTTATAAATCATTCAAATTATTCCAAAGTCTTTGCATAAGAAACATGTTTCCCTCTATGCAAGTACATGTTCATTGGGTGAATTTGATAGAAAAAAAAATCTTGTCAAAAATTTCAAAAGCTTGAAAATTTGATTAAAAGGCTGCAAGGGATAAGATTTTTTTCTTACCCAAATTTGGCTACTTTTTTATATTTATTAAGTTCATAATTTATAGCTCTAAGTGCACATCACATATACAAGAAATAATCATGCAAAAAACATGTTTAGTTGTTCATAAAAGTTCATTAAATGTCATTTTTTATTTTTTTGAACTTGTAAACAAAAATATTGATGCACAATTATTTATGCATGTGAAAAATCATCACCAACATATGAATTACCTTATTTTGGGTTTTTTACAAATTTTTCATTTAAATTTGCTATGTGTAAATGTTATTCATAAAAAGTAGCCCTAAAAAAGTCCAAAAGTTTTTTTTTTCAAAACCATGAATGAGCCCAACTACAATAAAGTAACATCAAATCATGTGAAAGTACATGTCAAATACCATTCAATTGTGCTATTAAGTTTATAAAAATCTAATTCCAAAAAATTAAAGTTAAATGAATTTTAAAAGTGAATTAAAAGTACATTTGAAATTAACTAGTTAATATGTGTTCAAACCTATTTTTCTATTAGAATAAATAAATAAATATGCACTAAGTTATGATATGAAGATCATCATATATTTTTAAAAAGTTATTAATTTTTTTAAAAAACCTTTGTTAAAACTTAGTTTACACCTACTTGAAACAAAAAGCCCACACAAAAAAATACACATCCAAATTTCCTTGTTTTTAAAAAAACCTACTTGAAACCTACTTTTACAAGTTGTAATCCAAAGTTAATGCACAATAATGAAAAAACATCTTATCAAGTTGATAATTCAACTAAACATTCAATGGTCCACAATTTTATGATGGGTTTTATTATTAAATTTTTAATTGATTTTTTCCAATTTTGGCACTTGATGGGTGACACTAATGTGAACTTGTAGTTGTGTTAGTAGTTTGGGTTAAGTGGATTGAAGCACAATATTTTAAGAGATTTTTTTTCTAGCATGTACATTTGACATCATTTTGATAATAACATGTACAATGTCTTGCTAGCGTCCATTGTGCACAATGCCTCAATATAACAATTGTAATTTTGGAATTAATTCTACATGATATTTAAACATGACATGAAGTTGATTGCAAAACCCTTCAACATTTTGTAGAAACTTTGCATCTAAAATAAAGTTGCATGGGGAATGAAAGCCCATTCCATCATAATTGCATTCCAAGCACTTGGTCAAAAAAATGTGACACATTCCACTAATGCATAGTAATGGGAAAATTAGATTTATAAATAAATATTATCCATGATAAAAAAAACCATTAAAGGGTGTGGAAAATGCTAAAAACTATAATCTAAAATTTTGAAAAATCACAACATGAGCACAATTATAATTTGGATTATTATTATTATTAATTTGGAATAGGCTCCATTAGTTGCAAAATTTCAATGATAAAATTTTGATTTAAATTGATGATGTTTTAAAACTCTTTTTGAATGTTTAAAGCACAAAAGTTATGTTTATTGACAATCTTTTTTTATCAAACATTTGTTTTCTATAACAAATGTGCATCATTTTCTTTTTAAATTGGAGAAGATTTTAATATTGGCGATTGAAATAACAACATGAGTTGAAATTGTTGAAATTCACGTTTACAAGACATTTTGGTATTTTGATTCAAACCTACTTCTGCTTTTGAAAATTATGAAATTTGAGGATGTGCTTTGAACAAAAATTATTCATTTTTAAGTGATAAAATTCATGGATACATCATATATATGATCTAAGATCAAGATGTAGTCAAAAAATATTTTAATGTAGCACATAATTATAAATTGGATATGAAAAATGCAAAATTTGGGATATTAAACCAATATATGAATGCCACATGTCAACTTCTATTTTAGAAAATTAAGGATTTCAACCTTGGCATCATTGGATCATTATACTATGTTTTTCACCCAATTTGCAAGGTCATATATAAGTGGAAATGTGGAGATTGAAAAAGAACAATGATTCATTACAAGACACATGCACTTGTTTAGTAATTAAACATTCCTCAATACATATAAGAGTGCTCAAGGAATATAACATAAGAGGAAAGTAAAAAAACATTCCTCTTCAACCCAAATTGATTTGAGTTTCCTCTTGTCTATTTTGCTTTGCATGCACCTAGGTGTGTACTTACATAAGAAGAAATCTTGGGCTTTTTCACTACCACCCATTGCAACTACTTGTCCATTTTGAACACTATTTGATTAATTATTATCATGCACAAATAGCAAGTGAAATTGTTTGCTAGTTATTTGTGCATAATTTTCATACTGAAAATAATGATTGCCTTGTTTATTAACATTGGATTTCTTCCTCCATGTTGGATTTTATAATAATGGAAATTTTTTTGACATGGAAAATATTTCAACCCTAGACTCCTTGCAAGAGTGGTAATATTGTTTTGTCATTATTTTCACAACTTTTCGACTATCAACATCTAGCATAAGTTGAATGAAAGTTTCATAACAAGTGGAGAATGTTATTCATAAGCTATAGCTTGCACTTATTCAAAAAGTCACCTAATTTTATATTTTAACAATTTTGAATTATCGATGTGGAAATTAAGGTAACATTTAACATTATTTACACATTGCACTATAATGCTTAATTTTTTTTGACATTTCTTCAACTATCAAGTACATGGTACATGAGTTAAATTGTACACTTTTATCATGTTGAAACTATTGCTCATGGGTTGCATTTCACAATTATCATAATTAATAAAACACATGCAATAACTTATAAAGACTTCACATCTTTTGAATTATCAACAATTGCACATGAGTTGCGCACATGAATTGAATCATTCATCTTGAATGTGTTAAATCAATCAATATTTAATTACATTTTGCACTAACCACAATTTCTTAAAATTAATGTATAAAAACTTGTTATGTTTCACATTTATATTTGAATCAAATATTAAATCAAAATATTCATACATACAAAGTCTAATGTTTATGTAAACCTTTATATTGAAAAAAATTTAATGTTCAAACTTGTACATTTACATAAATTTAAATTTATGTTTTTCCCTTAGTGTGTTCATCACTCGATAAGTTTTTTATTACAAATGTTCATGATGCCACAATAATAAAACCTCAAAAAAAATCCTTAAATTATTTTTCCATTTTATATCCTAATGTATGAGAATATAAATCCTAGCTAGATTTTTAAAATATTTTTTGGCTATATTATTATTTATATTGTTATTATGATTTTAAAAAAAAAGAGGCTTATTTTGTTACAAATTTATATGTAAATATTTAGAGATGAAAAATTTCAATTATTTGAAAATAAAAACAGTAAAAAAATGTGATTTCATAATAATTATATCAATGAATTATTATTATTGTTATTATTATTATTTTCAATTTTGTGATGTTCAAATGATGATCATTGATAAAAAAATGTATTAAATGATTGTTTAACCTATTGTTTCTCACCCTATTATTAATTAATTTTCTAAATATATACATATCTAAACCAACATATATTAATTATAATTCTTAATTATTACATAATCTAAAGTAATTATAAATTACTTTTGAATATATAATACCATTTTTAAAAATAATCAAATTAAGTCTTTTACCCAACAACTAATATATAACACCTTAGATTTTTTCACACATATTTTAAATTTTTAAAAAAGAATGATCCCCCTCAAACTTTTTCTTTGAAATTTCATTATTTTTTAATGTTTTCCCCAAAAAGAATGACCAACTTGCGAAAATTTGCCACTAAAAATAAAACAAAAAATATTGTAAAACCGCGGGGTGGGGGGTGAAGGGGGCTAATCCAACTATTTAATGCCAAAATATCACCAAATTATGTTTCTTTTATTTCGACAAAGGTAAAATGTATTGTTATATTATTAGAAAAAATAATATAAATAATATGTTGCAATATGTTTTTTCAAAGTTGTGTCATTAATCATTTTTATTAGTCTATAACTAATGTTGTTAAACGAATATGATGTTGAAAAAAATGGTTATATTGATTATTTGACCAATTTTTCTTCTAGTGGACATTTTTTGCCAATTTAAAGAGGGGGGGTGGGACCATTAACAATGGTTTTTTTTATCAAATTTAAATTTGATATTTTTTTCAAAGTAATTTTTGAAGGATTTAAACAATTTTGCAATTTCATGACTATTCCATAAGCAAATGTAGGTAAAACTACTTATCGGTGATTACAATTTGAATAACATTATAATTTTTTAAATAAAAATTATACATAATCATATTGAGAAAAACAAAACTTACAATTTTTCAAAAATTGAACATATATTTTACACAACAAAAATATATTTGTTAAATATTTAGTAATAATACATTGAATTTTTAATGTAAAAATGAGTGGTCCTATCCTTGGGTGGTACTAGTAGGAACATCACATTTTAATTTTCTTGGACTCATCAAACTTTGAAAAATCATAAGAAACACTTAAATGAATATTTTCATAATTTAAAAAAAACTTATTAGGTTTCATAAATTTTAAAATTTCAGTAATATAAAGAATATTATGTATTTTGATGTTCCTAATCATTACATTTAGAAAAAGTTTCAAGAATGTAATGCTTGTTTTTTTTGAACTTTTTGGTTAGGATCACAAATTTGGAACATGATTTATGAATTGTTCTATGAATTTTTTTCCTAAAGTAATTTGGAAGTCATTTTATTTTTGAGTTTTTATTTTACAATTAATTAATTAGATATGATTGAATTATGAATTTTTAAAGTTGAGATTGTCAAAATTTTAAGGGGTCATTTTAATTAGAAATATAAATATATATTTTTTAATTTTTAAAATTCCCAAATAAATTTGAAATCATATATTAAAGCATGCAATTAATAAACATGAAAAATAATAATTATTATAAACAAATTTAATGAAAAGGGTTCCATAAAAATAATTTGGTTGGTTTTGTTTTTAACCATTCCTCAAGATGGTTCCTAATTGTTTTTGCATTGAATGAATGAGAGTGGTGTTTATAACAGGAATGTTTTTCAAAAAGCCTTGGAATTGCACAAGTCCAAGCACTTGAAGAATGCATTCTTTGTGTTCATTCATTCTTATTGCTCCTCAAAGTTATACCTTGATGAGCATAAATAAAGAGGAGAGGAGAAGCAATCACACCCATCAAAAGGCCCAAACTTTCGCCTACATTTATAATAAATGTAGACAGTGCAATTGAATCTATTTCAAAAGGATTAAATGTAATTGAGGGTGTCACTGTGATTGGGGCTCCTAGAGCTCTAAGCTTGATGTGCTCTCAAGGTTCTCGTGCAGCAAAAGATGACCAAAAGATCAAAAAAATGAGAAAGTGTGCAATCAGCGCGCATGCGAAGCCCACTGTCGACGTGGCAGGCAGCTGCTACTTTGAAAAAGAAATCTATTTTGGATGAGCAAAAGGGCTGTGGCAGTTTTTACAATTCGTCATGATCAACTGCCGAACGCGGAAGTGTGAGTACTTGCAACTTCGAGGCCATGAAGAATTGGCGAAGCTCAACTGCCGCCTTCAGCCTCAGGCTCTCCCCCCCCTCCCTTTTGCGCCGAATGCGTCTCTCTGCGCGATGAGCTCGCAGGCTCCATCGAGTCCGCCGCCTCTAGTGCGATAGAAACAGTGGAGGAGGAGAGTAGATGGCGCTACGATTTTTCGCTCTTCGAAGTTTGTTCATTTTATTCCTCATGAGAGGCATTCGATTTCTCTATAGCGTTGGGCACAAAATGTGTGCTCTTTGCAAATTTTCGCTCCTAGGTGCTCTTCGATCTTTTGCTGCTGTCGAACTTTTTTTTGTCACGAACAGCTGCCGAATTGTTTTCTCACGAAATGCTCACGAAATTTTTCGAGCTTCAGCTATGGCGGGTTTCAAAGAATGGACACGAAAGTTTTTGAGCTTCGGTGATGGTGGGTTTCAGAGAGCGCTCACTCACTTTTTTTGAGCATTAGCGATGGCGGGTTTCAGGGAGCGCTCACGTTTTTTCAAAGCTTCGGCTATGATGGATTCAGAGTGGCGACTGTGCGTCGGGCTGGCTACGGGGCCGGTTACCATGCGGCTGCTGGTGAGCGTTTTGCGCAAACGGCAAAATTCGATTAGGGCCTCGGCAAAGGGAACTGGAGATTAACGACGCAGGGTGTGTTTGCAGGTAATCGGTGGAGATGGCCTAATCTCTCCTTCCTTTGTGAATGCTCCCACCCTACCCTTCAAAGACATACACCAAAATGCTTGTGAAGAAGGTTCAGTAAATATATGCACAAAAATACAACGCTCAAATCAGTTGAGTCAATAAGCTAAAAAACCAATTCAATTTTGAATTCCACTGGTATCTCTACAAGCACCAAAACGAAGCATCTTTCATGAAGGTCTTGTTGTCCCAATTGCAGGTTTCACATCTGCTCATTAACCACAACCTTACCAAGGAGTATCCTTCCATGTGAATCTTATCATCTGTTCATTTTCCATTTTCCCAGTGCCACTAGCTCAGGATTGATGAGACTTACCAAGAGTTAGTAGCTCACTAATCTGTTACAATGTCAGCAAACTCTTGAATTGGAAGTTCCATGAGATTGGGAAGGAACTTTGGAGTGCTTGGTATTTGAATTCTGAACACACCACCAGAGTATCCTTGCCAAAGAAGGAATGTGGTCTTGAGCAGATGGTCATAAGCACTGGGCATAATGCATGGCCTTTGATCACCTCTTCAATGGCTGCTGGCTGACCTACTTGAATAGATCACCATATGGGTGCAAGAAAACTAGACAACAAACCCAAAACTTGACTTCTTGCGGTTCCCTCCTTCTCCATACTGCTCATTCCATCGTCTTAGTTCATTCATGCTGGATGCATCAAAGGCAACTGAAGCACCCACCTACATGTATCACACACCTCAAAGTCATCAGAACTCACACCCAGCAAGTTTTCTGCACAAGGTTTCTGCGGCCAATTTTGATGAATTTTTCAGCCATTGTAATTCAAAGATCTTGAAAAGGTGCAATCTTATTTGATGTAGTATCATCCTTATTATTTTTCTTCTTCTACGTACCTGAGTCATTGCCTGTGTGAAGTCATCAAGTTGCAGTGCTCGAATCAATAAGACCGATGAGCTCTTGCTGTCACTAGTCAGCCTTCCCAAGCTCCCCAATTTGGCCTGGTCAACGGAACGTAGATCAGGTTTCAGCTCACCAGACATTGACAAACTCAGACCAGCTACCTATTCTCTCATATTCAAATAAATTTGCCTTCAAAACACTCCACTTTTGTTGCACACATCACCTGTTGTTCTTCCAACTCCAAAAGTTCACGGATGGGCCGGTATGCTGCAGCAATAGAAAGGTTCTGCATGCAGAGAAGTGCTGTTCAATTGTCCATATTACATAGAAGTTAACATCAACTTTATGGAAGCATGAAATAGGGTTGGTTCGCTTCAAGTTAAGCTTTGTTCCCACATTTCTTGGTCCATGTTATGGACACATGCAGTTGAAAGCATGTAATTGTGAAAAAAAAAATTTGATTTGGCAACCAAGCAAAAGGGCACCTTCAGGTCACTGCCTGAGTACCCATCAGTCATACGGGCAAGCTCTCCATAGTCAAATCCCTGAGATAACTCTTCATCAGCCAGAATGACACGCAAGATCTTCACCCGGTTTTCACAATTTGGTAAATCCACCAATATCCTGCAGTGTTTACCTAAGTTTTTTAGTACAAGGTTGTACTGGACCAATATAAGTCTGGTCTTTGTGACTAAAGATTAGTTTTCAAGTAGAAGGAAACCTTACACTCCAGGGTCTGTCATCTATCAATTGATCTCTTGTGCTGGCAAAAAACTACAACCAGTTGTGATCCAGATGGTTTTGCCATTCCACAGTTTTTGGATTACATTTGAATCCAAGATGATGACTCCTGAAGAGTAGTTTCAGGGAGGTTTCTGAGGACATAATACCTTCGGGGCAATCTGCGAACCACGGCATCGTCAAGGTCAAAAGGGCGGTTGGTAGCAGCCAAGACAAGGACACGTTCATTGTCCTTGGAGCGAAGCCCATCCCAGGCTGCCATAAACTCATTACGTGTCTTGCGGGTTGCTTCATGCTCAGAGCTCCCACCACGAGCACCAAGCAGACTATCCACCTGTCATGTAGCCCATCAAACTGTTGCATTCATTTGACTGCTTGCGAAAGATGACTTGAGATTCTTACAAGGACTAGAGACTAACATCATAATAAACTGGTTTTCTTTAGAACCAGATTGAAAGCAAAGAGCCGCATCAGTACAATTGTCTACCATGCATGTACTTGATTGAACAAAAAAGATCTGCAATCATATATGCAGAACAGACATTACTTCTAGGAGCCAGGAAAAGGATTGCAATTGGAAGAACAATGGATTAAATGGCATGGTTCAATTTCTGACCTCATCAACAAAAATGACTGCTGGAGAGAGCTTTCTAGCCAGTGAGAAGAGAGCCTTTGTTAGCTTCTCAGCATCCCCAAACCACTACAAAACATCAGGCCATCATCCCAAGTCAGTTGATTATGAGCTAGGCAAAAGAAGACTTGTTTATTGCACGTTGCTTTAGAGACCCCATGTCAAGGATCCTAGAAGGAAGTATGAAGCATTTTGGTGCAAATGAAAACTCAGATGCAAATCTTCCCTAACTAAGTTTCCAGTTGAAGCCATTGGCGGATGGCATGACTTTGCACTAGATTGAATGTTTGATTATGGTGGGTTGTTCCTTCAAAACATCACAATACTCAGTGTGGAGACAAAGAGGATAGACAATGACTTTTCTCATGTCCAGGTTACGGCAGATACTTATGCATAAATACACAGAGTACCTTTGAGGTGATGGTAGAACCGGTGATGTTGATGAAGTTGGCTCCAGCCTCTGTTGCCACTGCTTTTGCAAGCAGAGTTTTGCCTGTGCCTGGGGGTCCAAACAGCAGTACTCCTTTACAGGGCTGTCCAGCAATACTCAACTTCAAAATCAGCAAAGAAACTAGGGCACTAAGGGTTGTACATCCAGACTCATGGATGACTGTCACTGTGAATTAGTGAACACATGCACACAAGTTAACTGACACAAACTCCAACACTAGAGTATAATCTACTGTCAGTTATTCTGAATCCATCAACTCATGGCACAAGTCATAAGACACTGAACTGCAAGTGCCCCATTATGGAAGTCAAAAGACAACACTCCAAAAAGTTCTTGGATAATCAATGCAATTATTGTGTGTTTCTTTTTATTATTGGCAGAATGGTCAATGTGCATTCTAGCTAGAGTGCCCATGGTTGGTAAGCACTCAAAAATAGTTATGTTTCCTAAATCCCTCTTATCTTGGAACACCTCTGTTATAGCACTACAAAGAAGGCCGGCAAAGACTTGTGGCACATACCCTAGTCAGATTGCCTTTGCAAAAGAGTTCAGGCCGTTGTAAAGGAAGCATTACAAGCTCCTTCAGGGCAGCTTTCACATTCTCAAGAGCACCAATCTGATCAAACTTCACACCTACTTCATTTGGTGGAATCACTGCTGATATCAATGCCTTTTCATACTCATCTTCTGCAACTGTCTGCAAACAACCATCAGGTGGAACAACTATCATCTGGTCAAATATAAGTTCCAAAACTCTCAAAAGTGAATGTCTTCTTACTGCAAGCCCCTGTGACATGTGATGGTAAATCTTGTCTCTGGAGAAGCTGGAGGTACATTCTTAAGGGGAAACTGTTAAGGAGGTTGCATCACAAGGCAGGAAAAGTGATGACACAGGCAGTAGAACAGAAAGAGATAAGTTCCTGCCACAAGAAACTCATTAAGCATGGAGATCGAGCACAATGGCTCAAGTGTGCAGTCTCAGTAACAACAACCAGCTTGGTACCTTAAAATCTTTGACAACATTTGGGGCCTTCTTAATCTCCTGATCCCGAAGTCTTGTCAGTGCTCTTTCCATACTACATATCACCATCAACCCATCCATACAAGTCACAGTTTCAGAAAAAAGACCTGAAAAGCAGCTTTATGTGAGGATCCCAACAGGAATTGATGATAATGACATACCTATCACGTGGAATCATGAGCTTGCCATTACTTGTAGCTGGGTCAAGAAGGCACAATCCCAGGTGATGATCTATTGCCCATTGCACAATCCTTTCACACTCTGCACACAAAGTCCAAGGATCGCTCAAGATGCTTTCCATACACCATTACAGTTAAAACTTTTTGAAGAGACAAGTGAGAAAATCTCCAGCTCAAAACCTTGATAAGTTTCAGTTCCCATGACTTCCCCAGGACTTTCAAGTTATGTTTTTGCAGTGCATGGCAATGAGAAGTACCAAAGTCCTACATGGTGCAGAAATCATGATGGCAAAATCCATTGAAGTCCTTACTTATCTCTGTGAGATGAAGACCCTGCAGGTTCACTTTCAACAGCTCTGGGCACTCTGTGTTGTGGAGTTCAGTGACCTGAAACATTGCACAAGGCACATTTCCCTGACTAAGATATAGCTTAAACCTGTCCTAAATCTGCTTCACCAGAAAAAGGGAATAAGGCAACCTTGTGAATGTTGTTGCAACATTAAAAACTGCACTATATTATGATGAAAATCAATTATGCATATTTTGAATCACTCACCCAATCAAGAAGTTTTGTAATTCACAAAAGGAAGATGCCATAAGCAGATCATCAATCAAGAGAGAGAATTTGACCTTGACCAGTTGCTCAAGGTTTTGGTCAGCTTGACTCTTTCCCTCATGATGAACCACTTGCTTCTTCCAGTCCTGCAGCAGCTGCTCTTTATTCTGCTCAGTAACCACAAACAAGCTGGGAGGGAGCCCAGAGAGTTCTATCTAGCACAGTTGCCATTGTGATTTACAATCCTTCCTAATTAGAATATTACAATGATAGAAAATTGTTTCTATCAAAATGGAATCAAGCCCAACAACACCTCTTTCTCTACAATTAGGCATGAACTAGTCTAGTGATCATCAGCAACAACAGTTGAAATATGCAATGTGGTAAATTTACCTTGGGAAGACAGATTCTCATGTTGTTGATATAGAGCTGATACAAATCCTCAGTTCCCAGCAACTCTCTGAAAACCCATCTCATAGGTCTCTTCAGATTCTGCTCCCCCAAACCATCACAATTCATCAAAGAAATCAGCATCCTAACAAGAACTATGGCCCAAGTTAACCCTGCTTCCAATTGAGATTCTCCTCACTTCAGGACATGTAACCATTTCTTAAAGGGGGTTAGATTAGGCTTCAGGATTGTATGATGTGAGTACAAATGTCCATTTTATGCCTTCAAACTATCTGAATGAACATGTAATTCAGAGACACAGAACCTCAACAAATCAGAAGAACTATTCAAACCCAAATTCCACTTCAGGAAGCACCTCTACCAAAAATTACAATGTCCAAGCAAGTGAGTGATCATAAGAAGTCTTTCAAACAAAACTGTTGCAAACATCGATGGGGTTCCTCCCACAAAAATTGAGATTTCAGGATGACCATGATTACCACAACAAATGGCACAGTGCCTTGAGGAACACATGTAAAACTCATATATGCACTCAAAAGGGACTGCCCAAGTTCAATTCATTGAGCTTTAGGTCATGAAAACATACCACCAAAGGCCTGGAAGGTGATGCCATCTGCAACATTCCAGCCAGCCGATATCAAGGCCTGCTTTCCACAAATGCATACAAACAATTTCCCATGTATTTTTCTTCTCTGCCCAGAGAGACAGAAATCCCATTTATTGACCTTCTGCCACTCCTCTCATAACTTCTCAGTATGGACAATGCACTGCTAATGCTAAACAATCAGAATAGAAGCTGATGTTAATAATGGCCCCAGTGATAAGTCTAGGTTGACATTGGAAGCTTTGCAAACTTGTCCTTCAGGATACATGCATTGTAGACATGATTGGAGCCTACAAAACTGCTTCGAAGTTTACCTTTATGGTATTGAAAAATTGTTACTTGGTATACCTGAGATGGGGTTTCAAGAGCCCCAAGAGTTTCATCTGCTGGGTTATCAGCTTGTGCACTGTCATCAAGTGCAAGATCGGATACTAAGCAAAGACATACCCACAGAAGCAGCTCAGTAATGGGCCTTGACCATAAGTAAACAGCAAAATTTAAGCATGACAGCAGTCTTGATCTATCATGTGTTGAATAACTGACTTCAAACACCAGAAATGGAAGAGCATGTACCACACACAGTACTATCAATAAATATTGCCAACTACCATGTGAGCCATGGAGTTCCATGCAGACAACAGCGAATGCCACAAATGATTCAGAACATAGAGAGGAACTAGTGGTTTCTTCAAATTGCATGATCTGGAAGGAAGCATTGCATCATCATCAAAACACCAGAAGTTTCCCTAGATGATGATGAGGATGCATTTGATGCATCTACCTCATTAAGCTCAAGCATAACAAAATGACTCTGAATGTGGCTACAGAGGGCAAGGGACATACAATCACACCATTCAATGATATTCTGCTGCCTTCCAAGCTCTTCAAGTCCTTTCTTTGCCATCAAGTGTTTGTTCACCCTTTGATCAGCATTATCAGACTTGACATCTACAATTCCCACAATGCTGTTGGGAACAGAAACCACAATCGGTCTCTGGCCAACCTGAAATTGTTGTCTGCCCCCCACCAACAACCAGCACAGCTGAAGAACCACCAGTAGGAACTGCAATAGGTAAATACTGATGGTCCCTGACTCTCTTCATCTGTCTCCTTTGCCTACTTATTGTCAGTAAAGATTCCAAATATCTCTCTTAGAGCATGATCTACTCATTCAGATGGAGAAGAAACAAAATAAATCACAAGATTCTTGCCTGAGTTCACTGGTGGCCATGATCTTATAGTAACCACTGACAAACTTCACCCTGTCACCTTCAAGAAAAGAGGAACCAAGAAAACACCTGTGAGTGACCATGAAACTCTCATCAATAGCAGAATTATACATCGGTTGCTTTATGTCTATAGGTTGTTGCACCTGCCATCATTAAGAGATACCACTGCATTGGACCTCAGATTCACAGTCACTTCTGTTATAGTTTTTTTTTCAAATGGATCATAGCTCCTGTCCATTTACCTTTATTCAATTTTGAATCCAAGCTTCTGTGCTTGGACCCTTGCTTCTTGATGCGTTCAACACTTTGACACCTTTGTTCTCTCTGGAAAATCCACCAATGAATGATGCTTTCTCAATGAGCACAAGTATCTTGTGAGCATTATGTTGCTCCATGGTACTATGCATAATAACAACGAATGTGAGCTACCAAACATTGGAATCAGCAGCTCTCTGCCAACCACTCAACTGTGGCGGCACCTACCTATACATTAGCTCCCAGTTGGTGACTCAGGGATCCACAACACAAACCTCAGATAATGGCTTTTGTGTCTGAACTTCTGAAGCATTATGGACAGCCATTGTAAGCAGCACATCAACAAATTTGTGAACATAGCTATTCCTCTCATCACCAAACTCCTCATCTTCCTGCTTGAACTCAGCACCCATGTCTGATGTGTAATCACTGGCTGCCCAAACTACATGGTCAGCTTCTGAATCTGAATCCTCCACATCAGATCCAGATAATATTTCTCCATATTTGTAGTCCTGGATGTTGTTATGTCCATTGAAGGTTAGGAACACAACCAACTCTGTAAGGACAATCTACACACTGATGTGGTGATAGTAAGCATATGGCAACCTAGTATTCACCTAAAAGGCTGACCTTGGAGAGAAGAACATTCTCCATCACATGCTTACTTTCAAGCAATTTAGGCAGGGGAGGTTCTGGCCCTTGAAGTTTCTCAAAATTTTGAACTGTTTGGGTTTCATTCCCTGAACCTGATGCAGGGCATTTTGGGAAGGTTCAAGAACCAGAATCTTCCCTTTCCCATCAAGTATTCAGACAATTATTTCCTCCAATGGGCAAGACAACAACTACATTCAAATAGATGGGATGCCAAAGGCACCAGCATGAGCATTTGATCATAGTATTTAAGTTCAAGTGCATAGCCCTGCAGGAGGTAGAAAGGGCTCTGCTTTACCAGGGTGCAATTTCCCAGGTCCTTACATGAAAATCAATGCTGCAAGAGGAAGTGTCCTCAGCATTCTGTCTATCTGGATGCAGATGTGTGCCTGTGCCCATTATCACATTGCCACTGGCCCAACATCAAATGCCCTAGTTGACAAACTGAACATGATTAAAGCAATGCTTATGCATCCTCACAGATAGAGTATTTTTCTTTCAGAAGTAGAGCTACAAACTTTTTCATAGGTACCCTAATCTTGACTTGCTGAATTCCGGTTTTCCAATTGAAACAAAGACCTTATTGATGTGGAAATCTCCACAGAGACTGTAGCCTCTTTGCAACTCTGGACACAAACAGATTATGTACCTGGTGGATCATGGATACAGGCATGGCAACTTGAAGAGGGCAGCACCAAGGGACAGTCAGGAGATTTGGCTTGTGTCAGATGTGCAGAGGCTGCACAATCTGCCAAAGGATCTCTTGTGCTCTCACTGCCATGACCCTTCAATTTAGGACATGCATTTCTTGAGAAAAATTGTTTTGCATGATTACACACAAAGTCTATTGTTTGGAACTGGTCTTTGAGATACATGATGTATCTCAGAATGATTGTAGAGTCAACAATGGAGAATGCAACATAAACCATGCATACAGCAGACATCCACATCACCCAATATACCACTACCATTTTGAAGAAGCTTTTGGCATGCTAAAAGACAAAATAATCTCTTCCAAGGGCAAAGACTATATGGACAGCTGATCTGAGTGCAACTTCATGTATTGTTTAAGCAAAAGACTTACCTTACATCTTGTGGAAGCTTCTCTGGAGAGACCCTTGCACTCCCCAAATCCAACAAATTTTCTTTGGTGCAGGCCATTTTGAACATTGTATTTTGAGCTGATTCAAATGCAATTTCCTTTTCAATTTGTCCATGATGTACCTGCTCCTCCCTACGCTTTCTCATGTAGTAGGGCTTCTGCTGATCCCCTCTCTCCTGTTGACAACCACCTGGAGCTGAAGCCACCCCATAGTTTCTTCCTTTTGCTTCCTCCTCATCATGGTCCCTTCCACTTGACCCACTAAAACAATGTTGTGGATCCTTGTCTTTGCCAGGTTCTGAGCTGCCTCCACCATCCCTGGAGGGAGTGACTGGATTTCTAAGCTGCTCATGATCACTCTCATGATTTCTATGTTCCCCACTTAATCCAGACAAGCAAAAGAGTCCATGCTTGGACCTAACGATTGAACCAAGGCTGATTTGTGGATCATGGCTAGGCACAATGTGAGTTGAAGACAAGTATCTGTTGAGCGACCAGCTTTGAAAGAGCGATTGTTCTCTGAGATTTGGGTAACAACAGCAGGCCCAAAATCTGTTTGTTGCAGGGGGCCCTGCTCTCACTTCATGAACACCTCCCTTATTGCTTCCTGGAGAAAATGGTCTAAATAATTCCTGCTGCTGCCTTTGATTTTCCTTGCAAATTTCTTTCCTCAACAACACATGTGGATATATTCTGCCCAGGAAGGAAGCAAGGCATTTGCTAGAAGAAGTTGAGACCTCAGACTGTGTGTGATGCAATGAAAGGCACAGAGGCAACAATCCAGGGCAGCAGCTGGCATACAAAAGCTTGAGCGTCGTCGTCGTCCTACAAGTTCGACGCTTCAAGATTCCCTTACAGATAGCCTCTGCCCGGGTCATGATTCCCTTACAGATAGCCTCTGCCCGTGTCATCCTCTTAAGAGCTGTTCTCCCGCAGCTGCTTCAGGAGAGCAGCTGCTGTCACAGCATCTCCAACCCCAAGGTACGTGACCATGGAGCTGATGAAAAACAGCCAACAACAACAGCATTGTCACAGATCAGCTTGCAAATAAATTCTTGCAAATTGTGATCCATTTGCAAAAATCAGACCTTTGATGAAGAATCTAAGCACAGATTTTGAATCTCACTGCGGAAACAATCATCTCAGCGTCTTGCAAAATCTCCAAAACCATACCATTCCCAACAAACTCCCTGCAAAATACATCGGTGCCAAAAACATGGAAAACAGAAAATCTCAGAGCAACAAGCTGCTTTCTTCTTTTTGTGAGCAAATTTTGATCAGAAATTTTGCATTTCGTACCTACATGCATTCACCGAATCACGTGCACAACTTTTGTTTGAATCTGCTGCGACATGGGCATCCGAAGTTCCGAACTTGTTTTTCTTGACAAGAAATGGAAGACTGATTTTTGCAACAAAATTCATGCAAGATTCTTCTTCTTCTTCTTCTTTTTCCTGAAGAGTCAGGAAACGTAGTTGGATGCAAGAGGTGCAACTCTTCGTTTCTTTGTTTTTTCATTTTAATTTCTGGGCTTATTCTCAAAGACATGTGATCAGTGTTTTTTTTTTCTTTTTTTTCCCAATTTTCTCTTGTTGCTCCAAAAGTGGCGATCAGCCACAAGGGAATTTAGCCAAATCTGGCTACAGGGAAAATAGACAAGTAAAAAATCCAGGAATTTTAGGTCATGTTGGCGAACCACCAGAACCTAGTAGCTAAATATGGCGATTTCAAAAGAAAAAAACTAAAAATCTGCCCAAATCCTCCAAAAAATCTTGCAGATTTTGTAACGTTCTTTCTCGAAATCTGGCGATTTTTTTTGAAAATTTCCAAAAACTTCCCTTGACCGTGTTGCTGGGGATCTTTTTCAAAAGAAAAATGACGAAAATTCACCACAAAAGAATTCACATGATGTGGTATGACTGGGATGTTTATTTATTTATTTATTAAAAAATAATTTTATTTTTAAATCAATTTTGTGATGTAGCAGCAATGGTGATCATCCACAAGAGGAATTAGCCAAATTTGGCTACATCTCAAAGACAAAAGTAAGAACTTAAAAAAATACTGCTATATTCTGGCGACCTGCTGAAACCTAGTATATGAGTCTGTTGGCCTTGGCACATGCACATCTAAGCCCCCCCCCGAAGCCCCTGCCTCACTTTGCCCCCACTTTGCCCCCAAATAAGAAGACAAGGGCAAAAGTGGCACATCCTTTTTTGAGCATATGTTGGCAGTTTCAGCCGCTGCAAGTTGAGGCAGGGGTAAATACTGAGTTTTTTTTCAACCTTTTTTATTTATGAGGGGTAAATATTAAAAGCCCCTTTTATAATATTAGGGTTTAATTGTTTTTACGACATACTTAATTTTAGGGTTTAGTTTGTTTTTTGAGTTTTAGCATTTTGAGCTCTCTGCTTTTTTTGGGCTTTTATTATTTTCTGCTGTTTTATTTTATGAATGTAGAGCTTGCAACAATATTAATTATTTATATTTGAATTTCATGGTCGGTGTTTGCAATGAATTCAATGACAATTGATATTGTGTTATTGGGGGGTTTTTTTTTTGGTGATCATGTTGAGGTTTTGAGAAATAGTTGTCATAAGAGGTGGAGATTGATTAAATTGAGGAATTTATTCTTGGAGTTCAAAATATCATTCATCTTCCATGTAATGTCTAGTTTTTTTTTAATTAATTTAAATGTAAAGACATACCTAACACGTACATGCACAAAGATTGTAATTTTTTTTAAATAATTTTTTTAATAAAGAACCCTAACCCTAATACATATTTTTATATAAAAAATATATTTATATTTCACGTCATACAAAGATAAATTCAAAATAGTTAAAGATAAAATCATTTAAAAAAAAACTTTAATGTGTACACACATATACAAAGATTAAAAAATTGATGAAAATAACTTCAATCTTAAATACATACCAGTGTAAGAAGACTTGTTGGAGGCCAAGTGTTGGAAAACAAAAATGGGTTTCTACCCTCTGAAAAGTCTAAATTAGTACCCTACACAATTGGTAATTGTTTCTTACTGTGGTAAAAGTTTATAGTAAAAGTTTGGTTTTACCCTGTTGTTGTACTTTAAAAAAATCTTGGGCGCAGCTGCAGTGGCTTTGCAGCCTAGGCTATCGGCCACAGCCGTGAGGCTCCACATCCACGCCCAGGGGCTTCAGCAAGGGGCAAAGGTGGAGGTTGCCGCTCTAGCCCCCCATTTGCCCCATTAAGATGTGCATGTGCCCAGCCTATATATGACATCTTTTTATTTAATGATTTTGCAATATGTTTTTAAAATATTAACCCATTGATTTTATCTTATTTTATTTTTTCTTATTTCGAATTTTGCATCATTATCAATCAAAATAGATCTTCATACTTAGTTTTCAAGGTTGAAGCTCAACTAGGTTATTTGAATGGAACCTCAAAGTTGCATATGAGTTCAAAATAAATCAACTGAATTCTTTATGAAGTTTCTGAATTTATGATTTTTCAATGTGTTTTTTGTTAACCTTCGATTTGATTTGACTTTTATCTTGAATTGTTCATCATTACCAAATAAAAGATCTTTGTATTTATTTTTAAAGGTTGAACCTCAATTAGGCTATTTATTGAGTGGATTATCGAGATGAACTCAAAGTAAATCACCTAAATTATTTTAAGTAAATTTGTGAATTTTACATTTTTTTGCAAATTTAAATTGATAATTTGTTTGAATGAAACCTAACTAATTTGTACTCAAATAGATACCATTTCAATGATGCTTTTTAAATTAATGATTTGTAATATGTTTTGTTAACATTTTACTTGATTATTTTTATTTCAAAATTTTCATCATTATCATAAAAGAATATAATCATATTTATTTTGAAATGGTGAAGCTCTACTAGGCTATTTATGAAGTGGATTATCAATCATATATGAATTCCAAATTAATCACCCAAATTATTTCACTAAATTTAAATTGGTTTTATATTAATCAACTAATTTACAACCAAATAGTTACCTTATGGTTATTTGTGGTAGTATAAATCCTTGCCCAACATTGTTCATAACATAATATTGTGAAGCTTTAAGCACACAATATAATGAAGTTAATGTCAATGTTAAAGGGATGCAAACATAACATTCAAATCTATGTGGCATCTGATGTGGCTTCTAGTGGTGAGAAGGGGTGAGAAGATAATATGACGATGTTTGTTTATTATTAAATGTCAATTTATCAATGAATTTACCAAAAAATTACAATGGTAACACATCTAGCCAAAAAGGACAAATAAGTGGATGTTAAGCTTGAATTTGTTTGACATTAACTCGTTTTGGTTGTTGCAACCCTAATTTTGGGCTCACAGTCAAAGTTAAGGCATGAAAATGAAAACAAGTGAAAATTGTTTTGGGATTCAAACACATTCAAGTGAGAAGCACTTTGGGAATTGCAATTCCATCGGGGGTTTTGTATTTTTAAAACAAAAATGTCCATAACAAACATAGTCCAAAATGGGCCCCCAATATACCATTGGAAAGGTTTTGAAGCATAAATATGAAAAGTGGGTTCATATATGTTGTTTAGAATTATGATATAAAAATTTATGGCCAAAAGAATGATTAGGAATCAAACTTGAAATTTAACTCTAAACCATTTGAACTCAAAAAAAAATTCAATTTGAACATGTGATGTGACATTGGAAAGGTCTTTTCAAAGGTCATTTTTTTTGGGGAAAACTCTTCAATCAAAGCTTGTATGTGGAAGTTATGAACATACAATATTGTAGGGCTTATAATGAGAATTTTTGGGATTTTCAACTCTTGGACTCTTGATTCCCACTAGTTTTGAGGTTTTTGGTCACTTTGATGTGATCTTTACCATCAATCATAATGTATGCCATTAAAAGAAGGTGGTGAATCCCCTCAAAGTTTGAATTGTGGTATGTATTTTGAATTAGGTTTGCCATTAAAAAAAAGGTGATGATTCCCCTCCAAGTTTGAGTTGTGGTATGTATTTTGAATTAGGTTTGCCATTAAAAAGAAGTGATGATTCCCCTCCAAGTTTGAGTTGTGGTATGTATTTTGAATTAGGTTTGCCATTAAAAAAAAGGTGATGATTCCCCTCCAAGTTTGAGTTGTGGTATGTATTTTGAATTAGGTTTGCCATTAAAAAGAAGGTGATGATTCCCCTCCAAGTTTGAGTTGTGGTATGTATTTTGAATT
>Ga0116231_10003221_pt1 | contig 34070 bp, 26 predicted proteins | sample S1TSphgellanicum_2_FD_89695 | JGI IMG/M metagenome (GOLD analysis project Ga0116231, IMG submission 89695) | Host-associated microbial communities from peat moss isolated from Minnesota, USA - S1T2_Fd - Sphagnum magellanicum MG | ecosystem: Host-associated > Plants > Peat moss > Unclassified... | reverse complement strand
CTCCCACACCCACTAGTTGGTGTGTACCCATGGCATGCCAACCATTGTACCATTGAGTTTTTACAACTTGTTAGAGATCCAAACTCCCCATTTATGAACCACCTCATTGCACATCAAACAACAGTTCTCCAAACAAAAATATCCATTTCGAAAGGGGTTAATTGTCATGACTATGATGTTCCTATCCAAGTGTTGGTCTTACTTGTTTCTACTTTTGAAAAATCCAAGCATAACATATATGTTCCTAGTGTAGTGAATTGTCAAACATGTAAAACTTGTTTCACCAGGTGAACATCTCTTGAAGCAAACAACTATCAAATCGGTGACCTCCTTAGGTATTCAACTTGAGATTTTCAACCCCATTGAGATTGAAAACCTCATTAATGCACCAAATCCATTACCTTTTCTAGATGCAAAACCCAACACCTTCAAAGTGAACTTAATTGTATCAACTATAACATTATTAAGGTACCAAAGTCATTATTGGGCTCATTCAAACCCTTGTTTTAAGAAGTTTGCATGCATCCCTTTTGGAATAATGTGTTGTTTTGCTTTCCCTTAATCAACCACTTTGGTGACAATGGTCAATGTTGATTTCAAGGTCATTCCAAAGCATTGAATTGACAATGGAGACATCAATGGGTACTTTCTAATAGTTGTTGCCACATTCAAATGCAACCAGGACATACGTTGCCTCATTGGTGGAGATGGACCTAATGTACCATATTACATTATGAAGTATACAACCAAAAACAAAAATGAATTTGATAATCTAATTGCCTTCCATTTAAGTGCATCCAACAAATGGGTTGGTCATGAATTTAAGCTTCCTAACACAACAACGCCAAGAAGCGTGCACATGAACATGCACGTGAGCCTATGAACATAAGCCTACGAACATGAACAAATATATTTGGAATATTATGATGATGGGGATAAAATATTTTTAGAATATCCCTATGCCACGTAGGAATGACGTGGAAAATATTTTTCCACATGTATAGGATGAAACTAGAAAAAAAGATGAAATGTTTAAATGAAAGTTGAACATCAATGAACTTTTTGGATGATAATTGCAAATAGATGAATTATTCGGATGAAAGATTCATCATGTTGAAATGTAGTGATGAAACTAATTCCAAAACAATTATGTTGGATGAAAACCACATGTACATGGATGAAAGTTACAAAAAACATGAAATATTTGGATCAATGTGGAACATGAATGATATTTTGGATGGTAATTAGAAATAAACAAATGTTTGGATGAAAATTCTGGTTGATTGAGTGTATGGATGAAAGTAATTCCAAAACAATTATGACAAGTGGAAATTATTCAACTTGCATAATTTTCATGTCCAATTTCATCCACAAAAAATGGTGTCAAAGGTAAAACTCAAAGGAGCTAAATTATAATGCAAAAGGGTAAAACAATAACTTCTGTAAATCAAATTAAGTCACGCAATAAGTCAAGGGTAGGAAGCCACATAATGATGGAATGGGAAAATGCTTGAAAAATTAGTGAATAGTACACTACACACATCATGTTGAAAAATAATTTTACTTTTGCAACAGAATCCATTCCAAAAGTAGATAACCCATAACAATTTTATTTAACAACTATTTAATAACATTGCAATTTAATTTACCTCTAGGACTTTGGCACAATTTAATCATATATGAACCTCATTCCAATTCTAGGATGGATAGTGGATGAATGGTTCTCTAATCCCAAAATACATGGCATATTGCAAAATGTAACATGTGTTTACATGGCACCCATGGCCCCTACTTACCAAGGGACTTAGACATCATGGAAGAAAAATCCACGCAATTACAACTTGAGTAATTGTTACCTCATATTGTTTACAATTTCATGGCAGTCTTGAAAGGAGGCAGTAGATTCATCCATATTCCAAAGGAGGAATGTTTGAAGGAGTTTATAGTGTGATTTTAAAAGTTTGTCCCACTTCCCATTTGTTTTCTTATAAAATGGATAATTTGAACATGTCAGGACAACGAATCTTCTTCCCATTCCTTGATTTGGGCCAAGTATCTGGATCCAATGGCTTATAAACATTGGTAGAAGGACCATGGTTAAAGAGATTTTGAGGGGCACATGTGGAAGGTTGGTTCATGGGGGTAGAAATGTCCTTTCTAACTTGATTGACAAGGGGACATCTTAGTTTCTCCCGGAGCAAGAAACTAACTTCCTCTAATGCCATTGCTTCAATTTGAGCGAAATCTATCCCTACTTGCACATGCCATGAGGAAGGCAAGGTTGGCCTATTGATTGTATATTTCATGCTTGTCCCTCCCACACAACACATAAGGCCATCATGACAAAACCAAAACTTATGTAATTCAATTAATACGCCTTTGGTTGTAGACTAATGACCAACATAACATGGAACATGAATACCATTATTTGTTTGTTTTGAAATGATTTTGGCTTTGCAATAATGTTTATTTTGTTTTTGCACTGCTAAACAATGAGTGTTTGATTTCGAAAGGTAGTGTTCAATTCACCAAATGTTGTCCCCATTGAGGCACTCAAGGACCTCCACATCGTTGTGGGTGATAACAAGATCAAGGTCGTTGGTCTCCCCCACATCCACTACTAATGACTAGTTGATTAGAGTCATTGCATTGGCCATTTTTGGATGAGAGAAGTTCATTAAATCATGTCGGTGTGAATTTGCTTCTAATCTAGGTGGAAGGTTTGCCTTGCACTTGATTGATCCAAACACTTCTTCACCTTCCAAATGTAGTATTCTAGCGAAAAGACTAGAGCTTGAGGTGTACTTGGTAATTATAACAACAATTTGGATCGGGTCCCAAGATTAACATGCCCTATGCAAACACAATTCATTCTTGTCCAGATTGGTCCCAAATGCACCTTGTTGTAAGAAAGCATAATACAATGAGGATTGCTTGAATGTTTGCACATAATCATCGGATGTTGTAGCAAAGAGGCAAGTACCCATGTTGCCAAATTGTTGGAGCCAAATGTTATGGATTGTTTTAGATAAGTTACAAGTAGGCATATCAGTTTCCTCCTCCACGATAACTTTTACAAGCACATAAAAGGAATGAAGTTAGAGTTCAAAAAGGATAAATGGAAAATAAAATTTGAACGGAATAATTTGGAATAACTTACATCGAACATGAAGGCTCCCCATCATCGCACATAGAAGTGCCAAAAACTAAACAAATTGTTGAGCTTGTGAATGGCACCCTCATTTATAGCTCCAAATGAGTACCACCAAGACCGAATGGTAACATATTGAAGGTTAGCTTCCTCCAAGGAAGTGGTTTTTTTGTACTCATAACGAAGGGCTTTGTGTTAATCATGGAACTTTGGTGGGATTAGTTGTTTGGTGTGTATGTCCAAATACCAAGTCCAATGGAAAAAACAAGTTTGCTCTTTGTCAACATCTCAACCATAGGATCTCTAGTCCCATAAATAATGCAAACAACATTCTAGTTTGCTTACACACCATCCACCATGAACCCCTTGAAAATGGGCATACCCAACCTTTTCTTCTCAACAATTATGTTCAACTTCCTCCACAAAATGCATTGAACTTTTGTGTCTTCGGATTGCATGTCACAAATTGCAATCGTCATGACTTACAATAAATTGATACATAAACATGATAGGCCATGGTCTTCCATCCTTGAACACATTAACGTGATTGAACATGATCCAAGCATTTTGCAAACCATCATCCGATTATATCAATAAATCAAATCAAATGCAGATGCAACTCCATCAACGAACATCTTGAACAAATAAGCCTTCTACCTAGCCTGTTGATTAGGAAAACAATTGTTTTAAATATAGTTGTAACCATATAGTGCCTTTCATTTAGGATACAATCAATGAAGTCGAAGTTACCAAGATGATGTTTCAGTGAAGCAATTAGATTGTGTATGTTAGGGGAGCACAAAGGAGCAAATTTTAACAACATTTGACCTAGTTTTTCACCTTTGAGAAGCTCCACAAGACCTTATCCATCCTCATTAAACAAGTGACAAAAAAAAAATGTGTTAGTTGTAGACAAAATAATAGCAGAAGTGGTAGTAGTTGGTGTGTGACAAACCTTGTTTCCAACCATATTCTTCATCTCCTAGAAGGATTTTCCACACTTACCATCTACAACTAAAATATTTTATGAACCCGAGCATCACTAATTGAAGTTATGGGGCGCATGGATTGATAATCCAAAAATGGGCATGGGTGCCGAAGTGGATCGTGGCTCTTGAAAGATTTGGAAACTTGTGAACAACATAATACATTTTGCAATTGCAAGTTTGTAGACAAGTGGGGGAAGAATCGCAAAACTTACAGTTGATGTACAAATTGGGGATTTCATGAAACACTACCCAAATATCGGAAGTTGCAAACTATCCCCACTCCAAGAAATTTCATAAAAACACGCATAAAAATGTTGAAACAAGGGACATGAGTCATTATGACAACACAAATGTCCAAGGCATTTCGTCATTTTAAAAGCCAATCCAAACAAATTTTTTATGTTACTAGTCTACAATTTGCACCAAGCATGACCATCAAACTTTTTGTCCATACCTTACAATTGTCTGAAATGTCCCAATGGATGACGAGCATGAGGAAGCTCAAATAATATGTCACCATTAAATTTAGTGGGAATACAATTCACAAACTCAATTGTGATGGCCATGTAGTTAAGGGACTTCAATTCACAATAAGTGTGTGAAGTTAGAGGCATTGCCTTCAATGAATCAACAATGTTAGAAAAAGAAACCACTTATGGCATTTCCATCTATAGAGGTTGCACCTTGTCAACTTGCGAATTTACGAGCAACACTTTTGTCTAGAGAAGCTGTTATTCATTAACTTGCAAATTCACTAGTGGCATTTCCATCCACAAAGCTTGCTCTTTGTCAATTTGTGAATTCATGAAAACAAGGAAAACATTAGGAAAGGAAAAGGTCATCTTTGTCATAAGAATTACAAAGATCAATAAATGATGATTCCATAATTGGGATAGAAGACTTGGAATCATGAAAAACCATAGTGGGCTATTCTTTCATCAGGATGCTTTGCGCAAGAATGTTGGCCACTAATGTAGTTGTGTCAAGCATTAAAATAGTATCTTGAAAATTGTTAAACACATTTTCACTAATGATTTGATACCTATCATTGGTGACAGCCCAAAACATCCCTCCAAGGTTCACATCCGAAACCTAGTAAACAAAATTTAAAACAATGTTGTCATCCCCATAAGAAACATCTTTAAAAATATGTGTAGATCCTTGTCGGAAAGTAAACACTGCATAGAGCACATTCTTAGTCACTTGTACAATTCTAGAATCAGAAACCAAAATAGTAAGATCTGGCTTTCCTACAACATGGAAAGTAGCCATCAAGATTAAAACCAAGGGTGATTAAAATAACAATCAAAAAAATAAATCTAACAATAGTTTCATGATTAGACAACTAAAAATGCCACTACATCAAGAACTCATTTTGAAAGAAATATAAGGAATTGGAAATTGAGAATTCAATGCAAAATATAGAAGTACAAAAACATTTTATTAATAAAATTTAAAGATGAATAACAATCTCCAATGAAAGACAACAATGTGAATGGAATAAAAAGACATGTATTGGTGAAACACATGTATTTTTCCCCTCACATAAATTTGAACGATATAGCTGACAATGCAACAAAAAAAATAGAATTGACAACAAAAGGAAAAATGAAAGATACCAATTTAGAACATACAACAAACCTAACATTGCAACAATTGAAAAGTTACATAAATATGCAAGGAAAACAGTGAACCTAATGACAATAATCAAACTAGATCATTGGGGGTGATGCAAATTTATGTGAAAACCTATTTATTGGAGAATACATTGTTGCCAATTAATTTGTCCCCCAATAATCTCAATAACTAAACTACAATCACAAATTTGTGTTGGGAAATATGATCAAGATTGTAATAGGAATGATATGGATAAAATAAATTATGACATCATTGTTTATAAAAACTCAACATATTGAGCCCAATTCAATAAGAAAATAGATTGTGGTATGCATCCCAAATTAATGGATGTAGTCTCCAAACAAATTCAAAATTATTAAATCTTTTATACATACTGGATCGTGGCCAGTATAAACCATTATCCCAAGCCAAAGCAACGGTCCAATGGAATCATGTAATCCCATAAGTGAAAGCATAGGAATGGTCCCAAGGTAATTAGACTTTGTCCAAGACGAATTTGAATAGAATTAACAAAGAGCAAAATTGGCATGAGTTAGGTGGGTAGCCACATGGATCAGAAAAAAAAAATTACAATAAGAATTAGAAGCATGGAGAACTTACACTTAGGCTAAATCACAAGCTAATTCATTTCGTATTATTATTTATCATTTCCCCTTTTATGGGTTGCACGGGTGAGCTTACAAACCAATGCATAAAAAAGGATGAAGGTGAAACAATACCATAGATTGGAATATATCAAAAATTATAACAATTTGTGATGCCACATGTTAAAAACATTAACGATGTCTTGGAGCAAGAGGTTATGCAATTAAAAATAAACAAGGAGCGAACATGATAATTACAAGATGGAATGAATAATCTGACTAGCCATAAAACTTGAGGATATTCAACAATTAGTAGAATAACAGAAAGTGAAAGAAAGATTCAACACTAGTTGAAGTAAAAAACATCATCAAAACTATGGGTATCAACAAGTGGGAAATCCTGGGAAGCGTAGGTTGCATTTAGAAAATATGAAAAATTTGACAATGTGGAACCATATCATTAACCAACAATAGAACGATCCAACTAATCCTTCTAAAGTGTCAAATCAAATCAAACAAATAATAAAATTTTGTGTAGGTGATTGGATTTTGGTGGCATGGGGTTCATAGGTTGGTTGATGCACTCCCAACTCCTTAAAGGACTCAAATGTGAGCCCAAGTAGAAAACAACGGAAGAAGGAGGAGTCGGAGCACGCTCCTTAGCTCACAACACTTTGAGGGGTAGAGGGGTGTGTTGGAGCTCCGGGATGGGACTAAGAAGAGTTGACAAGCTCCACTCATTCACACGGGCCTGCACACAACCCACACAAAGTGGTTAGTGCATAGTTAGAGCACCCTTGGTGCTAGGACGAACCACGGGCAACATGGACACACAAGACTCACCACAGCCCGAACTTGGGGGAAGCCACCACCTTCCCCCTTATAGTATACTCTGCAGCTCTCCATGGAGGCTACATCCAAATGGTTATTTTTCCCGGGACTCCCGACTGGGAGTCCCGAAATCGCGCCAAATGGGACTCCCGCGACTTTGGAGCCCCATAACTTTGCGAGCAGACCTCGGATCGCGATGTGGTCTAAAGCAAAGTTGTAACTCTCGTCGAGAGCTTTTCAACGATATGTGGCACGCCCCCCTGTAGCTAAGTAAATCGGGTCGATTCCTGACTTTTTGTGGTCGGGAGTCAAATTGGTAGTTCGACTCCCGACCCTTCTTTTGGTCATAACTTGTGTTTCAAATGTCCAAATGAGTAATGCGAGCCCATTTTAGACATCTACGCTTCAAGAGCTTTCCAATGATATAAAGAACGCCACAAGACATTGAGGTTTGACCCCTGCAATTTCTCTCTAAAATTTCGAGAGTTCACCGGGACTCCATCTCCAAAAGTGGAAGTTGCTTTGGGAATGTGAGGGTTCACTCCCTCATACTCCCTCACACTTTCTAACACTCCCAAGAGTATGTGATGTGACTCCCTGGCTTCCTCTTGGCTCGCACCCTTGCAATGCCTTTGCCTTGATTCCCGAGCTTCCTTCCTCTTGACCCATAACCTTGCAACCCCCTTTGCCTTGGTCGCAAGCCCAAAGCTAGGGTTGCGACATTGGTCAACATTCAACCCAATTAATGATATAACAACATCACTAATTCATTTGAACAAGTACGAATTGTTAGATTAAACATACAATTATTCTTCACAAAATAACAAACTATGACTAATCAGGATTTCACAAATATTTAGAAATACGTTTAGAAATTTTTAATGGTTATTATTAACATTAAACTAATTAGGTGAAGGTTTGTAAATAAATTCCTTACACATTGTGAAAAAACGTTTGTTAGGTCAATAGTTAATAACACTTGATCATCTTAATAATGTAATCTAACAAATTGTAACTGTTCACACATATTATTTTAGTGAATTAAATGGAAATGTAGGGAATTGATTATTGGAATTTCATATTTAATGTTCGAAGCATTTGTTACCACCGTATATGGGTGAAAGCATATTAAAGTGGACCAAAATTAGCAAATCAAAATCCCAATTGAAAATACATTTCTAGTGTATTCAAAATTGGCTTAAAATTGACCATGTAACTTTCATTCCAAAAATTCAAAAATTTCCAAATTTTTTGGGGCCACCATGTTTAAAACCATTTAAAAGGTTTTCTTTTTAAAAATTCAAAAAAATCAACATTTTTTATGGTTGTATGGACTTTGCGAAATATTTCAAAGGCTACAAATTTGATGTTATAAAACACAAAAGTTAAAACAATGTTTCATTCACTAAATGAACCTTTAATGTCCTAAACTTGAAATATATTACATCCTAAAGTTTCACATACATTGCATAAACACATTGTGAGATGAAAATACATATCCAAAATTTTATAGTTTGTGACACTCTGTTTCGCTAAGATTATAAAGTCCATTACTAATTAAGCATTCATGATTTTGATATATTTTTTTAATGTTTATAAACTTCATGTGTTACCTTCACATAAGTGAGTCCCTTTTGTTATATTCAATAAGAGTTAAAAATTGTATGTAATAACATTTCTTAAATCCAGAAAAAATTGCTTGTGACTTCCATAATGGTCCATTGTAGTATGCAACCACCCTATAGTGAATGAAGATTACTCAATTGTTGTTGGAACTATTTTGTATATCAAAGTAACTAGGATTAGCTGCTTGGATTTTCATGTTGTTAGGATTATGAAGGATGTTATTGAGTTGAAGTACATCAAATTGAACAAAAAACATGCCTATTCATTCCTATAATGTCCTACAACATAATTATAGCATTCAACAATGTGTTAGTTGACAATGAATAATATTTTTCCCATATATATTGGAAAAAACATTTTTATTATCAAGGCATTCAAATTATATAACTTACTTACTTCAAAGTACAACATGTTGTGCGACCTCTCATTCTTGCACGTTTGCTTTTCACATCAATATCTTGACACCAAGAAATTACGAAATACCATGATTCATCTTTTTGTCAATAAAAGTTTTATAATATCCAACATTACTTCTAATAGCTACTAAATCCCTAGATTGAACTTTTGATCCATCCATGTTATCTCCATTGCCATCCACTATTTCTATTTTACTATAATTCATAAGTAATCTTGTTTTTTCCACCTTCACACTTTTGACTATTGTTCAATTTGACTACATTTCAATTACATTTGGCCATTTTAAGTTTGCAAGTGGCTTGTTGCATTAATTAATTATCAATATATTCATAGTTGTTACATGCATTATGTTGTTCATTTATGAGTATAATTTGGACCTTATTTTATTCATTAATATATTTCGAATTGCTAATTTGAAAATTGAGATAACCTTTAACTTTATTTACACAATGCATTATAATGGGTTATTACTTTTTTGATAGTTCAACTATCAACATGGTACTTGAGTTGAACCATCAACGTTTAACATGTTGAAATCATTATTTATGAGTTGCATTTTATATTTACCATAAATTATTAAAACACGTGTAACAATTTAAAACCCCAAATTTATATGGGAACGAATTAGTGATTTTTTTCACATTTCTTCAATTATCAACATGTGTACATGAGTTAAACCATTCATTTTTTAATATGTTAAAACCATTACTCACAAAATTGCATCTTGCACTTATTAAAATAGATTGAAACATATGCAATTTAATGTTTTGCAATTATACTTGAATGGTTTAATGAATTTTTCACATTTTTTGAATTATTAACATTTATTCATGAGTTGAATCATTCATTTTGAACTAATTGAAACCATTATTCAAATGTTGCATATTGCATTTATTAGTATTTGAGACATAAACAAGAATAAGTTAGTGAATTTTTTCACATCTCTTGAATTATCAACATTTGCACATGAGTTGAATCATTCACTTTGAATGTGTTAATCCATTATTCACAAATTACATTTTACATTCACCACAATTTTTTGAAATGGATTTATAAAAATTAAGCATGTCTCACATTTATATTTGAATACGTTCATGTTTAGGTCCAATGCTCATGCATGCCAAGTCTAGGATGCACGTAGACTTCTAAATTATAATTTTTTCATATATTAAATTCTTATATATTTATGTAAATTAGAATCTATGATTTTTCCTAATATTTTCCCCATTTTTTTCTCTTGGTGTATGAAAAAAGAAACATGTTAACAAAAAATGATTTTTTAAAATTAGAATTTTAATTTGTATTTATTTTCTTAAATACAGAATGATTACCAATTTATACAATACATTATGTATCATTGTTATTATTATAGATTATAAATATTTTTACTTTTTATTTGTATTTTAAACATGATTTATCAAATTTTTAGGGCTTAATTTATTATAAGTATATGTTTAAATATTTAGAGGTGAATTAAATAAATGAATGAATTTTGTTTTTGTATTTTTTCAAGATCATCCACAATAAGATTTAACTATGTTTTGGCTATAGACCATGTATATGGAGGTATAAATTTGATTAAATATTTTTTATTTTGGCTACAAGTACTAGAACCCATTGTATATTATATCATTAAAAACTTAATTTAAAATTATATATATATATATATAATTTGTTGATGTTGATGGCCCCTTTTTATGTTTGCAAAATTGTGGAAATTCACCACCAAAAAGAATATTTAATTACATCATGAATATTTATTTTAATGTTTCCAAAAACTTTGGATAGAGTTTATAGTGATTTCAAAGATTGAGCTTAAATTTTTTCAAATAAATTTGATGTTGGAATTGTGTTTAAAGTTGGATTTAATATAGTTAGTTTTAAATCTTTATTCATTAGGAGTAACCTTTTTGTTCTTTCAAATTTTTGATTTCAAATTTTTGGCAACTTTTTTATAGTTTACATTTTTCTTTGAATTTGCACATTTTTTCCATTTTTTCCCCAACAAGAAAATTGCCAAAGTTAGGAAATTCAAAACCAAAAAAAACATGTTGGTTGGGGAGGGGGGTTTAATCCAACTATTTAATGCCAAACTTTCACCAAATTATGTTACTTTTACTTTTCCAAAAGAAATGAAGGTAAAATATATTCTTACATCATTAATTTTAATTTTTTTTCAAGTTTTATGAGTAATCATTTATATTAAAAAATGTGTTGTTAAACAAATATGGTATTGAAATGATTATATGGACTATTTAATTAAAATTTCTTCTTGTGGCCATTTTTGCCAATTTAAGTGGGTAACAATATTAACAAAGAATTCTTTTTTTTAAATCATTTTTTAAAAAATTTAAAATATATACCATTAATATTTTATGATAAATTATAGGACCTAGCCATAATATTGAAGGATTTAAACAAGTTTCCAACTCGACAACTTGTCTATAACCAAATGTGGTTAAATCTTTTAATGGATGATTGCCATTTTAGCAACATTGCAAAAATAAATAAATAACTTTGTACCTAATCATATTGGGGAAAATAAAAACTTGCGATTATAAAAAAGATGGACATATTTTACATAATGGAATTATTATTAAAGATTTCATGATAACATTTTTGAATTCACAAAGATTGTAAGTCAATTTAAACAGAAATATATTTAAAAATTTATTCATGACATGATATTTAAATTATTGTCTAAAAAATACTTGGGCTCTACATTGCAACGCACTACCAGTGATGATGAAATGACAAAAAAAAAAGGGTTTACATTTGAAAACTTGTTATTTTCAAATATATATAGGATTCAAATTATATAAAAGATCATCCAATTATCATCCAAGGGGAGATTTAACGAACCATCCCTGTTTTTAATTCATTAAAATTTTGGAAGCAATTAGGGTGGATAAACATTAAATCAGTTAAGCAAGTGGAGATTAAATCTTTGAATTACATATTTAAGGGATAAGTTTTTATTGAAAATTAGCTTAATCTCAAAGAAAAATAAAATGTTAATCTCTTGAAATAATCTGAACATATTCAAATGAAATAACAATTTGTATTTAAATTTGTATGAAATTACATGTAAACATGTGTTTGAAATTGGAAATACACAAATATTCAACTTTTTTTTTGAAAAGACAAAGATTCCAAAAGACATTGAAAGAAATTAAGAGATTTGTTTTTCTTTCAATATCTTTAGATCCATAAAGACATTTTGAAACATTACAACTTGTAAAAGGACAAGATTTCTTCTTACGATTGTCAATTTTTTAAAATTTTAAAGATGGACCACTCTCATTCTTTTCAACATCAAATGAAAGCCTTAATAACTTCTTTGAGATCATAAGACCATTATCTAACTTTCAATTGTTAGTCCATGTAGATTCTCTTCCCACATAAAATTTAGATGATATTTGGTTTAATAATTCATGATTATCCTCTAAATAAAAAATTTCTTGCAAAGTGGTTGAATACTTTGTTTTATTCTCATCATTACTAAATTTTCCTAAGTTCCATTTTTCTCCTAAGTTTACACAATTTGCAAATCCAACAAAGGTTACAAAAAGTTGTTTGTTTGATTTTTTATTTGTTAATATATAATGAAACCTTGTTTTGAATCGCATATCAATGAATTCATAATTTTCAATTCAAAAAGTGAAGTTCATTATTCTTAAATTTCTTTTATTGTTCTTAAAAAATTACCATTTTTATGAAGTTTTATGTCATCTACAATGCAAAAAAAATACAAGAATATATTACAATAGTGGCTTCTTTATATAGTAGACAAATTTTAACTTCCTAAACCACCAAAACTTCCAGCTTATGGACCTACTGTTTCAAATCTTAACTGCCCTTGGTGTAACCCTTCCACCTTCACTTCATTTGTTACTTTTGATATTTCATGACTAAAAGCATGGTTCCTAGTTGGTTTGTAATCATTTCCTATCTCATTAGTTTATGAAATGAAGGGACAATACAAGTGTTTTGAATATTGCCCATGATCTCCCTAGGTAAAGATTGCAAATTTTTGTGACAATTAAAAAAAGTTACATAGTTACTCTATACCTTTAACTTGATCAAACCAACTTGCAATGGCACAACATAGCCCAATTTTTGAGCAAATGCATCAACCTACACCCCCAAAACCACATTCATTGTTTGACATCATGACATTTTGAATGTGGGTGGCAAGTGCACAAGAGCAATAAGGCAAAGGAGTAGGAAAGGAGAGTATTTGAGAAACAATATATGTAATTGTTTCCATTGTAATTGACATAGACTTGCTCATTTGGTATTCAAAAGTTATGTAGACCAAGTTGAAACAAAAGCTTATTAGATCTCAAAGAAACATTATAGTTTGTTGTCCCAACATTACCAACCCAAAAAGTCTACATGAGACTAAGGCTTATAAATGCCCCCAACTTGCATTTTATCAATTGCACGTTGTTGATTTTTTTTTAATAAGTGTTTAGTTCACATTTTTATTATCAACACCCTTTTGAGGCTATAATAAACATTAACCTAAAAGAGACTTGAACATTGTAAGTACACATATGAAAAAGTTACAAAGTTACGTGAACCACATATTGTAAACACTACATCATAATACCAAGTCTCTCCAATTCTTCTAATGAAAAATTCCATAAAACAATTTGTAGGTATGCTCACATTGAAGATTAATTCTTTCATTTATATATGAGCTAAAAAATAATTCAATGATAAACTAAATGGAGAATTGAGATATTGTGTTACTTTGTACATGGTTGTTTATTATCATTAATTTGTCATTAATGTTTAGACTAGTAATTATCATTCGAATACAATGAAACCAAAGAAGAAAAACACCATTGGTTCCGTAACATGCAAATCTTTTCAACCTTGAAAGTTATGAAGTACATATCAAGGTGTTCTAGATGATCCCTTAATGAGATGTTGGTAGGCACATCAATTTAACTCATTGACATATCAACATGAACGAAAAGGATTAATGTAGACAAAAAGATGAAGCACAAGCAACAAATAATAACAATTTGATTTACTGACATGCATATGTTTAACATATAAATTACAAATGATGTTAGGAAAAAAAGAAAGGTTTACCTTTGTTGGGCCTAAAGCATGAAGGTCACAACAAGCCTCCAATGCTTGCGCCTTTGTTTCAATACTACCAACATGCCTCATTACTTTCTTTGGTAATATTGTAATATCTATTGACAAAAATAAACTTATCTATGACCTTTTGGAATGATAAGAGCAGTATAACAAATAATGTGAGGTAGAAGAGGTAGGATATGAAGGACGTTATGTTAAGGTGAATAAATTAAACATAAAATAGAAATATTTGGTTAGATGCTACCCATTTAAAAAGGTGCCATTGCAAGGATAATTTTGATATTCCAAACATAGAAACACCAAAATATTTTTTTTTCCTTGCTAGCAAACTTTTGGTTTGATGTAATATCAACTTTGAAGAGTCATGAATTGAAAAAAGAAAAAAGAAAAAAAGGAAGATTGAGAAAAATAAATATTAAATTTTCACCATAAAACACCAATTGAGCCTTGTCTCTCCATAATACTAGTGGTTATTAAAAGTAATAGCAAAAAACCCAAGGATCACCATTGTTTGACATTCATGAAAATAACAATTGAGTCATTTGGATGTAGCAACCCAACAAGAAACAATATTTAGCTAAGTCCTGTTAACTTGAGCTTTCATATGTAACAAATACAGTAGTTGCTAAGTCAATGAACAATGCATAAAACCTTTCAAACAAATTCAATCAATAGGGATCATTTACGGTCTCTAGTTATAGGTCCATTGAACAAACCATAAATGAGATTGGGGTTCATAGATCATTGCTTCTCAACAACACGTAATACCATTTCAAGAAATGAAATAGACGCACTATAACTTGCATTAAGAAACAAAAATGATCAATATTAGACCTTTCTACATAGGAAGGATGCATAGACCAACAATATAAAAAACATTAGGCTTATATTATAGATTCCTTTCAAAAGGAGTACTAATTTGGTCAAACAAACAAATCTTTTAGACTCTAATTCATAGTTATATAAATGGACTTCCATGGTTCAACAAGAAGGTATCAGAAGTAAAGAAGTTGACAAACACCATGCCCAAAAATTTGAAGAAAAATCTATAATATTTCAAAGAAAACTTTAGAGTAATAGTAAAAGAATTTGAGACAATTAAAAATATGGTTTAAAATGATTTTAATGTCAAAAATGAGAGGTAGTAAAATTAACCAATATGATCACACTGAAAGGCACAAAAACATCGTGAGGGATAACCCAAAAAAAATTGAATAATATAATATTAGAAAAAAATCCAAGAGGAAATATGCAGGTTAATATAAGAATCATCATAACAATCCACTAAAAAAAATGATAATGTGAAGCAAGAAACCTAAGCATGAAAGATTGTTGGCCACATAAATGTGGTGGAATTACATACTAGAAGTTTTGTGGAAAATAATGCAAAATGTTGACTTGGTCAAAGATGAATGTCATAACAAGTCCAATAAAGAAAATAGAAACAACACCTATCAAAATATGGGTGTAATGATGGAGATCATTTGGCTCAAGGCCTTCAATGAATGTCCATACTTGTTCACATCAAGCACTTGGCCGTTCACATGAGCATAACTTGCATTATCGTCTCTCCCCCAACTTATGGTCTTCCATTATTTAAAGATTCCCTAGTGTGGTGATTTGATGGTAAGGTAGGAAGGTAATCTTACCTTGAAGAGTAGAAAGAAAAAAAATTGAAAGTATAGTCGAACAATTTTGCAATATAAGTGAAAAAAGAATATCTATTGTGCAATTTGATTTTTTATATTTCTTTGACCTCTATTATTCAACATGGGAGTTATTTCATTAGAATGGAAAAGGAGTGTAAAAACCAAATGTAAACATGCTTGTGTGGTTGGAAAATTGAACATAGTTGATTGGATCCACCTCAAACCCTAATAACTATAGTGGAAACATTGTCACTACTTAGTTCCCAACATAACCTTTCAACAATAAACAATTAGATTATGTGATCAAAACTAGGCTTACAAATAATTTTCCTTAGGTATAAGAAACATGGGTGCATGAAGAGATTGCAACTTATGGATGTAGTCAATAATCACAAAAGATGACTATAGAATACAACAATGGCAACTTTAGAACAAGGAACCCATAAACATCAATTGACAAATTAAACTACCATCACACAAGTTGCAAAATTTCCATCTTGTAAATTGACCATAAAGTTGTTGCACTTTGGTCTTTACATGCACATTGTGGGATTGGATGCCAAGCACATGACCTCTTAATGTTAACTTAGTGTTTGTCACCATGGGTGCCATCTTGCTTTGGGTCCAAACAACTTGTAGGAATTTATTTTTCTTTTCCCCTCCTTGTAGCTATGACTAGTTTGCTTCTATAGTAAGAAAACAAGATGAGGAGGAGCAAGCCTTTAGTTAAGAGTACCACATAAACATGATTTATTCAACAATAATTGGTTTACAAGATTTAGTTTTTGTATGAGAAAAAAATGTGGTAACTTATATGGAAAATGTTGCTTAAACCCAAATTCCTCCATGGTTATATGAACGTGTAGGGATTCATCCATTCTTGAATCATGCCAATTTCCATACTTATGTGATAACAATCTTTAGAACATAGGCAAAAAACTAGATCAATGTTTAACCATGTTGCATCAATTTGCTCTTCCTTCATTTACAATCTCATTTTTTTTTTCTTTTGCACAAGTAATACATTCATGATGATTGTGTAGTTTCATGCTCCAATTCTAAAAACCTTGACTTTTGATTTCCTTTGAAAGGATCGAAAAATTTGAAGGAGAGGAATATTTGAAGTATATATGAAGAAAATCACCACAAGAAATGTTCTTGTCACTCTCAATTTCGACATCAATATGTTAGAGGAGGAAAAGGAGATGAGGAAAATAAACTACTTGTATCCTCTTTCCAAAATCCAAAAAAATTCCAAACTGAAGTTATATCTCTCCAAACCAACCAAAATCATTGAAAACAAAAGAAAAATCACAGAGATGAGCATGATGCACAACAACAAAAGAAAAAATCCCATTCCTTTAAAAAAACACTTATAGAATCATGTAATGAATGAAAAGAGAAAGTGTAATGGCAATAGTCACATAGGACTTACAGGAAAGGCCTTTTCAAAACAAGTGCATTTTCACATAACATGCAAAAAAATGTTGACTCTTTATCCCTTCATCCCTCTCTTTCTAGCTTCCCTTTTGGCTCCTTCTTGTCTCTTTTGGTGGGTTTCGAAAAGAAAGTTATGCAAGTATGTGGGGACATTATGGGTCCATGAGCATGGGAGTCTTTTCAAGGCCCCTTAGTGAGGCATAAAACTCAACTACCTGTATCCTTTGTTGGCATAGGCCTTATCTCTATGGAGGATTATGCCCATCCACTTTTTTAAGGAGTTGGGGTTTGTATTTGTGGTATATGTTTCATATTTTCAATAAACCCATTTTGGAGGAGTATGTTTCTCAGGTTGAAGGGGGGACCCACACCTGCTTTAGTCATGCTTACATGTAACGCGAAATGACCTTTTTCATGAAGTTAAGGAAATGCACATTTCTTTTGAAAGTCTGGCAATTACCGGCACCCCAAGTCTATAGACATCTTTAATGGACATCCACCATGATACATCCCTTAAGTCTATCTTGGAGGACGACTCCATTTCTTCAACATCCAAAACCTGCATTCATTCTTGTTTGGGCAAGGGGGCAAGGCTATGGTTGATTGTTAGGCCATCTATCTATTTATTTCACATCACACATTCTACTTTCACATCAACGTTATGTTTTTTTTCTCGGTCTGATTTAACATTCAACATTTAGTCTTTTCACATGTGAGTGTGGACACAAGTTGGATGCATCTGGCACACACTTAGTTCATTGCATGTTTGGAGGTCAACAAATAACAACACATGACACCATCTAAAATGTCATGTATGTTTTTGTTCAAAAGAGTGGGCACGTTGTATGGAGAGAGCAATGGCATGCCTTTATGTCAAGATTTTCATTACGAGATGATCTTTACATGACCTGAGAAGACTAAGTTTTTGTTGTTGATGTGATGGTTACTGATTTAACGCGAGAGATGGTGGTTTCAAATGTCATTAGTTGACTAACAGGTGCAACTATGAAACTGAATGCCATTGCTAATATTCGCAAGTATAGAGGGCTTCATGAAAGGCACCAATTTATTCCGATGGCCATGGAGGTGCATGACACACTTGGGCATGATATGGATTGTTTCATTTGGTAGTGTGTTCTTATTTTCCACGATAAATGAAAGGAAGGTCATTTATCCTTGTTTTCTTGCATTCAATTTTGCATGTAGCATGTTAGTATTGCTTTTCAACTTGCTTTAACCTTTGCTATAGAAAGGAATATTATGTTGGTGGGTGATGCTTATTTTGGACCTCCCATTACTATTAGATCTCATGACTAGCATGCGGGCAACATTATAAAGGCCGTGGGTGAGATAACTTCCTACCATTAGAGGGACTAACTTTTTTTTTTTTTTTTTTGGTTCTTGTGGGTTGTATGTCTTTTGGCCTTTCTTTGGCCTTCCTTTTTTAATTTCCCTTGTGATGGTTATGGCCATCGATCTTTTATTGGATTTTTGTTTCAATATCATTTTGGCTCTTTCCCCTTATTCAAATTTGAGAAAAAAATCACAATAGGAATATTTGAATCCACAAAAGCTTAAGTCATTGTTTCCTTTTCCTCCTTTTCACTAATGCAAGGAAAACGAGTGTGCAACAACCAAAGACATTTTGGAAAAAATAAAATCAAACAATGTCTCTTTTAATATGTAATTTAGTCAAAGGTGTGTCTTTTGTATCTAAAAAAATTAGGGCGTATCATATATATGGCTTGAAGCCATAGACTTTAGATAAATCCAAAGCATATTTCACATGTAAATTACCAAATCATGTGCCCAATTTTGTATTACCAAAGTGATCAACACATTAATTAAGATATATGATTAATAAGATACAATTATTTTTCAACTTTAATAGTCAATATAAACTTATATATGCCAACAAATATAAAACAAAAACAAAAATCACAATGAACATTTAACTAAACATACCTACTATATAATTAATATTTATCCTAAATGTGATACATCATAAACATTTTCTTTGAAAAATCTAACACATAAAAATTAAATACCAATTTTTTCATTTTCCCAATCATTACTATTTGTATTAATATTGACAAGTAGCGCTTGCATGTTTACAATGCATTGTTTTATCAATCCCCTTAGTGTGAATGACACAAAGATCAATTTACTCCATAGATTTTTAATCATTTTAGGCCCCCACGCCAAGAGAGGGTTAAATGAAACACACATTGGTATACCTACCTCCCAACCCTGATTGGTGCGAGTGGACCTTATGAGGCCTCATTCAAGAATGTGAAGGTACCGACATAAAGAAGGGAAACCAAATTTGAGAATCCAGGTTCCCAAAGACTATGTGACCACACCACCAGTGCACCATCCATTGGATGACTTTCATCCACAATCAAGTTACCACCTTGGTACCCTTTTCCATAAACCCTCCAGCTACTTCCCTCCTTCACTTACCTAGATAACTCATATGTAAATGGGTGAGCATCACAGCTAGTAGTAGTAGTTAGGGAATGTGAGTGTTAGTAGGTAAACAGGTGAGGTACATGGTGGTTACTAGGTAGGTGCTTGTGGATGGTTAGTATATAGGGTTAGTACATTTGGTTCTTTGTTGGTTCTTTCATGACAATAGTTGATTCTTTAAAATTTTCAAAATCCCAGAAGAGGTAATTCTTTTGCTTCCAAATATGTCAAAGAACCAGTGAATCTGATGTTCTAAGATTTTAAAATTGAAAGCGGAGGAGGTTCTTTTATTCTAAAATTGTAAAACCTTCTAGACCAGAGCTTCTTAAATCAAAGAACCACCCAACACTGATAAGAACCAGATTTGAGCCAGCACAAGGCTGGAGCCCTGATATATATACACTAATACTGTATACAAGAACTGACCAAATTGGTACAACCCTGAGGCAATACCAGAGCCTTGACCTAATTCATGCCTAATAGGGACTTGATGTAATACCAGTTTAATACCAAAGACTAGATGGATCCCAATATCAGGTATATATACCTGCCTCATACCAGCCAAAAATCATCCTTGAGGCTTGGACCCTAATATAGGGTCCAGGCTGCTGTAAAGGTCTTAAAAAATATCTAATTCTTGTACGAGGCTGGTATGAAAAGTTCCAAAAAAAAATCATCCTAGAGGCTTGGACCCTACTAGTATGGGGATGATGGGGCTTGTGTGAAAGTTTTACAAATATCCAATACACAAGTAACCAGACTGGTGTGAAAGTTTTGAAAAAATATCCAATACCAATACCAGGCTGGTTTGAAAGTGTTAAAAAAAGATCCAATACCAATACCAGGCTGGTTTGAAAGTGTTAAAAAAAGATCCAATACCAATACCATGCTCGTTTGAAAGTGTTAAAAAAAGATTCAATACCAATACCAGGCTGGTTTGAAAGTGTTAAAAAATATCCAATACCAGTTCCCAGGCTGATTTGAAAGTGTTAAAAACTATCCAATACCAATACCAGGCTGGTAGCAATTGCAATTGTACAAAAAAAAAAATCGATACTAGTACCAATTGGGTATGTTCAAAGGTTGATACCCGCTCGACACTGCAACAACAACAGAGAAGTCCACAGCAGCAGACACAGAAATATATTCATTCATACACGGATATATATACCAGCCAGTCAGTGGGAAAGATCTAGAAAGTCGCCCTCCCCCTTCCCCCCACCCCCCCAGTGCGCAGCGTGGAACTCACTTCCGCATCAGCTCGCAACGGGTTGGATGCGAGATCTAGTCCCACACCAACGTGGCAGCGCCAGTAATCCGCCAGCAGTCTCCGTGGCATAATCCTACTGGTCCAACGCTTCTGCGGACACGGGATTCCACGGCCAAATCGCACCTCCAAAATATCTTTACATCTTTGCCTTTCTTTCTCCCACCAGGGCTCGACAAGTGTACACCTACTCATTGGCCCGGGGTTCTTGTCTACCACTCCTACTACTACTACTACTACTACTACTCCTCCTCCTCCTAGCCTGGATGAAAGCAGATTCTTGGGGTTATAAATTACAAGGGCCTCTAAATTAACATTCCACTTTTGACTATCCGTTAAACTCCTGTAACTTATCACACTTAACCCTTGTTTTTCATAATTGTGGATTATTGTTTGTAGAGGCTCTTTTAAGGCCCTACGATAAAGGGTTCCCTAAATGCCAAGGGGGGAGCACTCCCTAACCTTGGGGCCTTAATTACCTAGTCCAAAGAAAAAGAAAATAAAACCCTTTAGGTACCTATTATCAATGGTCATTACTTGGGGTGAAGACTCACTCTATTCCGAAAAACCCCTTGGTGGTCCTTTGAGATACTAGAAATTCCCAGGACTTTTTTTTTTTTCAGAATTATTCTATATTATCTGTATTGACCAGTAGTTATAAGGCGCGTTTGCTATTCCTTAACCCTACATATCCAAAAGCAAAAATATGTAGACTGAAGGCCAGCCGAAGGTCCAAGCTTAGGCTCTATAGTGGTAGTAGTAGTAGTAGGCCCATATGATTAGATGCAAAATCTTACACAAAAAAAGGTACGTAGGTGCCATACTCTCTATAAGTAATAGATTTTAGCCAGATCTTTATGAGGCAAATTACAAGCTTAGGCCTTAGAGTAGGCCTCATGAATAGGCCCATGGGTAAAATGCAACATCATAAAACATAAGATAGGAGCCATCTTTGTGACATTGGGGGTGGGTCCTTTTTCTTTAACAGTATTTAGGTAGGTAGGTGCCATACTCTCGACCTATTAACATTTAAGAAGAGATTTGAGCTCCCCAGATCTTTGATGAGAATCCCTTCCCCCCGCCAAAAAAGTTTGTTCATACCTACTAGCGTAAAAAGCTTGCTAGTAAAAGTTACTCTAGTTTAGCAATAGCAGGTGACATGTTAGCTAGGGCTATGCACACGCGTTTAACTACCCCTAGTTCTGATTACTTTCGCTGCGTACAATGTCGTTAGATCGAAGGAGAAGAGAAGCAGCAGCTGTGTACTTCCTTACTTAAGAAGAAGAAGAAGAAGAAGAAGTGCGCAGTCTAGTAAGGACTTAGTAGGTTGTATTGTTGGCGTCGGTCGGTGAAATTTTGGTGATGATGCGCGTCGGACTGGGATGAGCGTCGGCTGGAGCTCTCGCTCGATCGCTCACTCGCCTCATGCAACAACGACGACGACCACCACCATCAGCACAGCCATAGCTGGCGATGGTGGTAAGAAGGAAGAGGAGGTAATGGAAGAAGAACAGGTTGATGAGAGTAATAAGAAGGCACGGGGGGGTGTCGGAGGAGGTAGTAGTAGTAGTACCGGTCTTCGTCTTAGTAGCAGCAGTAGCAGCTATAGTGTGCGCATGTGGGGATACTTGCCTGCCGCTTCTCCTCAACGTTTGCCTCTCCTGCAACCCACTCCTGTTCCTCCTGCAGCGTCTTCCTCTACCGTCTCCGCTCTCAAGATCGTCTGCAATGGAGGATGTGGGTTTGCTCTGGCAATTTCTGGTACGCGTTAGTTGTTTCTCTCTCTCTCTCTCTCTCTCTCTCGCCCCCTGTGTGTCTGTGTCTCTCCTCTGCGACTACTGACTGCGATTTGCTTCTTCTGGAATTTCTTTTCTGATTGTCTCTGTTCGTTTGATTTTTCGGGTTTGTGTATGGGTTGATCGATGACGATCGTCGTCATTCCTGGAGGACAAGAGATTTGATTGAGTCATCGGCGTCCTGTTTCCTCGGTTCTGGTTCGGTTCAGGTCTTTCCATTGTGAATTCTTTGTTCCAAATAGATTAGACATAGACTCTACAGTGTTTGTTTTGTTTTTAAAAAAAATTGGTTTTGGGATAGAACTTTTGTTGTCGGGTCCTGATTGACGTGTGAAGTTACGAAGACGAGTCAACGGAGAAATGCGGGGGGATTGTTCCAGCCTGCAATACTCCAACAGGAAGGAGTAATGCACGTTTTCCACCATGTCACATCTTTTTGTCTTATAGACGGCTCAAATAGAATGGCATTTGCATCCAAGGACTTATCGAGGTTGCAAACCTAGAACGTTATGTATTGCGACAATTCTTTTGGAACAGCCGAGAATGTGCATTTTCAGCTCACTTTCCAAGGAAAAGAGATATATCAGAGAAATGTTTTTTGAGCATGATCTCCTGCAAATGGTTTTCTTGGTGGCCAAAAGCAATAATATTGGAAAAACTTTGGTCCTTATCATCACCTCTTGATGTCTTGTTTTCATATGGCTACACTTCACCACACTTTGGTATAGCATAGGATTGAAGTGTAAGACTGCATTAGTGCACCATCTTGCTGCAAAAGATAATCAGGGAGCTTCACTTGTTGATAGATAGATAGATAGATGTGATGTTCAGTTGGGACTTGAAGCTCAAAGGGATGGTTTGTGTGGACAAATGATTGGCTCTAAACTACTGCCACTGGTCAAGGAGACAGTGTAAGATTGGTCATGCCGTGTTTTTAAGCACACCTGTATTGCTTGGTTCTGTAACTGGATAGAGAGTTATGTTCTTTGGTTGTATCTAATCATATCTGAATGACCATAAGACACTGAAGATGTGGTTGGGATTGCAACAAGTCAAGTTGATTTTGTTATAAACATTAATATCATTGCACAGCAAGTGCAAAGAGATCCCAGTGTTAATCTCTCCCTCCCGAGCTTCAGGCCTGTTCTTGGACGTGATGAGAAATGTGCTGGGGTTTTGCCTTTGAACAAGTTGTGAACCACCTTCACAAGTGTTGGTATCAGAGATGACTATTTGTGCAAATGTCTGTATAGATGTGAAAGGTGCTGGAATGTTGTGATGTGTTGAGTGAGAGTAAAATTGCACAAGAGCTCGCAAACTAGAGGGATCGACTACTGAAAGGCTTTTACTGTTGATGACATTTTTATTGCTCCCAAAAGTAACCCTGCATTGGTTGAGATGAGGAGTAAGACCGACCAATTTGGCTCTCAGTTGGCCAATAAAGTCTGTAGATGAGGAATAGCTGTGATTCTGCACTTTAACCTTTCAGCATCTTCCAAGAATGTGCAGAATCTGGCAAACTGAATACATGGGGATCCACCACGGATCTGGGGCAGTGCTACCTTATCTCGGGAAAGCAGCAGGTAAGGCAAAAGCCTGGATTTCTGGGAAGCACCAGGTAAGGCAAAGGCCTGCCCTTTGCCCTTTGCCCAAGTCAAATGTGGCCCCTGAACCATCATGGATGTTTTCACTGTAGGTATGTGAAATACGTATTTACTTTGGTGGTAGCTTGAACTTGTGACAATACTGCTACAGTGGAGTATGTGTCTGCAATACTTTTGTAGAGTGATGAGATGAACAACCAATTACTTTTGTAAATCTACTTGCTGTGAGATCTGACTTATGCAGTGGAAGAATGTTATATTGGTGCATGGTGTAATTGCATCAAAATGTTCTGGTTCCCCTAATTTTTCTGTCCAAGTCCATGTTTTGTATCACCATGGTTTGACTTGATGCTCTCAATTTGTGTTCAGGAGGTCCCTGAACCTTACCCTCTTCAAATTGATACTCCTATTATCCAAGCAGCAGCTGGATGGGCACATTGTGCAGCTGTAACAGGTGAATGACAAGACTTTTCTGTTGCACATATGTCTGGCAACAAATTATCAGACATGCTGGCTCTCTGAGGATTTTACATGATGAGCTTTGTGCCCAGTATAAGAGTTCTTACCTGACTGTCCAGGGAAGGGCGAGGTGTACACATGGGGTTGGAGTGAATGTGTGCCTAGTGGAAAGTCCAGTGTAGACTCAGGGCTAAATGCAAGTGGCCGGAATACTGAGGTGGTGGTGGAAGATACTTCAGATAGCATTCAATGTGCTTCCTTGCTGGTTCCACCTTGGAATAGTTCTGATGTTGGTTTTATGAAAGGAAGCCCATCTGCTTCACCCTTAAGTGCATCTGGTGTTCCATTGGTGACTAGCAGACATGCTATGCGACCAGGGCACCGGAACACTGCTGGTGGCAAAGTTTGTGAGAAGGTTGCGGATGAGGTCCCCAAAAAAAGAAGATTAGCAAACACTGAAGAGGCAGGGCCTTCAGAAAATGCAAGTGCTGCTGTTGAGAACGTATTTGCACCACCATGCTTGGTGGGCTTTGAGCCAGGAGTCAGAATTATCTCTGTAGCAGCAGGTGGACGTCATACTCTTGCTCTGTCAGGTATAATACTGTGCCAGTTGAGTACTTTGAACTCACCAAAGTGAGAAATCAGTCTTTATGGTAGTTACAGAGCAGTCTTGTGTGCCCCTACTTGCCCCTATTATTGTTTGTCTCAGGGAAGAGAATAATAAACTAACATTGAAGGACACTTGCCATTGAGGATGCAGTATTAGATGTAGCCCGTTCTTGGTCCATCTGCTACTTTATTGAAGAAACTTTGAATTGTTACTGGTTAGATATGCATTGTTTCTGATGGAATGCTTTTGTTCAAACTTGAGCTTGCACCATCCCTGTTTGTAGATGGTGGACAAGTATGGGGTTGGGGATATGGAGGTGAGGGACAGCTTGGGTTGGGTTCTCGGTTGCGAGTCATCTCAACACCACAGCTCATTCCCTGCTTAGGTACACCTGAGGGTGGCCTGGACCAAAGCAGATTAGTTTCAGGATGCTTTACTGCAACAGTGCCAGGAAATTACATCAAAGCAATTGCCTGTGGAGGCCGTCACAGTGCTGTTATCACAGGTACAGACATGGTTACTAATGCTTACTATGGATGTTCAGCTGTCCTGGTGCATCTAGGTCATCATCTCTATGGGCTTTTCTGTACTCACATCCCTGTTCTGGGGGTCAATCTTCAGGCTCCAATGGTTGTATCAATGTTATAGTGTCTGGAGTTCTCATGATAGCTTAGTGAGGGTACACTGGCTAGCAATGTGCTTGAAGAAACAGGGACACTCCATTGAAATGTGACCTCCAGTCCCACCTAGTCATTTCCTCTAATCTTCCCTACAGTCCATTCTGCAATGTGTGTGATGAAGACATTTTGTCTTCATGAAGTGCAAGCTGAGGATTGTTTGTTGATTCAATTTTTCAGTTCAAGAAGATTTTGCGGCAGCCATTGCAAAATGAGCCTCTGGAAAAAAGGTTGATGCGATGCACTGGGCCTGAGTACGTCCAAATTCCCTTTACAGGGCTACATCTTAAATTTACCTGCCTTGTCAGTCTACCAACAGGACATATAAAGTCTTTCTAAGATTGGATAAACTGACAAGGCAGTTAAACCAGGCAACCATGATTGAGCTGTTAATGTGCTGGAATTGAGTCTGTTGATGTGTGATCTTGATTGAGATGACCTAAGTGCATATGTATAAGTTGAGATTCTGTATGACTGGATTTTGTACCAGATTGACCAACTACTAGCACTAGGGTTTGCCAAATGTTTGGTCTGCAATTATGTGTGAAGTCTCAACATCTGTTGCTTTTGGCTGTGTAGTTTTGGTGCTCATGCAAAAATAACCTGAATGTCTACAGGATTGGTATGCATACCATAGTACTTGATGATACACTGACATGTTGCTTGCTATTGTGCAGATGCTGGTGCACTCCTGACATTTGGCTGGGGGCTCTATGGTCAGGTGAGCCATCTGGTTATGCCTCAGGTTCTTGTATATTGATTTCTTGTGGCTTATCAATAGATGTGTGCACGTGGCATAACAAACAAGTTGAAATGTTTCTGTGATACTATGAATATGGTAACTGTAACCGGGTGCAGTGAAATGGAAGTCCAGAAGAAGGTAGTGTGTTTTGCTCCTTCAGCCTTTTGGTTGGCTACTGAAGACATGAAGGATATGGGAGGATGTTCTCAACAAAACCTTGTGCATTAACTTCATTTCATTGATCTGTAAAATGTACCTTATAGAATGAAGAACAGATAAGACCAATTCAATCTACTTTAGGATGGTGAGTGTAACCACTTACTAGGCAGTTTTCATCCTAGGATTTGTGAAGGCTAATATGCATGGGTTGGCCTTGAATTGGCAGTGTGGTCAAGGCAGCACAGATGATGAGATGAGTCCCTGCCATGTAGCAACATTGGTAGGACTGCCTGTTTCAGGAGTTGCAGCAGGATTATGGCACACTCTATGTATCACAGATTCTGGAGATGTGTATGCATGTGGTGGTAATCAATTTGGCCAACTTGGAGTTGGTGGAGATCATGCAGAGGTTTGGCTTTGCTCCTTGCCTACTTGTAGATGTAGGCTGAAGCTTCTACTTGCTCTGTGAAGTGGTTGAGGTTTTGTTTGTTCCAAGGCAGATTTGGGCCATATTTGTTGATATGCTTAACATGATGGCACTGGCAGCTTGTAGACTGTTGGGCCTCAAAGTGGACAGACTCTCTCATCAGTTCTCTTTACTCAAGTTTCCTCCAACTTTGTTATGCAGATGCTTCCAAGACTGGTTGAGTCACCAATCTTGGAGGATGAAACTATGATATCAGTTGCATCTGGAGCTCGTCACAGTGCTGTTCTTACAGGTTGGTGTTACAATGTGGCGTAGGTTACACGAATGTATTCCTTCACTTCTGTTTACCTCAAAAAAGCAAGTGGATGCCAAAGCCTAACATGCATTATGGCTTGTTTGGGGGTTATGTTGGACAGAAACTGGGAAGATGTTTTCATGGGGATGGAATAAGTATGGGCAGGTAAGAATGGAATATGGTAATTTCTGGGCATCCAAAATTGACTGTTGGTAATATGCAAGTTGAATTTCTCAGTGAACTTCTAAGAGAGCCTTTCTGAAAAGTCAGAAAACTGTGCTAAGCATACAAGTAAGTCCATATTATGCTTGGCTAGGAGGATTGCAGTGAAATGAATTTGGAAGTGCAAGGTGGCAATAATTAATGGAAATTATCTGTTTCTTCTCTACTTTGTGTCCACAGCTTGGCTTAGGGGATAGCAGCGACAGGGATTTGCCAGTGCAAGTGGCAATAACAGATGCAGATTATGTGAGTAGCATTGCATGTGGGTGGTGGCACACATTGGCTGTAGTGTACAGCAAGTGAGAAGTACTATGCCCCTGGTTTTTCCCTGCTTCAAATACTCTTCCTGTAAGATGCACTAAGTTTGATCCAATTTACCCTCTGAGATGCACAGAGTTGATCATGTTTTTCCTCTGAGATACTCAGAGTTGAGACTTTTTTCCTGGTCCTCTAGCTTTCAACAAGAAGAGAGCCAGATTGTGGTTGTGCTATGTGATATACAGGCTGGAAACAGTAAGTACCTTGGAATAATAATCCCTATGGACTGAATGCTGGTGTGAACAGTATTGGAAGGTGGTAAAGCTTTGATGCCAACATTTTTGATGCTGTGTATCCTCAGTCAAGTTCTGGCAGGGACACCTAGTGGTAAAATTTTATCAGACAAAGTCTAAGCTATCTCTGTATTCTACTTGTCAACTTCACTGTTGCAGGCTTGATTTACGAACAGTCCACTCTAATGCATTTGGAGAAACTGGTTGCAATTTTCTACTGATTTGAGTGTGTTGTGCATATGGGGAAATATGTGATCTATTGACCTTCATTTTGCTGGAAGGTATTTGTTCATTTCAGTTTTTTTTTGATGTATTGATTTATTTGTAGCTTGTGGTGTAGTTTCAATGTGTGGAGATGTAGGATCCGTGTCGCATGCAAAACCCTTAATGCTGTGAACATGATATTCAATGACACAAATTGGCTCATACACTTCTGATCATTTTATTAACTAAATATGGTTTTGTTGAGTCAGAAGCCTTGTAGTTTCTTTTGTTTTTTAAGGGAGAAAAAAACCAGGTTTTCAACCTGGTCAAGATTTCTGCAAAGAATAGAAAGTCACAAGAAGTATAGTTAGTGCCACGAAAGAAAGTGGATATAGTAGTGAGAGGATTATCAAAAGGGAGTGAGAAGCAAATCCAAATCAACAGTTTGCAAGGAACAGGTCATAAGAGGACTGAAGGAGAGTGTGGATCCTAATTTGAAATTAACTATGCACTTCCTCAATTGTTTTTTGTGAATGAAGGTGTATAGATATGTTGAATAATTGACGCATAGATTCTTGAGAATACCTCCAACTTGACTTGTGAAGGTGAAGTATTTTTGCTTTTGCAAGGAAAAATATTTGGGCTTCAGCCTTGAAATGATTCTTTTACTAATGAAATCGTGATATTTCTAACTCTGTACTTTTTCAATTATTTTGTCAACAAAGTTGCAGATGTGGTAAGTAGGTACACAAGATGGAGTCTTGAATTGCTTTCATATTCTTCTGTGGACATTCCAACAGCAATTACATCCAATTTACTTATAATCCTTCTTTACACACCTATCTAGATGAACCAGTGCTACCAAAGTAAATGGACAAAACTATATTGAACCGCTCTTCATAAAACACACACATATTGAACACTTTCCAATATTTTCCTCATTCCTTAACCAAATTGAGCAATCTGTTTGTCGTGGGATGCACAAACTGGAGGATTAGAACTGTTCTTTGAGCATCAGAATTTAAGGCACAAAGCGAAAAAAAGAAAAGAAAACACAGAAACAGGATGAATCAAAGTTTTGCTCCAAAAAAATTGAAAAAGAAAAGCCGGAGACCTTTCTCTAGTTCCAACCCCATATCTTCCTCATTTTAGTCTGTTTGAGTGATTTAAGACCTAATAGATGTAGCAACTGGGGCTTTACAAAACTTCTTTGTATTCCACTAGGCAAAGATGCAATGATCAAAGATTTTAAGCTTGAAACCTTAAATCCGTTTTAATTCATTTATTTTAAACATTAAACACCTCTTATACCAAACACCCCATTTTTTTTTTCTATTCTTTTATGCAATTTTTGTGATGTTGGAGGTGTTAGGGGGAGGGCTACAAATGTTGTTTTAAGCTTGAAAAGTAGACAAAAAATGTGTGAGGATTCGACCGCCTTTGAGTTCTTAAATGTTTGCTCACCGGCCTATGTACCCTAGTTTACATCACATGTAAAACCAGGCACAGACTTTTGTAGTGTATGTGCATGCCATGTTAAACACGTGAATGTTTGCTCCACTTAATTCTTTTTTGCTCCCCCATTTGTTATTTGTTTATTTTCCATGATACTCAGCAGTAAGTAAGGTTCTCGGGGAGCCGCTGCTCTCCTGCCTTTGCAGGAGCTCACTCTGGCTACACCCGTGTCCCTCAGGCCTTATCCTACACTGAAGAACAAGATGAGTATATTTTGCCACATGGACACATGCTACCTTCCCCATTTGGACAAATACTGAGTATATTCATATTGCTCAAATTAAATTAGAGCAGAATGAATTGTCTTCAGTCACTCCAAATACCTAGCCAATTTTGTTTTCAGTTTTAGGGTTTTGGGGTGCCATTATTGTGTCAAAACCCTTGATTTCTAATTGCCAATTCTTTCCCAATTAAAAGTTTATTTGACTGAATTATCTCAGGAAATTTTAGAATGGCCCACAGAGAACCAGCACACCATCCACTGGATTAGAACTCGATTGTGGATGAAATGAACCTCACTGAGTTAGTATAGGTTTCACCTTGTTACCCAACTATGTAAGAAATAGGTCTCATATATAGGTAGATAGGTAGAGGGATAGGTAAATTACTTATGATAACTAGATGCTTTATACAATGGTCAGAGCTGCTTTTACTACCCTACCTACTAACAACTTGCTTGTGGGTTGTTAATAGGTAGGTAGTTAAGAAAGAGCAACTGAGCTAATCACCATGGTTAGATAGGGAACTGGAACCCAACAGAAAACTGCTTCCTGAACACTTACCATCCATCCTTCATGGTGAGTGAGCTGGTGGGTGCTGGTTCACTGTGGCCTAAATGTTGTTATTAGATCAAGCTGTTTGCCGGAGTCTTTTGCCCACCAGATCCCAATGTGCCTACCCAATCTCTTACAGCTCAGAACCATGCTCCGCAGGTGCAAGAAATACTAAGCATGTATAGTAGTATATTTGCACAGTCCCCCAGAAAAGCATGGGATGATAAACGTTGAACAACTTTTGGAAAATTGGCCCCAAAAGCAAGAAATGAGGCAAAGTGGTCACATGTCCAAAACTACATGATAACAAAATCCAGGCCTTGGTCACACACTTACTTCATAAGGTAGAGAAGAAAAAGCTCATTGCAACCTTATAACTTTTGTGAAGCTTTCACAGCTTTAAGTCTTATGGTCATCATCCCTATTTGACGAAGAAACTCAAGGTATGGTAAACGTGCACTCAACCCACTTGGCACTCCACTGGAAAGGAGACCGCCCAAACGGCTTAAGATCTGAAATGATCAAAATTGCTCCTGAATTGCTTTTGGATTTTTTTTCTTCCAAATCGAATGAATCATCAATGTGGCTGGACCAATTCGCACTCCGCTGGCAAAAGAGACCCTCAAAATGGTGAAATCAATCAGCTACCAAACTTTGTTTCCAAATATATTTTTCATTTCAGATCGAATGAAATCATCAATATGGCTGCAAAACTGAAGTCATTTGCCATGAAACTGAATTGGCAACTATTTGTTCGAATCCAATAGGCTGTAATTTTGCATGCCAGAATACATAAAAACCTATGAGAAATTTTGGAGTGCATTTGAAGAATACATTCTAAAAGTGTGTTTTTTTTGCATCCACGCACACACGGTGGGTGTTTCAAAAAATGAAGTTTGGCATCCCATTTTTTGAAATGCCCCCACAAACAGCAGAGGAAAAATGCCTCGGGTAAGGTGCCCTCCGATTACACTTAAAATCAGAGCAGGTCTTTACAGGTAGAGTAAAGCCCTTGGGTGGGGACATTCTTGAAATAGGGAGCATAGATGATAGTTGAGTCTAGCCTTGCATTTTGGGAGGTGCCTTTGCCCATCATAAAGTCATCATGAACCAAAACATACAAAGATCACAAGGCTTCCAAGGGGGAGGATTCTTATGACTACTCCTTAGGAGTGTGATCTTATGCCTAGACAAGTCTTATGCCTACAAGTAAGTACTTGAAGAAATTGTGTATGTATTTTTAGGGCACCTTACATCTTTCCTAGAAAATAGAAGGTATTATATGTCAAAGGAGAGGAGGTGCAAGTTCCATCCCAATTTTAAGAAGTGTAAGAACCCTCCACCTCTTATGCCTCATGATCTACATATGTTTAGGTTCCTAATAACATTTGGCCTCACACTTTATAGTGGGTAAAGCCCATTTGGTGAGGGACATTCCCAAAATAAAGGTCCTAGGATGAGGTTGTGCTCTACAGCTTTCTCCTATTAGTAACAAAAGAAAAAAGAAGGGGAACGTGCCTCTTTTAAGTTACCCATCACCACCAGAAAGCCATGTCAAAGGCTCGCATCGTTTTCATTTTAGCTCCCTCATCAGACACAATAAAGCTTATAAGCTTTAAACTTATGACTTTCCATCCACAATTGGCCTTGTTCACATTCTTTTCTCTTCACTCAAGTACCCATGACCACAAAATATTGTAAACTAGGTGAGGCCCAATTTCATTTTGACTCACAATTGTAAAACGCTTGGAGAAATTTGCCTAAGTCTATTTGGAGGGCATTGGATGCCCACGAATATCCAAGATATTATACCTACTTCTCAAGTGTGTGTGTGTGTGTGTGTGTGTGTGTATCTTATCCTTACTCTTGAGGGTCCCTCCCAATTTGAAGGTGTACATGTAATAACAAAACCCTTGTGATGTACACATGTTTTACATACATGATAGAATTTGCCTTGTGGTTTATGATGAGGAAAGGCCGTGGGTGGGGGACATCCCCAAAATAGACTCATCTACCACCTTGTCCTCACTCTTATCCTTACTCTTAAAGGTCCCTACCACTTTGAAGGTGTATGTGTAAGAACCATCCCCCCCTTAAACACCTTGCAATCTATACATGTTTATGTTCAGGATAATGTTTGCCTCGTACTTTGTATTGGGTATAAAGCTCATGGGTGAGGGAAATTCCTGAAATATGGAGCATCACTCACTCATCCACCACCTTGTTCTAGGCCCTTTATTTTGGGAATGCCTCACTTTGGGGCTTTACACTAGACTACAAAAGCCCAAAAGCATGTAAGCTTCAAAGAAACTTGACATTTTATTGAGTCAAATGCAGGAGAGGCCTATTCAGGCTCCCATGGAATGTAATTTGGAGGCCAAACCTGCCCCTCCCTCACTGTGGATATTGCAATGGTGTTGTTAGGGTTTGGGCACCCCCTTATTAAAATTAGAGAAGCACAAGCCTATTCCACAGATAAAAATATACACAAGTCTGTGGAATTTGTGTAGATTCATTTTCTACACTAATACAATACCATTTCAATAATATTATAACCCTTATTTGTATACAACATCAATGTTCATAACATTATCTTTGTACATACAAGCATCATTAATATTAGTTTAGAAAATACACACAAATATACAGGGTTTCTGAAATATTTTTTGTGGCAAATTGCACTTCCAGGTGATTTTTATTTTTATTTTTCAAAATAGTGGAAAATTCATGATTTTTAAAAATGTTTGGAGCTGTTTTTTTTTTTTTTTTTTCCTTTTTTTTTAAATTTTTTTTAAATATTTTTTTTTATTTTTTTTTCATTTTTTTTTTTCTTTAATAAATTTTTACAAATTTTTTT
>Ga0116231_10003220_pt1 | contig 34072 bp, 25 predicted proteins | sample S1TSphgellanicum_2_FD_89695 | JGI IMG/M metagenome (GOLD analysis project Ga0116231, IMG submission 89695) | Host-associated microbial communities from peat moss isolated from Minnesota, USA - S1T2_Fd - Sphagnum magellanicum MG | ecosystem: Host-associated > Plants > Peat moss > Unclassified... | reverse complement strand
TGCCAGATCGAACACGCCGTTCGAGGTCTCCAGCAGCAGGCTGTTCGCGGTATCGGGCAGGCCGGTCACGGACCAGTTAAGGCTGGCTGGCGTGAAATCGCCGGCACGGGCGCCAGGGTCCGCCAGGATGCTGGTGAGGTCGTGCAGCGCGATGGCGGCGGGTTTGGGGGTATTGTTGTCGTTGAACAGCCCGAACTGGAACTGGGTGTTGCTGTTGGTCGGGTCGGGCTGCTCGTTCAGCAGTTCGTAGAGATAGGTTTGGGCAATGCCGTCCTTATAGCCATCCAGCAGGATATCGAGGTCGCCTTGCGCTTGGGCCGCCTGGCTCACGCCGTTCGGGTCGTTCGGGTCGGTGGAATAGCCATCCTCGGTGATCACCCGGCTGGGCTGGGCGGCCGGGCCGTAGGGCTCGTCATAGCCGGTCGCGATCGCCGCACCCGGGGTCGCGCCATCGGACGGATACGGGTGAATATTGGCGGCGGTGGCCTGGCCGGCCAGGCTCAAATCCGGGTCGAAGGTCACCAGATCGGCGCCGCCCGCAACGGCGCTGACGCCGGTGATGGTGGTGGTCTGGCTCCAGGCCGAGACCGTGACATAGGTCTGCAGCGGGGCCGATCCGGTATTGTCGTAGGTGAAGCTGAGCGTGCCGTTGACACCTTCGGTCAAGCCGGTCTGCTGGCCGGCGCCGGGCCAGCCGAACAGCCCTGCCAGCGGGGCGGCGCCGGTATAGGTGACGCTGACCGTACTCTCTCCCAGCGGCAACACCGTGAGCCAGCCGGTGATGCCGTTATCCAGCACATAAGAGCCGTCCGGGTTCTGGGTGAGGCTGCCATACGGGGTGAGCGGCGAGGCGAGGCCGCCGGTAAAATTGAAAATCTGCGCGCCGCGCAGCGCCGAATCAGCGGTGACGGCGCTGTACAGCGCCTCCTGCTCGGCGGTGGCAGCGCCCTGGCCGGTGAGGCCGTCATAGCTCACCGGAAAATTATTGATCTCATTCGGGCCCTCAACCGCCACGATGGCGCGAGGCTCGGCGGCCGCCAGCGTGTTCAGCACCGAGATGTCGGTGGCGATATCGGTCTCGCTCTGGCCGGTGAACAGGTCGAGCTTGACGCCGCCGGCGGCCAGGCTCTCCAGCGCGCTCAGCTCGTTCTGCGCCGGAATGCCACCGGCGCTGAGATTGGGGATCATGTCACGGATGTTATCAACGCCGAGATAGGCGAGATCCATCGTGACATCGGACAGGCTGGCATAGGCACCGTCGGTATATTCCATATGCACATTGATGCCGATGGCGTGGATAAAATCTGCTGCGCGTACGGCAGTGTCGGGACTCTCCGTCAACGGATGGTCCTCCTAGAGTATCGGGAAATGGTTCCCGCCGGCGGAATTTTATGCACGGCTCCGCAAAGGCTTTGCGAAGGCCGATGTTTTTGTTAACGCACCAGCCTTTTCCAGGGCATGGCGTGCTGTGTTCGCTAATCTGGATGGCGCACCCCCGAACGATCCGGCGGGCACGCTATTTGGTATCTCCGGCATCAGCCCGTGGAGCAACGGCGCTTGCGCGAGAGGTATAAAACCAGCGACGTACCGAAACCGTTTTTGAGCAGGCGCACAGCACCTTGCACGATTTAAGCTAACCCAATGGTTAATATTTTATCAGGATCGTTCGGTCAAATTAAAACTAGGTAGATTCCACAATTTTTTTAAATAAGCCCGCTTATGTCATGTATCGCGCCGGGAAAACACCATAATTGAGACGAATGCTCTCGAAAAGTACGAGGAAAACACAAATTATTTTCCAATCGGTCGGCAGCGGAGCGCCGTGTTCATCGAAATCGGTAAGAGGTTGCGCGTAGATACCACTCCCGCGCCGCACGCAACCCGCGCAGGCATTATGCGTAGATTCCGATCCTACCGCGCCAGGCGCGCACTGCTATCCGGAAATCCAGGATTCATGAACTGGGATACGGGCGTACCGGATCTTGCCGCGGAAGGGTGAATGACACAGCGTCAGGCTGGAGATTTTATCATGCCGTCACGCACCGGAGGCAAAACATCTCCTGTCATCTCCAGACGAGATCGCGATCATTTTGGCGGCGTGGAATTATTCTACATGAATGCTGTAAAATCATCCTTTGGCACGGTTATCGTTGGTGGCGGTCCAGCCGGCATGGGGCTATTGCTGGCGGCCTGCCGCACCGGCCGGTTGGACGCGCTGCTGGACTCCGGACTCGCGATCATCGAGGCGTCACCCGCGATCGGTGATGGGCGGCTTGGCAGCTATGTGATCAATTCCGACAGCACGGGCGACACATTTGTGGATTGCCTGCGCGCCAGCGATCATCCCGAACTGCGCGCGCTGCTCGGACACAGGGTGATTCTAGCGGTCGGCGAGCACGGTGAAGGTGCCGCACCTCTGGCCGCCGTTGCCCGGCTGCAGCGGCTGGTGGGTGCGGTGCTGTGGCGGATTGTGGCGACACATCCGAAATGCGCGATGTTCACCAGCCATATCGCGCGTGCCGCCCGGCGGCGCGAGGATGGCACCTGGCAAATCGGCTTCAGCCGGCGCGGCGGTGCCCAGCGCGTACTCAACGCGCGCCATTTGGTGATCGCAACCGGCGCGCACCAGCCGGCTGCAAGGCTGGCGGGCGAAACCATCGCCGGCGAAAATCTGGCGGCGCGCTATGGCGGCAAATTGCTGCAATCCGGCGAGGTTCTGGCCAAAGGCGGGATAAGGCGCCTGCAAATGGCGCTGGCCGGGGTGAAGCAGCCGCGGATCGCGATCATCGGCGGCTCCACCAGCGCGGTGGCGGCGGCGCAATTGCTGCTGACGCGCCTGCCCGCGGGCCGGCTCGGCCCTGGCGCGGTCACGCTGCTGCACCGGCGGGAGATGCGGATTTACTATCCATCCGCCGAGGCGGCCCGGGCCGATGGCTACAACGAATTCGCCGCGGGCGATATTTGCCCGCTGACCGGGCGGGTGTTCCGGCTGGCGGGGTTACGGCTGGAATCACGCGAGTTGATCATGCAGGCGCGCGGCATTGGCGGCCGGCCGCCGGAGCCCAGGCTGCGCCTGCACAGGCTCACCACGCCGGATCCGGCGGCGCTCGCGATCCTCGATGGCGCGGCGATCGTGATCGCAGCACTGGGTTACCGGCCGCACGGCCTGCTGCTGCAGGATGAGAGCGGACAGGCCATCAAGCTGCAGGCCCTGAGCGGCCCGCAGGCGGCCATGGTGGACGGGCAGTGCCGGGTGCTCGATGAGGCGGGCCGGCCGGTTCAGGGCGTGTTCGGGATCGGTCTCGCGGCCGGTTTTGTGCCGCAGGGCAAGCTGGGCGGCGAGCCCAGTTTTAAGGGCCAGGCCAACGGGCTTTGGCTCTGGCAATCCGCGGTGGGCGCGCTGATCATCGATGCCGTGCTGGCGCGCGCGGCGGTGAGCGCGCCTGCGGTGACGCTGGTGCCGATGCCCGCCGCACCGGCACCAGCACCGGCGCCAGCACCTGCACCGGCGGGACCGGCGGCGATGCTGCAGATCTCATTGATCCGGCCGGCCCCGCCGCCGCTCAGCCAGGCCACCCGCGCGCTGCGGCAGATCGAGCAGAGCGGGGTTTTCAGCAATTTCGGGCCGGTGAACACCGCCTTCGAGCATGATCTGGTGCAGAGCCTGTTCGACGGCACCGGCTATTGCACGACGGTGGCGAACGCCACTTTGGGGCTGATGCTGGCGGTGCGCGAGGCGATGGAAACCTGCCCGCGCCCCGGCGCGCGCTACGCGCTGATGCCCGCCTTCACCTTTGCCGCCGCCGGCCACGCCGCACTCTGGTGCGGGCTGACACCGCTATTCTGCGACATCAACGCGCGCGACTGGGCGGCCGATGCCGGCGCCGAAGTCGCGTTGCTGGCGCAATATGGCGATGAGATCGCGGTGATAATGCCCTATGCGACCTTCGGCTACGCGATCGATCTGGCGCGCTATAAGGCCGTGTCGGCGCGATACGGGATTCCGGTGGTGGTGGACGCGGCCGCCTCGCTCGGTACAAAATCCGCGCGCGGGCGGGGCTTTGGCGCGGGCTCGCAGATCCCTTTGGTATTCTCCATGCACGCCACCAAATCCTTCGCCACCGGCGAGGGCGGGGTGATCTACAGCGCCGATAAGGCGCTGATCGGCCGGCTGCGGCAGATGAGCAATTTCGGTTTCGGCACGCAGCGCGCGGCCAGCATGCCGGGGCTGAACGCCAAGCTGAGCGAGGTAGGCGCCCTGCAAGGCCGGCTGCGGTTGCAGGGCTATGAGCTGGTGGTGGCGCGCCGCCAGCGGCTGGTGAATGCCTACCGCCAAGTGTTGCCGGAGCTTGGCTTTCAACCGATGCCGCGCACCGCGCAGGCGCACCAATTTTTACCCGCTCTGCTGCCGCCCGGCTATGGCGCCAGGCGCGATGACATCCAGGCCGGCATGGCGGCGCGCGGTGTCGGGCTCGGGCGGTATTTCAGCCCGCATCTGGCCGAGCAGAGCTATTTTGCCGCGACCGCCATGGCGGGCGCACTGCCGGTGACGGAAGAGGTGGCGGGGCGGATCATCAGCCTGCCGCTGTATGACGGGATGAGCGAGCTTGAAATGTACGAGGTGGTGGCGGCGCTGAAACTCTGCCTCGCCCCCGCGGCCGCGCAGATGATGCGCTCGGCGGCGGAATGACCAGGCGAGGCTGTGCAGATGCCAAGGGATGACTCAGCGCCGGCGCGGCGCGGTACGATCATCGGGCTGGATTTGCTGCGGCTTTGCGCGGCGTTGCTGGTGGTATTCTACCATTTGTATTTTTTCTCCTGGGTCGAGCCGCGCGGCGACGCCGGCATCAGCGACGCTGTCGGGCGGTTCGTCGCCTTCCCCGCCGCATTGCCGTTCTGCTCCTGGGGCTGGATCGGCGTTGATTTGTTCTTTGTGATCTCCGGCTTCGTCATCACCATGTCCGCGCATGGCAAAACAATGCTGAATTTCGCGGTCGGGCGGTTCGCACGGCTCTATCCGGCGCTGCTCTGTTTCGCGCTGCTGAGTTTTGTCATCGTGCTAGGGACCGGGATGCTGCCGCCCGGGCGCGCCGCACGCGCTTTGCTGCGCACGCTGGTGCTGTTCCCGCAGGGGCCGTGGATTGACGGCGTGATCTGGACCTTGACCATCGAGGCGCTGTTCTACGCAATGATTCTGTTCACATTGCTGCGGCCGAACGGGGATTGGCTGCGGCGCGCGAGCGGTTGGATGCTCGCCGGCTTGGCGCTGTTCTGGACGCTGGTGCTGATCGGCGATTGCATGGGCAGCATGGCGCCACTGCGCCATATCGCCAGCGCCTACTGGGCGCGCGTGATATTCCTCAGCACCGGGCCGTTTTTTCTGCTGGGAATTTTTGGCTATGAGGCGTTCGACCGGGGGATCAGCGCGCGCCGCAGTCTTTGTATCATAACCGCAACCTGTGTCAGCCTCGCAGCGATCTATCACACCGCGCTCACGACCGAAGGCGTGCGCGACTTCCATCAAAGCCCACTGGTGCCAGGCGCGGTCTGGCTGGTGATGAGCCTGCTCTGCGCCGGCACGGTGATCGGCGAGATGCATTACGATCCGGGGAAGCGCGCGCGCGCCATCGCGCGCCAGCTCGGGCTGCTCACTTACCCGCTCTATCTGGTGCACGACATTCCGGGCGGCTTTCTGCTCGGCCGGCTCTATGACCTGGGCGTAGCGCCCTGGGCCGCCGGTGCGCTGACAATACTGGCCGCCTTGCTGGCAAGCTACGGTTTCGTCACCGTCATCGAGCCTCGCTTGCGCCGCTGGCTGGGGATCGAAGCCCTGCGGCGCTGGCAGCGCACGGAGATGGCACTGTCATAAGCAAGGCAGGGAAAGAAAGCGCTGCTTTTTTGAGGTGTTGCAACATCCCGGCTGCAGAGGAATCAAAAGTTTTTTGGTTCTTTTTTTCAAAAAAAGAACTGCTTTCTTCAACTTCCCGCCCTGGCCTCGTGAACACGTGCGGTCACCAGGTTAAGGTCGATCGGTTCGTTATCAATCGGCCGGGTGAGGATATGGCGCAGATGGTCTGCCACCGGGCGGAAGAAGCGGTGATTGACTCTGTTACGCGCGGCGCCAAGCAGCGCCGTGGCGCGCAACGCCATCGCAAAGCGGCCATTGATCGCCTGGCCGTTGCGGGCTTCTCCGGCATAGGCCACGGGCCCGCGGAAATACAGACCGGTCTCCTGTTCGGCGCGATCGATCATGGATTGGTAGCGATTGCCGCTGCGGTGCCGCAGCCCGTCCCCAAAACCTTGCGCGGCGGCGCTAAGGCCAACCTGCCTGGTGTGGCGAAACTGCACCTCATCCACAATCGCGTAGGCTTTGCACCAATCCGGCCGCAACCGGCACCATAGCCGGTCGATATTCACCTCGTAGCCCAGCCCGAACAGCGGGAGTGCGCGGCGCAGTTGCTCGGCCGAGAAGAACGGGCACATCATCTCCACGAAATTGACGTAACGCAGACGGAATTTTGGGTTGTGCAACGTCACCGCGTAGCTGAAATAGCTGTCCCAGCTCAGGCTCGGCTGCCAGAGCGAGAGCCCGCGCGAGCGGCCATAGGCGAATAGTTTATTGATATCCGCGGCTGAGCCCGCCAGATCGTCGTCGAGCAGCGCGATCTGCTGGTAGCGTTTCAGAATTTCTGGCCGCATTTGCAGCAGTTTTTGCCAGCAGACCACCTTTGGCCCGGGCATAATGATGGCCTCGGCAGCACCGTCGGTCAGATGCGCGGGCAAGGGCTCGTAGCCAAAAATGATTACGTCGTAATGGCGCTCGCGGTCCAGCCAGTTGCCGTGCTGGGAGCCAGCGCCGCAGCGGACTATGATCAGATCCTGGTGCATGCCCAGCCACCTCCTCAAGCGCGGCCCAAAAATGCCGCGGCCGCCAGCCAGCATGCCAGATTAGATAACGATACGTAAGTATTTCTTTGAAAATTGCGCAAGCCTCTATCCGCCCATCATTATAATTATTTCATGATTCAAAACAAAAAAACGCGACTCGTAAAAGTGCTGGTTGAATTGACTTACTGCCCGGATCATTCAGCCGGATCAACCGCGTTAGATGACAAGCTGGTTAACACTGCCACATAATCCACTCTCCCCAAGATAGAGATTATGTTGCGCCAAGTTAATCCAGGCGCCGGATGCCGCCAATTTTCGCTTGTTTCGCATCGCACAATAGACCAATCCTGCCTGCGTACCGATCCATCAAGTGGTCGGCAGATCGATCATCCTGCCGTCCAGCATTGCCGCAAAAAACTCTGTGAAGACGATGACGCAACCCCTGGGCGGACGCGGCGAAATGCTGCTCTGGCACGGCCGCATGAAACATGGAGAGAGAGATTAAAACCGATCCTGCCCGCCCAATCATGGTCTCGCAAAATGCAAGCCGCACCGCAAAGCACAGCGTGCCGCGCGCTGGTTTGATACCGGCGATGTTGTTCGCGATCGGCCTCGCATTGAACGGTTGCGCCAGCGATCCGCCGGCGCAGGTGGCAGCGCCCTCACCTGTGGTGTCGATCCAAACCCGGACCCTATCTCCCGCGCAAATTGCGCAGGTCATGGGCGACCAGAGTAACCAGTCCTACAGGCTTGGGCCGGATGATGTGATCGCGGTCAATATCTATGGGCATCCCGATCTCAGCGTGCCAGATCCCACCCTGTCATCCGCCGTGCCGGGCGTGCTGATCACCAGCGATGGCAGCGTGCAACTGCCTTTGATCGGCCCGGTGATGGTGGGCGGCGACAGTGTGAACGAGGCGCAAAGCGCGATCGCCACGGCTTATGGGCGCTATGTCACCAATCCGCAGGTCAGCGTGCAGCTCACCCAGGCACGCAGCTTCCGCTATTATATCCTCGGCCAGTTCAGCAGCCCGGGCGTGAAATATCCCGGCCACGCGATGACGCTGCTGCCCGCGCTGGCATTGGGCGGCACCGTCGATCTCAATTCGGCCGATCTCTATCAGGCCTATGTCGCGCAGGGCAATGTGAAGCTGCCGGTCGATCTGCACAGCCTGCTGGTGGAGGGCGATATGTCGCAGAACATCACGCTCGCATCGGGCGATACGATCGTGGTGCCAAGCTCGGCGGCGGAGAGCGCGTTCGTGCTCGGCGCGGTGGGCAAACCCGGGCAAGTGCAGTTCGTCGGCGGCTCGCTCAGCCTGCTACAGGCGCTGAGCGACGCGGGCATGGGGCTCGGCAACATCACCCAGGCGCGGTTCAGCGATGTGCACATCATCCGCGCCGGCGGCACCTCAGCGCAGTTGATCGTGGTGAATGCGCGGGCAACTCTGCACGGCCAGGCAGCGGATTTTCCGCTGCAGCCGGGTGACATCGTGTATGTCCCGCCGACCGCCTTCGCGAGCTGGAACCAGGCGATCGACCAGGTTCTGCCATCGCTCGACGCGGTCTCCGCGCTGCTCAATCCGTTCGTATCCATCGCCTATCTCTCCCGGAGGAATTGAGCCATGTCGTTCATCGAGCGCAGTCCGAACATGTCCACCGATGCGGATATGGATACCGTCAATCTGGCGGAGGCGTGGCACGCGCTGGCGCGCCGGCGCGGCACAATTCTGGCGATCACCTGTGCGGCTTTGGCGCTGGGTGCGGCGTTCGTGCTCACCGCGCATCCGCGCTTCACGCTGGTGGGCAGCCTGTACACCCGCGGGCTGCAGCCCAGCGCCTCGGCCAATACCGGCGGCGGCGGACCGGGTGCAAATTACCTGGAGAGCTTTCAATCGATCAGCGATAGCGAGACGCAGGTGGATTTGCTGACCAGCCCGCTGCTGGTGCAGCAGGCGGTGCTGGAAACGGGGATGAACACCGCCGTCACCAGCGCGGCGAGCGCGCCGCCGCGCTATTGGAAGTGGCGGCTGGCCGATCACGGCAGCGCCGCGGCCTTCGCGCCGCAGCCCAGTGATCTTAAAGCCGTGTTCGCGAATTTTGACGATCCGAGCATTGCCACCGCGCGCTATACCATCCGCTTCGGTGCCGCCGGGCATTATCAGATCAGCCAAAACGGGCAGCCCATCCTCACCGGCACGCTCGGCACCCCCGCCGCCGGCGGCGGCTTGCGCCTGCTGCTGGCGCCGCAATATAGCGGCTTTGTGCCGGCGGCGAACGCGAGCTATGGCCTGTATGTTGCAAACCCGGTGGAGACCGCGCGTGCACTAACGGCGGGCCCGCTTTCGGTAACGCCGGGCGGTACCGCGACGCTGCCCTCGGATATCATCAACATCACATTCTCTGGCCCCGACCCGTACCGGGACCAGAATTTCGTAAACACGCTGATGAGCGATTACATCGCCACCATCGTATCATGGAATTCCACCGCGGCCGGCGGCATGGTGTCATTCATCAATCACCAGCTCACCGACGTACAAAGCCGTCTGACCGCGGCCAATACCGCATTGGCGCAGTACCAAACCCGCACCGGCATTCTCTCCCCGCCCGACAACGCCAAGGACATCATCGACCAGCAGGCGCAATACGCCACGCAGCAGGCGCAGATGCAGATCCGGCTCTCGGCCTTGCAACAGATCAGCGATGCACTGCGCAAGGCGCCCAACGGGGTCAACCCCTATATGCTGAGCCAGACCACGGACCCCGCCCTATCCGACCTCGCCGAACAATTGGCGCGCGATGAGGCGGCACTCGCGGCGCTGCGGGTGGGGTTCACCGGCAACGCGCCGGAGGTGCAGGCGCAGCAGGCGCAGATCTGGGAGCTTGACTACGCGATCAACAGCCTGGTCGCCACCCAGCTCGCCGAGGCGCGCGATAATCTCGCCACCAACACCGCCGTGATGGCGGCGTTGCAGAAAAAAATTCAAACCATGCCGGCGCAGTCCCTGCAGGTGCTGAACCTGACGCGCGCGAGCGACGTGCTGGGGCAGCTCTATGTCGGGCTGATGCAAAAGCAGCAGGACGCCGCACTCTCCCAGGCCGCACAGGTGTCGGCCACCCGCGTGATCACCCAGGCGCAATTGCCGCTCAACGCCAGCACGCCGCGCCCGCTGGTGGTGATGGCGTTTGCCCTGGTGCTTGGGCTGCTCGCCGGCTGCGGCTGGGTGCTCGGCCGGCGCGCGGTGTCCGACCAGTTTGAGAGCGAGAGCGACATCCGCCGGCTGGTGAAGCTCGCGGTATATGGGCTGGTCCCGCAGCGCCCGAAGAGCGATGGCGAGAAACTTCTGGCCGGCCACAGCTATGGCAGCTTCGCGGAATCCTTCCGGCTGATCCGTAACAATATCTATCACGCGATCCCCGGCAAACAGTCAAAGATCATCCTGCTGACCTCCGCCGCGGTGGATGACGGCAAGAGCACGATGGCGGCAAATCTGGCGAAGGCGCTGGCCGATGACGGCAAGCGCGTGCTGCTGATCGACGCTGATCTGCGCAAGGGCCGGATCGCGGCAAGTCTGGGGCTGGAGCTCTCACCCGGGCTCTCGGACTGGCTGGTGGGCGGCGAAAAAGTGCCGGTGCAGACGCCCCCCGGCGAACGCTTCGCGGTGCTGACCTCCGGCGTGCGGCCGCCAAACCCGGCGGAGCTGCTGAACGAAACCCGGCTTAACGAAATCCTGCGCGCGCTGCGGCCGGACTATGATTTCATCATCTTCGATTCAGCACCGTTGCCGCTGGTATCGGACGCGCTGATCCTGGCGCGCCATGCGGACCTCACACTCTCCGTGCTGTTCCTCGGCCGCGCGCGGCACCGCGAGATGATGCTGCACGAGCATACGCTGGGCGTGCTGACCAGCCATGTCGGGCTGATCATCAACGGCGCCGGGCGGCCGGTCACCGGGTACGATGCGATGTATGGCGAGGTGAGCGTGCCGGCCGTGGCGGCACGCCGCGTGGCACCCGCGGTGGCCGCACGGGAGACGATTTAGAAAATGGAAGGAAACCAAGCGCTATTTTTTTGAACCTTTCGGCGCGGCCCGATTCAGACCTCGCAGATTCGCTGCTTAGTCATCGGGACGCGGGACGCAAAAAACGTTGATTCCACGAGAGCCGGGATTTTGCGACACCCCTAACCCAGGTCAAAAAAAATTTTTTGGTGCTTTTTTAAAAAAGAATCGCTTTCCTCCAATCAAACGGCGCCGCCTTATCGAGGGTTTCCCCAGGAAGCCGAATTCTTTCGAAAGATGTGAGATGTCAAACGCAACGTTCACGCCGGAGAGCGCCGAGATGGCAGCACCCCGCCCCTGGAGCGGTACGCCGGCACGCGCCAGAGTATCGATCCATATCTCACCGGCCTGGTTCCCGGCCGCATTGGTGGTTGGAGATTTAGGGCTGATGGGGGTTTTGGGTTTCATCATGCTGCATGGCTGGCGCATGGCGGGTGATGATCTCGATCTGGATGCGATTATTGCGTTCGATGCCGCATTGCTGGGGCTGACGCTGCTGAAGCTCAACCATTTTTACAAGGTTGAACGGCTGGTGGCGCCGCGCGCCATGGCGCGGGAGATCATACCTATCTGGAGCTTTATCGCACTCGCGGTGTTTATCACCGGCGCGTTGCTTCGCGTGGCGCCGCATGTCTCGCTCTTGTGGTTTGCGGCTTGGTATATTTGCGGTTTGGGCGGGCTTTGCGCGGCGCGGCTGCTGGTGGCATCGGCATTCGCGCTTTGCGTGCGGCGCGGCTGGCTGCGCCGCGCCGTGGTGGTGGTTGGTGCCGTCGAGCTCGCGGGCCTGCTGAGTAAGCGGCTGGCGGGCAACAAGCATGGCATCAAGCTTGCCGCCGTGTTGGAGACGCAAGCGCCCGAGGGGCCGGCGGCATGTTTGGAGGCGCTGCTGAGTTTGCAGCAGCGCCAGGTGATCGACATGATCATCATCGCACTCCCCCCTGCCGAGGCGGACGGGCTGCAGGCCGTGATCAAGCGGGTGACGGCGCATCCAGTGAAGATCAGGCTGCTGGCTGGGCCCGCGGCGCTGCAGCCACCACGCACTGGCTATGTGGCGTTCGGCGAGATGCCGGGCATGCAGCTCGGCGTGATCGCGGATCATCCGATCCCGCTCTGGGGCGTGATCGCCAAAAATCTGCTGGACCGGTTTGTGGCGTTGATGGCGCTGCTGCTGTTCGGCCCGCTGATGCTGATCTGTGTCGCCGGGATCAAGCTTAACAGCCCGGGGCCGGTGCTGTTCCGGCAGCGGCGGATCGGCTATCGCAATCAGATTTTCGATGTGTATAAATTCCGCTCGATGCATCGCGGCACGGTGCCGGCGCTTGATCTCACGGTACGTAACGACCCGCGGATTTTCGCCTTCGGCCATGTGCTGCGCAAATTGAGTTTTGATGAGCTACCGCAGCTCTTCAATGTGCTCAAGGGCAATATGTCGCTGGTGGGGCCGCGGCCGCATATGCCGGAGGCGCGCGCGGCCGGTCAGTATTATTATGATATCGTTATGGAATATCCGCTGCGTCACCATGTGAAACCCGGCATTACCGGGTGGGCGCAGGTGAATGGCTGGCGCGGGCCGACCGAAACGGAAGAGCAGATCGAGCAGCGCGTGCGGCATGATTTGTACTACATCGAGAACTGGTCTCTGGCGCTCGACATCAAAATTCTGGTGAAAACTTTGTTTGTCGGGTTTTTCGGCAAGAACGCGTTTTAGGCGTGAGCGGCGTGGTGGAGCGGCGAGGGCTATTGGCGTTAAGCGCCGGCGCGCTGTTGCTGGGCGGCACCGCCAAAGCGGCGCAGCAGACAAGGCTGCAGGCTGATCCCACACTGGGTGAGCATGGCGCGATGATCCAGGCCGCAATCGATGTGAGCGAACGCGCAGGTGCCGGACGGATCACCCTCGCACCCGGGCGGTATATTTGCGGGCGGGGGCCGATCTTTATCGACCCGACGCTGACCACGCTGAGCGGCGACGGCGCCATGCTGGATTTTTCTCAAGCTCACGGCGAGGCGGCCTTGGTGGTGGCAAGCCGGCCGGGATCCGCAGCTTACGGCCAGGCGACGCAATCCATCACCGGGATCGCGCTGCGCGGACCCGGGCCGGGCGGCGCGATGGCGGGGATATCATGCCGCACGCAGACGCCAAACCTGTCCTCGCGCATCACGCTGCGCGAGCTGGACATCGCCGGGTTCACCGATGGGCTGCGGTTTGAGGACCGGGCCTATCTGATCCAGTGCTACAGCCTGGCGATCCGCGACTGCGCAAACGCCTTGATGATTCCACAGAATTTGCAGGATGCAGGCGAAAATATCAGTTTTTTCGGCTGCACGTTGAGCAATTCGAACATCGCGATCAATAACCAGGCCGGGTTTGAACTCAATTTGTTCGGCTGTTCGCTGGATTTCATCAAGCAATGGTATCACGGCGGCGGCCTGGTGAATTTTTTCGGCTGCCATTGCGAAATGGCGGCGCCGGTATCGCCGCAGCCGCTCTTCGATGTGACCGATAACGGCGTGCTGGAATTTCACGGCGGCAGCATCATGGTCTCGGGCCATGGGTTCGATCCATCACCGCCGAATATCGCGGTGTTCCGGCTGGGCGGCGTGCGGTCGCGCGCCATGCTGAACGGCGTGTCGGTATATAATCTGCGGGCGGCAGGCGGCGCGCTGGCGATCGGGGATGGCCGGCTGATCACGCGGAATGTTTTGGGCGGGCCCGTGCGCCAGATCTCCCTCGTGCCGATGCGCGGCGCTGCGGCCGATCTGTTCGGCGGCAGCGGGCAGATGCAAGGCGGTGTGATCCTGCTGGAAGCGGATGTGAGCGCGGACGCAACCGGCGATTTCACCCGCCACCAAGCCAAATACGGCGCCATGGCGCAAACCGGCGGGGCGCTGGTCGTCAGCAAAACCGGCGGGGTGGGCGACGAGCTGCAGGCGCGGCTATTCTGCCCGGTGGCGCCGCTCTCAATGCCCGTGCTGACCTTGCAATGGCGGCTTGCCGGCGGCGCCACCGGCCCGGTCTGGGTGACGCTACTGGCGGTGCAAAAAATCGGCACCGACGCCCTGGGCCGGGCCATCATCGGCGCCGCCCAGCCGATGGGGCCGCTCAGGGCCCTGAGCCCGGCCGCCGGCGCCGATTGGACCAGCCTTGAGATTGATACACTCGCCTTGGACCCCAACGATGCCACGGATGGCTGCGTGCCGGTCTGGGCGACGCATCTCTGCGTGCGGATCGAGCTGATCAATCTGTCCCAAAATGCGGCATTCATGCTCCGGGAGCTGGCGGCCTATGGCTACTGACCCCGCAACCGGCCTCAAGCGCGCGGCGCATGAGCGCCGGCTGGCCTTTGGCACCATGCTGATGGGCGGCGCCAATATCGTCAAAGCCGCGGTGCAATTGATAAGCCTGCCGATCGTCGCGCGGCTGCTGGGCCCGGCGGATTACGGGCTGTACGGGCTCGCCATGCCGGCGGTGTTTTTGATGCTGATGATCGCCGATAGCGGGCTCGGCGCCTCGCTGGCGCGCGAGCCGGAGGCGCATGTGAACATCTGGTCCTCCGCCTATTGGTTTCTGCTCGGCTCCGGCATGGTGCTGATGCTGGGGTTGAGCGGGAGCTCCTTCATCGTGGCGGATCTGGCGCACCAGCCGCGTTTGCCACCGATCATGATGGCACTCTCGGTCTGCGTGATTTTTTTGGTCCTGGCGGTGCCAGGCAATGCGCGGCTCACGCGCCAGGGGCGGCTCGGCGTCAACAGCATCGGCGAGGCGCTGGGCAATGTGGTGGGCGCCGCGGCGGCGATCTATCTCGCCTGGCGCGGTGCCGGGGCGTGGAGCCTGGTGGCGCAGGCGCTGCTGACCTATGCGATCCGCACCACCTTCATCATGCTGGCCGCCCCCTTCGTCCCGGCCTGGCATTTCGCGTTTGCGGATTTGCGCGCGCATCTCGCCGTCGGCGGGTCGATCCTCGGCACCAGGCTCGCTGATACCGGCGGGCGCATGGTGGAATCCACGCTCATCGCCCGGCTGGTCGGCACGTATTTTCTCGGCGCCTATAGTTTTGCCAACCAGGCACCGCGCTTCATCTGTGAATCCGTCAGCAACGCGCTATGGGCCGCGTTGTACGCGCAGGCACTGCAGCCGGGCAACGAGGCGCGTGCGCTGCGCAGCTATTTCATGGTGATGCGGGTGTTCGCGCTGCTGGTGTTTCCGGTGGTTGCCCTGATCGCCGTGCAGGCCCCGCAATTAATCTCCTTCCTGCTGGGCGCGCGCTGGCTGCTGGCAACCACCATGCTGCGCGTGCTGCTGATAAGCTACGCGCTGAACATCGCCGGCGGGTTCGGCAGCGCGCTGCTCTACGCGCGCGGCCGCAGCGATGTGCAATTACGGATCATGATCGAGGGCGTGGTTATGCGCATCGCCGGGGTGGCGCTGATCCCGTGGCTCGGCATCGCCGGCATGGTGGCGGGGTTTGGCCTCGCCAATATCCTGGTGTTCGCGCGCGGGCTGTTCGCGGTCCGGCGGCATTATGGCAGCCGCTTGGGCGCGCAATTGCAGGTGATGGCGGGCCCAGCCTGCGCCAGTGCCGCGGCGGCCGGGCTGTGCTGGCTGGCCAGGCAGTATTTTGCCGCCGGGTTGCTGGCCAGCATCGCCGAGATGGCCGGCTGCCTGGCCGCCTATGGCGCGCTCCTGCTGGCGCTGGAATACCGGGTGATGGCGGCGGATATCGCGGCGTTGCGCAGTTTGCTGCGCGGCCGGCGCGCGGGCCAGCCGGCATGAATGCCGCCATCCTGCTGTTCTGGGCCTGGCTCGCCTGGAGCCTGTATCGCGGCGGCGCGATGCTGCTCAACCTGCTGTTCATCTCAATGGCGTTCGGCACATTCGCGGTGATCCCCCCCAACTGGACCGGCGGCGTGACCGTGCTCCCGCAGGCAATATGCGCGTTAGCCTTCACGGCGAGACTCGCGCTGAACACCAGCGCCCGCGGCTGGATGGTGGATGCGGCTCTGCGCTGGCAAAAACTCGGGCCGCTGGCACTGTTCTGGCTGGTTGCGCTGGTGGGCGCGGTGTTTCTCCCCGCTCTGTTCGCCGGCACGCCGGTGATCCCGTTCCGGCCGGCCGGCGCCGTCGTGCTGCCCTCACCACTGCACCCGAGTGCCGCCAACATCACGCAAACCGCATATCTGCTGCTCTCGGCACTCAGCGTGCTGGCCTTTGCCTGCGCCACAACCAAAGCGGAATTTGGCCGGCAATGGCTGCGCGCCATCGCCTATGGCGGGATCGCGCTTGTCGCCACCGGCCTCGCCGATATGGTCGCGCAAAAAACCGGTCTGGCGCCGCTGCTCAGCCCGTTGCGCAACGCCACCTACTCGCTCAATACCGATGATACCATCCTAGGCGCGCAGCGCATCGTCGGGCTGATGCCGGAAGCCTCCGCCTACGGGCCACTCTGCGTCTCATTCGGCGCGCTGATTATGGTGCTGCGGCCGTTCTACCCGAACCGCGCGCAGCGCACCGGCGCGCTGCTGCTGGCACTCGCCTTGCTGGCGTTCGGCTGGCTCTCAACTTCCTCCACCGCCATCATTTGCCTCGCCGGCTGCGCCCTGGTGTACGCGCTGGATTGGTGGCGCCGCCTGCTGCGCCGCGGTGCGCCGGGGCGCGCCAGCCTGAACGCCGAGCTCTATGCCGCCGCAGCACTGCTGATTTTTCTGCTGATCTTCGTAATGTTCGATGCCGGGCTGTTCCAGAACGACCTCGCTTTGCTGGACGAGCTTATATTCAACAAGGCCGGCTCGGAATCCTACCTCGTGCGCGCACAATGGAACAACGTCGCCTGGCAAGCTTTGCTGGATACCTACGGCGCCGGCGTCGGCGTCGGCGGCGCCCGCAGCTCCAACGGCATCATCGCCGTGCTCAGCAGCACCGGCGTGATCGGCGGATTGTTGTATTTTTTGTTTTTGGCGCAAGCCTATCTGCGCCCCGCCGGCCGCGCCGCCTGGGAGGGCGGCATGGTAGGAGCACTCAAACTCGGGCTGATCGTCCCGCTGCTCAGCAACGCCCTCACCTCCAGCTCAGCCGATTTCGGGCTGCTGGCAGCCGCCATCATCGGTGGCATCACCGGCCTCTCTCTTGCCGGATCCCGCGCCCCCGTTGTGGAACCGCCACAATTATTGGCCGGGCGGCAGGATGCTGAGGCGTGAAAAGAAAGCGCTTCTTTTTTGAAAAAAAGAAGCAAAAAACTTTTAATTCCGATGGGGCATTGCCGCTGGGGCGCCCGTAGCCCAGAGGATAAAAGTTTTTTGCGGAGCTTTTTTTCAAAAAAGCGACCGCTTACTCTCTTATTCCCCAAGCACCGCCCGGTAATGCGCCAGGAGTGCATCGCGCCATTCGTCTTTGCGCAGAGCCAGGCTGGCGGCGGCCTGCATGGCGTGCTCGCTCATGGATTTGATGGCCGCGTCATCGCTGGCGAGGCGCGATAAAACGGTCGCGAAGAGCGGGATGTTTTTGGTATCGATGGCGAGGCCCGCGTGGAATTCCACCACGTCCCGGGCGATCAGCGCTGTGTCCGAGATCAGCACGGGGATGCCCATGCGCAAGGCTTCCACCACCGCCATGCCAAACGTCTCCCGCCAGCGGGAGGGGACGACGAGCAGCCGCGCGGTGGCGAGTTGGGTGTTGACCTCATCTGGCGTGCACCAGCCGGTGATTTCGGCGTTTGGGTTGGCCATGGTGATGGCGGCGCGTTCGATCCCGTCGCCGATGATGCGGAGTTTAACGCCGGCCTCGCGCGCGGCGCGGGCGGCGTCCAGCGCGCCTTTTTCGGGGTCGAGGCGGCCGATGAAGCAGATGGTATCGTTCCGTTCGGCCGGCGTACGCGCAAGAGCAGGCGCGGCGACCGGGTTGTGCAAGACCTGCAGGCGCTGAGGCCGCACGCCGGCGGCCAGAAAAAAATTCAACATGCCGCGATGCACCAGCAAATAGCTGGCAGGCGCGGTCGCCGTGTCAAAATAATGCGCGCGGATGCGCTGGCGGCCGACGCGCCAGAGCTTCTCGGCATAGCTGCGCTTATCGCAATTGGAGCGCAGGCAGGCGCCGGACATCGGTGCCAAGTCGCAACCCTCATGCGTTTGATAATTGGTAAACCCGCCATTCGGGCAGATGATGAAAAAATCATGCGCATGTATGACAACGCGGTGCTGCACGGTGGTGAGCGCATCGAAGATCGAGGGTGAGAGAATTTTGGACCAGCTATGGACATGATAAATCACGCGCGAATCGTCATGCGCGGCGATCCAGCCAGCCAGGATGCGCCGGCTGCGTGCAAAATACAGCCCGTTGAACAACGCCGCGGCGCGTGGCGATTGCCGAACATGCGCGCCGCACACGGCAACGACTTCCACGCCCGCCTCGCGCAGCGCTGGCGACTCCCCCTCATCCCCGCAGAAAAAAGACACCATGTTGCCAGCTCGCGCCAGCGCAATGGCGGATGCCACCGCCATCGCCTCCGCCCCGCCACGCGCGACGGATTGGTCGCTGATGATCAAGATTCGGGAGGGCATTTTGGCACATCGAAAAAAAGCCGTTCTTTTTTTGAAAAAAAAGAACCAAAAAAACTTTTAATTCCTCTATGGCCGGGATGTTGCAACGCCGGGGTCCCATAGGAATCAAAAATTTTTTGCGCGCTTTTTTTTAAAAAAGCGCCGCTTCCTTCCTTCCTCACCTCCTAATCCAACGTCAAAATACGCTGCGGCGAGAGCCGGCCATAGATCAAATCCGCCAGCGCGAGCCGGTTACCGGCGAGGCGGCCGGCGCGGTCGATCCAAGGTTCGGGCGAGCGCGCTTTCCAGAGATTCATGGCGAGGTTGCGGGCGATCTGCGCGAGCGCGCGCGGCGGTGAGAGGCTGCGCCGGCGCACCAGATAGAGCGGGTTGGCAATTTGCGAATAGCCGAATTTGAGCCCCGAGTTGCGCCCGGCTTTGGCGCCGAGATGCACGCCGCGCAGCCGCGCGGATTTCACGATCTCCCCGTACGGCGCCAAGCGGCGGCTGAAATCCACATCTTCGAGCCAGCCATAGAGCGGCAGGTTTTCATCGAAGCTCAGCGCATACGCGCGCACGGGGGCCAGGCGGATCGCCATGTTGCAGCCATAGGCGTTATAGGTCCGGCTGGTGCCGCCATCTTCCGCGCCGTGGAGATTTTGCAGAATGGCGTTCGCCTGGCCGGCCGTGATGCCGGCTGAGGTGATGCCGTCCGCCGCCACCTGCCCGGTCGCGAGGACGATGGCGGGGTGCGCGGTGAACAACGCCTCGATCTCCATGAGGTAGTTCGGCGCGATGAAAAAATCATCATCCAGGAACAGCAGAATATCAACCTCCGCGGCGGCGGAGAGGATAACGTTGCGCTGGCTGGTGAGCCCCATGCGGCCGTATAAAATGCTGGCACCGGCCGGGACGGCGCCGTTCGGCAGATCGGCCGGCGCACCCGGGCAGATGATCAGATGATCGGGCGGCCGGGTTTGTGCGGCGATATGCGCGAGTGTGGCCTGCAATATCGCGGGCCGGCCGATGGTGGCGATGCCAATGGCAATGCGCGGCGCCATTCAGGCCGACCCCGGCGCGGCCAAATGGCGCATGACAAAATCCATGATTTTTTTCTGGAAGACGGGTTTGTCGAAGCTCATCGCATGCGCGCGGATCGCTGTGGGCTCGAATGACGCCGCGAGATTGTCATACCGGGTGACGGCCTGGTTCAACCCGGCCACACTCTGGTCGTGGAACAGCACGCCGGTGACACCGTCGATCATGGTTTCCAGCGCGCCGCCCGCGGCGTAGGCAATCACTGGCCGGCCGCTCGCCATCGCCTCCAGCGGCACGATGCCAAAATCCTCGACGCCCGGGAAAATCAGCGCCTGGCAGCCGGCCAGCAATGCCGCCACCGCCGCGTCGCTCTGCGGGCCCAGGAAGCTGATATTCCGCCCGGCGATTTTTCGCAGCGCTGCCTCCTGCTCGCCGCGGCCGATGACGACAAGGCGCCGGCCGTTCTGGTTGAACGCCTCGATCGCCAGGTCGAAGCGTTTGTAAAAAATCATCTGGCCAAAGCAGATGAAATAATCCTCCTGCGCCTCCGCGATATGGAATTTTGCGGCATCAACCGGCGGATGGATCACCACGGAGTCGCGGCCGTAATATTTTTTGATGCGCTTTGCGACGAAATTTGAATTGGCGATGAAATGATCAACCCGTGTGGCGCTGACACTATCCCAGATCCGCAGCCTGGTCGCGAACAGGCTCATGGCGAGGCGCGTCATCCGCCCGGCGCTGCGGCGATAGTCATGGTACTGGTCCCAGACATAGCGCATCGGCGAGTGGCAGTAACAAATATTCAGCGCATCCGGCCGGGTGATGACGCCTTTGATCGGCCCGGCCTCACTGGAGATGATGAGGTCATAGCTTTGCAAATCCAACGCCTCCACCGCGAAAGGCATCAGAAGTAGATATTTCTTATAGAATTTGGCCGCGCGCGGCAGGCGCTGGATAAAGCTGGTGATAATATTATGGCGGTTGATGGTGGCGGAGATCTGCGCGGGATCATGGACATGCGTAAAAATATCGGCTTCGGGGAACAGCTCGCAGAGTGATTCCAGAACTTTTTCGCCACCGCGCATGCCAACCAGCCAATAGTGAAGGATGGCGATTTTCAAAATACGGTCATTCACTCTGCAAGAGGTTGAGCCGAAGACGGGATCACGATGATGATGTTCCCGGCGCGATGATTTGGAGATGTGCCAGCACTGCTTCAGTATCAAGTTCATTGTGGCAACGAACCGGCGGATTATTCGCCGGTACAATTACCTCTCGAACCTTGACCAGCTTTATGCTAGAGCTTTTATCAGGTCATATTTTATTTCTGTCATGATTTCGGAACTTCGGTAGCTGGTATATGTCTGTGTCACTTAGTGCTGCTAATTCTTCAGAGGATCGTATGATGGAGCATCACGGGCGCAGCGCCGGGGAAGAAGCCTCAAAACCTGGCACGCAGCCGCGTCTGGTTATGGCTCTGCAGGCGAGATATGTTACGTTCATGACCATATTTCTGGGGCGCCGCGTGGCGCCGGGGCCCGCCATCTGGCTCGGTATTGGCTTATCGCTGGTGTTCTGGGCGCTGCTCCTGGCCGGGCTGGTTCATCTGTTCCGGCACGGCTTTTGATCCTGGGCGCGGCCGATCCGCCGCCTTACGCTGACTTCATCAACCCCCACACCAAAGCCGCGGCCGCCAAGCCGGTGAACAGGCCGGCAATGGTGTCGCCGGGATAGTGATAGCCACCCCCCACCAGCCCGGCCATGACAAGCGCGATGATCCCGAGCCAGAGCACGCGGTATCGCGGCTTGAGCACGCAAAGCAGCAGCAAAGGCGCGCTGATACAGGCCGTATGCCCGGATGGAAACCCGCCATAGCCGGGGTCGTTTGAGAATGGGACGAAGCCGTAGACCCCATAATGGACCAGGAAACTGGGCCAGGAACGGCCGAAAACCCATTTCAGCTCATCTTTCGCCGCGGTCGCGGTCAATATGGCAAGGCTGAGTCGCAGCAGCAGGCCATGCGCGCTGAGGTCCGCCAAGCCGCGGAGACGGCGGACCGCCGCCACCGCCAAATAGCTCAGCGCAAAGGGCAGCGCGAACAGCGAGGGGGATGCGATGATCTGAAACGGGAGGCGGGACGTGAAATGATGCGCGACGAACAAGGCCGTGGGCTTGTCGATCCAGCCGATGCACAGGCCGCACAGGCCGGCGCAGATTAGCAGGTTGGCCGCCAGCACGAAAAATAGTTTTGTCATCATGAAATTCGATATGGCCCCGCGAAGTGTTCTCCTACGCTTGAACAACGATTTTACCAAAACTGGCGGATATAAAATTTTACAACCCACTATATTTTCAATGCTGGCCCGTGCTGTACGGCGAGCGCGAAAACCAGCTTTGGCCTCAAATGCTTCGGAACTATTTCGATCACGGAGGCTGAATGACAGAGTCTGACCAATTGCCGGCCGACGCCGCGGCGCGCGCGCAGGCGCTGCGCAAAGGGCTGGTTTATGTGCCGATCGCGCTGCTGCCGGCTGTGCCGGTATTGCTGCTCGCGGGCATCTATTGGGGGCTGCTAACCTTCGTCGTGCTGCTCACCTGTTGCCTGGTGCTCCTGGCGCCACGCGCGCTGGCCGCTTTCGCAACGCTGCCGGAAGGCCGCGCCCGCCGCCAAGGGCGCTGGCCCTAGCGTATCGCCGCTGCCGCGACTGCCAAGCCGGGCAAAACCCCAACAATCCGGTTTGGCGCGCCGCCTTGCCATGCTATCCTGCATCAAACAACCATGGGTGGACCCGTGCAAAAAGGTTGGTATTGATGGAGAGCGTGCCGGAACGGCCCCATAAAGACATCCGCGCCGCGGTGTTCAAACTCTACGACCAGGCGGTGGAATTCGTCATCCTGGGCGTGATTCCGCTGATGCTGGTGGCACTCGCCTTCGCCTTCATCGCCGCCGTTATCAGCACCATCGGCATGTTTGGGGCGCTAAGCACCACCAACCCCGACGAGCAGGCCCTGCGCATCCTGGTCGAACGCGTGCTGGACGTCGTGATTCTCATCGAATTGTTCAATACCTTCATGGAATATGCGCGCACGCGCCATATCCGCCTGTCCAACCTGCTCGACGTCACCATCGTGTTCGCGCTGCGTGAAATCCTCATCCAGCTCTACGCCCAGGTATTCTCCCCCATGGACCTACTCACACTCTGCGTGCTCGTCATTGTGCTGGTGGTCGCGCGCAGCATCGCCGCCGGCTTCGCGCGGGAACGCCGGGTGACCAAGGGCGAGATGACTGAATGAAGCTGGTTTTCGGCGTCATCGCCACGCTGCTGCTGGTGGCGGTGATCGGGATTGGCGCCTGGGCCTATACACCTGATCTATCCACGTCACGGCTGAAAGCGATCTATCTGCGGCCGGATGACCAGTTCATCGACGTTATGGGCGTCAATCTCCGGGTCCGCATCTCCGGCCCCGCGCAAGCCCCAGCGGTGATCCTGCTGCACGGCTTTGGCAGCAGCCTGGAAACCTGGGAGCCCTGGGCCGAAACCCTCAGCCAGCATTTCCGTGTCATACGCTTCGACCTGCCAGGCTTCGGCCTGACCGGCACCGACCCGAGCGGCAATTATTCCGACGCCCGGACGGTGCAAATCCTGGCCGCCCTGATGGACCATCTGGGCCTGGCCCAGGCCAGCCTGGTGGGCAATTCCCTCGGCGGCAAAATCGCCTGGAACTTCGCGGTTGCCTATCCCGGCCGCGTCACCAAACTGGTGCTGATCTCGCCGGACGGCTTCGCCAGCCCGGGCTTTGACTACAACAAAACCCCGCATGTGCCAGCGCTGCTGAATTTGCTGCCCTACACGCTGCCGCGCATCATGCTGCGCATGAACCTCACCCCCGCCTATGCAGACCCCGCCCGGCTCACCAACGCGACCGTAACCCGCTACTGGGACATGATGCGCGGCCCCGGCGACCGCCGCGCCATGCTCGCCCGCATGTCCCAGGTCATGCTGGTGCCACCCGCCCCGTTGCTGCGCCAAATCACCGCACCCACGCTCCTGCTATGGGGCGAGCAGGACCAGATGATCCCGATCAGCAACGCGCAGGACTATTTGCAGGATATCCCGAACGCCAGACTGGTGGCCCTGCCCGGCCTCGGCCACGTGCCGTTCGAGGAAGACCCCGCAAAATCGCTGCCACCCGTGCTGGCGTTTTTGGAAGGCCAGTGAAGGCCAGGAAAGCACTTCTTTTTTGAAAAAAAGCAGCAAAAAACTTTTGATTCCTCCGGGCTTCGGGCGCATCACCAGCACCGCCCCAATGTAAAGAAAAGTCTTTTGCGGCGCTTTTCTTCAGAAAAGCGACCGCTTACTTGCTCCCTCCCGCGCCCGCGCCACCGCCGGCCCGGCCTGCACGAACGGCGCGCAGGAGCGGCTCACCCGGCGCTGCAGCGCCACTTCGTAGCCGTCCCGGCTGCCGGTATCGAGGTAGCTTTCCACCGCCAGCTCCTCGGCGAAGATGATGGCGTGGGTGGGCAGCTCGATATGATAATAGGTCACCGTTTCGCGCTTGAGCTGGCTGATATTGGCGTGGTTGACGAGGGCGCGCGCCGGCATCAGCACGCCATCCACCAGCACGGCGTGCTCGGGCGAGAGCAGCAGATCCCGCGCCGGCTGGCCGGGCCCGAGCGCGCCGGCGGCGATGCGGATCGGCTGCACATCCGCCGGGTGCGGGTGGGAGATCAAATTCACCGTCCGCCGGCCGATCCAGATCACCGGCGCGTCCTCGCCGGCATTGGTGATCACCTTATCTCCCACCGCCAGCGCCTCAACCGGCAGATAGCCGCGCGGGGTGAGAATGTGGGTTCCTGCGGCAAAACATGGTGCCTCGTCAGCGACGATCTCGGTCACCCCGTTATCGTCAACCAAATTATAGGCGGCGGGATCTGCCGCCCCCGCGATGTCGAGCGAGACCCCGCCGACGCTCAAAACCCCATCGATCGGCACGCTGAGCGTCGCCCCCGCGCTATAGACAAACCCGCTGAGCACGATCATGTCCCCGCTGACAAAGCCTGAAATCACCGTATCGGGCATTACCAGCCCATCGATCACCAATGTCCCCGCCCCGGCGAAGTCGATATCGTTCGCCGCACTGGCACCTTGCGACAGAATCAGCGTGCCGCCGGCAATTGAGGTGTCTTCGGTCACCCCGCCGGCGAACACCGTCTCGGTGCCACCTAGCATCGTGCCGATCGCGGTGCCGCCGGAATCCACAAACTGGCCACCGCCGGAATTGACCGTGCTTTCAAAGGCGAGTCCGCCGGAGACCAGCTGCACCGCATCCGTCCGCACATCGGTCTGGATCGCCTGGCCGCCGGGCCCGGTGAACTGGCGCGCCCCGGCTGAGATCTCGGTACCGAACGCGATGGCGCCGCTGCCCTGCACGAACATCGTCCCGCCGGGGACCAGAACCACCTCGTTCGCGGTGCCGCCGGAGACGTATAGATAGCCAGCACTGGTTACCGCCGCATTCGCGATGCTGCCGCCGGCATAGACATAGGCGGCACCGCCGCTGCCGATGAAGCCGTTATCCGCGGCACCGCCTGAAAATACCTCCAGCGTCGCGAATTCCAGGTCATTGCCCAACAGCGCGTCCGCCTGGGTGGTACCGCCGCTCAGCACATATTCGGTGCCGCCTGCCGAGACGATGTTGCCGGAGGCAAAAGCCGCGGCGATCTGTGTGGCGGCGCCTGGATTGACCAGCACGACACCGCCGGAGACCACGCCGCTGCCGGTGACACCATCACTCACCCCGCCCGGCAGAACCACCAGCGCGCCGCCGCTCTGGATCGTCACGCCCACCGCCGTGCCGCCCGCGGCCACCAGCGCGACCCCGCCGGACATGATAATGGCGTTATTGGCCGTGCCACCGGCGGAAATAATCTCCGTGCCGCCGGCATCGATGACCGTGCCGAAATCCTGCCCGCCGCTGAACAGCAGCGCCTGGCCGCCGCCTTCGATCACGCTGGCGCTGGCCGTCCCGGCCGAGATCAGCGCCTGCCCGCCTTTGGAAATAACGGTGTCATAGGCGGTCCCGGCGGAGCCGAACTCCGCGATGCCGCCGCTCGCAATCGTGGTGTAGCTCGCCACCCCGCCCGAGGTGATGAACTGCGCGCCCCCGCTATCGACCAGCGTGTCATAGGCCGTGCCGCCGGTGACCACCGTCTCAGCCCCCAGCGCCGAGACCGTGGTCTGGCTGACGGTCCCGCCGGACACATAGTCGAACCCGCCGCTGAATACCGTGGTGGCAAACGCCGAGCCGCCGGAGATGACATAGAGCCCGCCATCCACCGCCGCGTCATAGGCAACGCCGCCCGAGATGTAGAGCACCCCGGCGCTGTTCACCACCGCGTCGCTGGAGGCGCCCTGCACATAGGCCGCGCCGGCGCTGAACACCTGCATGCCGTAATCGACGCCGCCGGAAAATACGAACTCCTGCCCACCTCCCAAAATGTCGCTGTTCGTGGCCACCCCGCCGGCCGCCACAAACATCACGCCGCCGCTGTCAACCTCGGTATTTGTGACACGCCCCAGCACCCCCAATGTCTGCCCATTCAGGACGGTGATGAAGCGGTAGCTCTGGCCGGAGGAGATGATGAATTCTGACATTTCATCAAATTAGAGAGGGTTTTGGATTTGGCCAAGGCGGGACAAAAAAACATGCAGGAATCCATGCTGTTTTGCCAAAACGCCCTGATCAGATACGCAAAGCCACACCTGCATTGCCGCAATGCAATATAAATCTACCTTACTGACCCAGTTTTGTGGTCTCCCACGGCATGCCTAAGCCCGACGAAATCCTGTTCGCGCTCAAAACATTCGCCGGTGCCATGCTGGCTTTGTTCATCGCGCTCTGGCTTGGACTGGATAACCCGTACTGGTCGATGGCGACCGCCTATATCGTCGCCCAGCCGCTGGCCGGGGCGATGCGCGCCAAAGGCGTCTACCGCCTCGCCGGCACGCTCGCCGGCGGCACCGCCGCGGTGGTGCTGGTGCCCAATCTGGTGGACGCGCCGGTGCTGCTCTGCCTTGCGCTCGCGCTCTGGGTCGGGCTCTGCCTTTATCTTTCGCTGCTGGACCGCAGCCCGCGTGCCTATGCCTTCATGCTGGCCGGCTATACCGCCGGCATCATCGGCTTTCCCAGCGTCACCGCCCCAGCGCTCATCTTCCAAACGGCACTCACCCGCGTTGAGGAAATCGCCATCGGCATCGGCTGCACCATGTTGATCGGCACCATCGTGTTTCCCCGCCCGCTCGGCCCCGTGCTCTCCCGGCGCATCGCAACCTGGGTCCGCCCCGCGATCGACTGGGCGCGCGCCGCCTTGGCCGGGCATCGAGATGGCGAGGTGATCAACGCCGCCCGCCGCCGCCTCGCGATCGAGGCGAGCGACGTTGCGATGATGATCTCCCAGCTCTCCTACGACACCTCGCCCCTGCGCGCCTCCGCCGCCCATGTCGCCAGGCTACGGCTCTACACGCTCAGCCTGATGCCGGTGCTGAGCTCGGTCAGCGACCGCGTCGCGCAGTTGCGCGCGCTGGACGCCCTGACCCCGGAGCTGACCAGCGTGCTCGCCAGCGTGGATGAATGGGTGACCGCCGGCGGCCCGGAAAATGCGGACGCGGTGAACGCGCAAATCGCCGGCCTTACCGCCAATGACCCGGAGTCGGACCGAACCTGGCCCGGCATGCTGCGGGCCAGCCTTTGCCTGCGCCTGCAGGAAATGGTGAGCCTGATCCGCCACGCCCGCGCCATCCGCCGCCACGTGGTGGAAGGGGACGCGGCACCCGCCAACAGATTGGTGGAAGGCAGCTTCGTCGCCGCCGCGGTGCAAATCCACGATCACGGCCTGGCGCTGCTCTCCGCCGCCGCCGCCATCCTCGCCACCTTGCTGGTCTGCGCCTTCTGGATCACCACCGCCTGGACCGCCGGCGCCGGGGCCGCCGTCATCGTCGCGGTCGCCTGCTCATTCTTCGCGGCACAGGACGACCCAGCCCCCGCCATTGCCCTGATGATCCGCGACGCCGTGATCGTCACCATCGCCGCCGGCGCTTATCTCTTCCTCATCCTCCCCGTGGTCGAGAGTTTTTTGGAGCTGGTCCTGGTCCTGCTCCCCGCCGGGCTCATCATCGGCGTGCTGGTCTCCCGCCCGGCCAGCTTCAGCACCGGCATGGTGATGGGCGCGTTCGGCGCCACCGACCTTGCCCTCGGCAACGGCTATCACGGCGACTTCGCCGGCTACGTCAACAGCGCCTTTGCCCTGGTGTTCGGCCTGGCAGCCGCCCTCATCGTCACACGGCTGCTGCGCTCGGTCGGCGCGGAATGGAGTGCCGCCCGGCTGATGCGCGCCGGCTGGCGGGATGTTGCCGCCGCCGCCGCCGCGCAAGGCGCGCATGAGCGCGCGACCCTCACCGGCATTATGATGGACCGGCTGGGGCTGATGATGCCGCGCCTCGCCGCCGCCGCACCGGGCGCGGACCAGGCCGGCGCCGCCATGCTGACCGATCTGCGCGTCGGGCTAAACGCCATCGGCCTGCAGCGCCAGGCCGGCCAATTGCCGGCCGCCTTGGGCCAGGAAATCGGCACCATCCTCGCCGAGGTCGCCGCATTCTACCGCGGCAACCCGCGCGCCCCGGCGCCTCCGGCGCTGCTCCGCGCGCTCGACCACGCCTTGATGCTGACCGCCGGCGCCCCCAGCCGTGCCCGAACCGAAGCGCTGATGCTGCTCTCCGGCCTGCGCAGCGTGCTGTTCCCCAACAGCGCGCCACCCGAACTCTACGAACTGGCCGCATGACCGGCGAGATTAACATCTACGGCGTGCTGTTCCCGCCGCTGCTGGTCTGGCTCGCCATCGCACTCGCAATCACCGGGTTACTGCGCTGGGCGCTGCGCCAGCTCGGCGCTTACCGCTTCATCTGGCACCAGCCGTTATTCGATGCCTGCCTGCTGGTGATCGTCACTGGGCTGGTGAGCTGGGGGGTGGGATGAGCGGGTTAAGCAAGCGGTCACTTTTTTTACAAAAAGCTCCGCAAAAATTTTTTGGACTGGGCCGCGGGCGTCCCAACAGCAACGCCCGATTGGAATCAAAAATTTTTGGCGTCGCTTTTTTTAAAAAGCGACCGCTTTCTTAATGCAGGACTCCCATGAACCCCGCCCGCTATCTCACCACCTTCATCGCCTTCATCATCGCCTGCGCCGTCGCCTGGCAGCTTTGGGTTTATTACATGGACGCGCCATGGACCCGGGACGGCACGGTGCGCGCCGACATTGTGGAGCTGGCGCCGGACGTTTCCGGCCCCGTGGTGCAGGTGCTGGTGCAGGACAACCAAGCGGTACGTGCCGGTGACCCGCTTTTCGTGATCGATCCGGCACGGTTCGAACTGGCCGCGGCCCAGGCGCAAGCGGTGGTGGCGAAAACCCGCGCCGCGATGCAGGACGCGGAGCGCACCGCCAACCGCTATGCCGGGCTGTCGGACAATGCCGTCTCCGGCCAGACTCGCGATGCCAGCGGTACCGCGGCGCTGGAAGCAGAAGCGGATTACGACGAGGCCCGGGCCAACCAGGCGGTGGCGGCACTCAATCTGCAGCGCAGCGTGGTGCGCGCGACAGTGAACGGTGTGGTTACCAATTTTTCCATGCAGCCTGGCGATTATGTGAATGCCGGCGTGCCGGTGCTGGCGATTGTGGACACCGATTCACTCTATGTGGACGGGTATTTTGAGGAGACCAAGCTGCGCGCCATCAAACTCGGCGACCAAGCCACAGTGACCCTGCTGGATGGCAGCACGGCCATCACCGGCCATGTCAGCGGCATCGCCGCCGGCATCGCGGATTCGCAGCGCAGCGCAACGCCGAGCTTGCTTGCCGATGTCAGCCCCACCTTCACCTGGGTACGCCTGGCACAGCGCGTGCCGGTGCGCATCACGCTCGACCATGTGCCACAAGGCACCACTTTGGTCGCCGGTATGACCTGCACGGTGAGCATCAATGGGGCGAAGAGATCTTTTTAATATGTTTTAGAGCCGGATGATCGGAAATCGCTCTAATACCAACGGTCATTATTTATGACCGTTGGTATAACAGTTTCATGAATAGCAGCCCATAATCCAGCAATCACGAAGTCGCTTCCCCAACTATTGCGTTTGATGACTTCTGGGAGAGTTGAATGCGGCTAATCTTGATTATTCTGTTGATCTTTATCCTGCTGGGCGGCGGGTTCGGCCTGCATGGCGGGTTATTCGTCGGCAGCGGCGGAATCTATTACGGCGGCGGCCTCGGCCTCGCGCTGGTCGTTATCCTGGTGCTGCTGATTTTGTAGGCTGCGCCGTTCATTTAGAGCGCGATGACATTCTGTGGGATCGTAAAGCGATTCCACAGAATGTCATTCGGCTCTAAGTGAAGACAAAGAAAGCGGTTACTTTTTTGAAAAAAAGTAACCAAAAAACTTTTTTATGACTCTGGGGCGTTGTCTGTGAAACCAGCGCAGTCCCAGAGTCATAAAAGTCTTTTTGCTTCTGGCGTCCCGATGACGCAACGGCTCGGGCGCGCAAAAAGGGCTCAGAAAAAGAAGCGCCTAGTTTCATCTAACAACTCAGGCACAGCCGTGCCAATCAACCCGCCAGCGCGGCCTTAATCCCATCCAGCGCCAAAAATCCCATCGCATCACGCGTCTCCACCGTGGCGCTACCAATATGCGGCAGCAGCACGGCGTTCTCCAGCGTAAGATAATCCGGGTGCAGCCGCGGTTCGTTATTGAACACATCGAGCCCCGCCGCGCGCAGATGGCCCGCACGTAGCGCCGCGATCAGCGCCTCATCATCCACCGTGCTGCCGCGGCCGGTATTCACCACAATCGCACCCGGCTTGAGCTGCGCGATGCGCGCCGCGTTCAGCCAATGCCGCGTCGCCTCGCCGCCTGGCGCGTTGATCGAGAGAAAATCAATCGCGCCGAGAAAGCTTTCATCATCTTCATGATAAATCGCCCCCGCCTCCAGCGCGGGCGCGAGGCGCGTGCGGTTGCGGTAATGGATCTCCATGCCGAGCGCCCGGGCCATGCCTGCCAGCTCCCGGCCAATCCGCCCCATCCCAAAAATCCCCAGCACTTTGCCCGCGACGCCAATCCCCAGATGCGAGGTCGGCGACAACCCCGTCCAGCACCCGGCGCGGATCATCCGCTCGCCCTCACCCGCACGGCGCGCCGCCATCAGCATCAAGGTCAGCGCCAGCTCGGCCGTCGCGGTCGATAGCACATCCGGCGTGTTGCACACCGCAATCCCCGCCGCCGCCGCCGCCGCCAGATCAATATGCTCCAGCCCCACACTGAACGTGCCAATCACCCGCACGGCTTTCGGCAGCTTGGCGATCAAGCTTGCATCAAACCGCTCCGCCGGCGTGCAGAGTATCGCATCCACGCCCTCCAGCGCGCCAAGCAATATGTCCGGATCGAACGGGCCCACCAAATCAAGCGCGCGAACGTGGTGCTCCGCCGCCGCGCGGGCCGCAACGGCGTCAGGCATTTTTCTGGTGATGAGAAGCATTTAGTCCTCAGAATAAGTAAGTGGTTCTTTTTTTGAAAAAAAAGAACCAAAAAAACTTTTGGTCCCTTAGAGGCGGGATGCTGTAACGCCTCGGGCCCAGGATAAAAAAGTTTTTTGCTTCTTTTTTTCAAAAAAGCCGCGCTTGCTTTCTCACCCTACGCCGCAAACGGCAAGGCCTCCGCCGGCAGTTCGTAGCCCGCCGTCTCCAGCATCGCCATGTCAGAGACCTCGGCCAGCGCCGCGCGGTCGAACCCGTTGAACGCGGTGCGCAGGCAGGCGCCATAGGCGCCGAGCTGCCCGATTTCGATCCAATCACCCTCCGCCACGTCATCGGGGAGCATGAACGGGCCGCGCATCACGTCGAGTGAATCGCAGCTCGGTCCGAAAAAGCCGAACGCGGCCTCCGGCGCGCTGCCGGCACGGCCGTTGCGCAGCAGCTTGGTCGGAAACCGGAATTTGAGCGCGCCGGCATCCGCCAGCGCGCCGTACACGCCGTCATTAATATAGAGCATGTTACCGCGCCGCAGTTGCACCTGCACGACGACCGAGCCGCCGCCCGCCACCAGCGCGCGCCCGGGCTCCGCCCAAAGCTTGATATGCGGCATGTTCAGCCGGTCGAAAGCATCATCGATCTCGGCCATGAACGCGCCTAGCGGCGGCGGGTCGATCTCGGGATAGGCGACCGGAAATCCGCCGCCGACATCGATCACGTCGACCCGCACCCCGGCGGCGGCGATCACCCGGCCGGCCAGCGCCATCGCCTCGCGCCAGGCGCGCGGCTCCATGCATTGCGAGCCGACATGGAACGCCACCCCAAGCTTGCCGGCATGCGGCCGCGCCGCGCGCAGCAGCGCCACCGCCTCATCGAGTTCGGCGCCGAATTTTGAGGAAAGGTCGATCGCCGCGTTGCTCTCAGGCAAAGCCAGCCGCACGAACAGGCCGGGCTGCGCGTTCAGCGCCGCCGCCTCGCGTGTTGCCAGCTCGGCCAGAATTTTGGCGAGCTCGCCCGCGGAATCCAGCACGAAATCCCGTGCCCCGTGCTGCGTCCAGGCCTCGCGGATCGCGGCGCGGGATTTCACCGGGTGCATGAAATGGATCTCGGCCCCCGGCAGCAGCCGGCGCACCAACGCCACCTCGGAGATCGAGGCGCAGTCGAAATGCCGCACCCCGCCGTCCCACACCGCGCGCAGCACGGCCGGCTCCGGGTTGCACTTCACCGCGTACAAGGTGGTGCCGTTAAAACTCTGCCCAAAAGCCTGGGAGGACGCGGCGATCACCGCCGGGCGCACGCAATGCAGCGGCTCCTCCGGCCGCAAAGCCGCCACCATGGCGGCGACCGTAGGCAGGCTCACCGCGGCGTCCGCGCGCAGTGAGATATGCCGGTGCAAAGCGCCAACGGCGGCGCGGGTCTCGATCAGGCTCATTTCACTCAATCCTTGCAACTCACCGCGCGGGGGACCCCGGCCGGCCAAAAACCCAAAGACAAAAACGCCACGCGAAACGCGCGGCGAGTTCAGGCGGTGATGCGCGGACTTCGCATCGATAACGTCCGTTCAACCAACATAGGCGTCTCCCAATTGATCCCGGCCCAAATGAGCCGACTCTCGACCTACCAGGATGCGTCTCGTCGTTGCTGTACTCATGAAAATGAGTTCACGGCACGTGCGATGCATCTAGCACTTGGCAATTGACAATGATCATTTTGCCAAAGCACATTGCGCACATAGGGCAAAATAAACGGCTATTGTTATGCTATTTACGCATAACTCAACCGCTAGTCCATGCAAATTAGGGAAAGACGATGGACGTCACGCTCGACCAGGCCGGCAAATCGCTGGCACGCAGGCCAACGCCACGGATTAAACCCATTGCCGCGCTGCTGGCACTGTACCGGCTGATGCGCGACCCGCAGGACACCGGCCAGGTCTTCCGGCTGACCGAGGCTTTGCGCGGCCGCTCCACCCGGAATTCGTTCGAGCGTTTCGCGGCAACCCCGATGGGCCAAACAATCCTTAGCGAGCAGCGCTCGCTGCTGGCCGCGCTCAGCGACCATGCAGGCCTGGCGGCGTTGCCGGAGGGCACGCTCGGCCGGCGCTATCTCGCCTTCATGGCGGAGGAGAATCTCTCCGCCGAGGGGCTGGTGGATCTCGCCAAGCAGAACCTCAAAATGCCGCCCACGAGCGATGACGGCATTTCGCTCTACGCCGCGCGGATGCGCGACATGCACGATCTCTATCACGTGCTGAGCGGCTATGGCCGCGATGAGCTGGGCGAAATTTGCGTGCTGGCATTTTCCTTTCCGCAGCAGAAAATCCGCAGTTTTTGGGTGATTTCGCGGCTCGGCATGCTCAACATCGCCCGCCGGCTGCGCAGCGCCGGCATTTCCGGGCATGGAGTGATCACCGCGGCGCGCGAAGCCGCACGCCACGGCGCCGAGGCCGCCTGGCTGCCCGCGGCGGATTTGGAAGCGATGCTGCGAGAAGATTTAACCGCCCTGCGCGCCCGGCTGAACATCAAACCACCCGCCAGCTACCACGCGGTGATCGAGCGTCTGACCCGCAATAGCGGCGTCAACTCCTTCACGATCAAGGATTTGATCGATCTGCAGCCCTGAAATTCAAGTGACCGGAAGTCTGGAACCCCAAGGGAACATAATCCATCTGCCAAAGGCGCCAGCCCGGATGACGCAATTTTTGCGTCCCCGGCACATATACGGTGCTCATGCGATGGCGCGGTTATCCGCCATGGCGCCGAGTGTGCGATGGTTGGTATCGGCCACGGCCTCCTGCCGGTGGTCGATCACCATATAGCCGCGGCCCCAATTGGTCTCGATGAAGTCATCCACGCCCATCGCCTGCAATTTCTTACGGATTTTGCAGATGAACACATCGATGATTTTCGGGTTCGGCTCGTCCAGCCCGCCATAGAGATGGTCGAGGATCGCCTCCTTGCTCAGCACCACGCCCTTGC